>Ga0255132_1000662_pt1 | contig 13425 bp, 11 predicted proteins | sample Law_Law_RepA_8d_FD_188551 | JGI IMG/M metagenome (GOLD analysis project Ga0255132, IMG submission 188551) | Freshwater microbial communities from St. Lawrence River, New York, United States - Law_Law_RepA_8d | ecosystem: Environmental > Aquatic > Freshwater > River | place: USA: New York...
GATGAATGACGCCTGAAAGAGGCAGGCCGTGCAATTGCATCATCCTTTTGCTTCGCTTTGCCGCTTGCTCATCTCCGCGCGTAGAATGACCCGCCTGACGCGGGCTTCCCCAACTAATTCAAAGAATGAGCAAAAGGCTTTTTCGACCATCACCCTATGCAAGGGGCCCATTTGGTAGCGACAACCCATCCCTCTACCAAGCGTAGAGGGCTTCGATGCTTTGACAAAAAATGAGCGTCGTGTTGATCAATTTTGGTCTCTGGCGTTTCGAGAATTTTGGCGGTCAATGGAGGTGGGATGCTGGTGCTTCATCCGCTGCTCGGTTGAGAAATCAAGCCCGAGACCATGCGAACAATCCGTTGTATGGCGTTGCCCAGCTCTTGGAACAGACAAGGCAACACGTCTCCGCACTGGAAATAGTCGGCTGAAACAGGGTAAAGAGCCCGGCCTTGGCCCAGCGGCAGCCAAGGCCCGGCTCGTTTGCGTCAGACAACGCGGAAATTGACGAATTGCCAGGGGTCATGAGCATCCAGCGTTTCAGGGAACAGCGTGGCCCGCCCCTGTAGCGGCGTCCAATCCGAATAGACACCGGCCATTTCGCCAAGATAGGGCAGGCAGATGTCCAGGATTCGAGAATGGTCAAGCTCATCCGCTTCAACCACGCCTAACGCTGGATTTTCGATGGCGAAGACCAGCCCCGCCAGTACGGCGGCGCATACCTGAAGCGAGGTCGCATTATTGTAGGGCACCAAAGCGCGCGCTTCCTCGATGGTCAGGCGTGATCCATACCAATAGGCGCCCTTCTTGTGGCCCATCAGCAAGACGCCAAGTTCATCCATGCCAGCGCTGATTTCTTCCATCATCAGGCGCTTCTCCTGCTGAAGCTCCCAGTTTTGGCCAGCAAATTCATGCAAGGACAGCACAGCATCATCGCACGGGTGATAAGCATAATGCGCGGTCGGCCGATAGGAAACGGCACCTGTCGCATCGCGCAAGGTATAGTAATCAGAGATCGAGATGCTCTCATTATGGGTGATCAGGAATGCCTGCATCGGGCCTTCAAGCGGTGTCCAGCTGCGCACGCGCGTCGCCGCCCCAGGCCGCATGAGGTAAATCGCCGCATCGCAGCCGAAGCTGTGCCGTTCACCATCTGCCGGTAAAGTCTTTTCATGGCTGCCCCAGCCAAGTTCCGCCGGCTGGCAGCCTTCACCGGTAAAGCCATCGATAGACCAGGTATTGACAAATTCGCCACGGCGCTTCGGCATATTGCCAGCCACCTGGGTATCGCGTTCCGCGATATGAATGACCTTGATGCCGAGGTCATGGGCAAGCCTTGCCCAGGCCGCGCGTGTAGTGGGCACATCCGCGGATACGCCAAGGTCTTGCGCCAGATTCAACAGCGCCTGCTTCACGAAATGTGAAACAAGACCGGGGTTGGCGCCATGCGTCATCACTGCCGTTGGACCGGCCTGATTCTTGAGCGCAAGCGCGCTTTCGCGCAGCGCGTAATTCGAACGCTGGGAAGGGGAAAGCGCTGGGTCCGTATAGCCGCCGGCCCAGGGTTCCACACAGGTATCAAGATAAAGCGCACCTAGTTCCCGGCAAAGCTTAACCAAGGCAACGGAGGAGACATCCACTGAAAGGTTCAGTAAAAAATCCCCAGCCGAAAGACGCGTGCTAAGCTCTGCCGCGTAATTATCCCGCGTCAGCGGCAGGACCGTGTGACGAATGCCAAGCGTCTTCGCAATTTCCACATCGCGAAGATCAGAGGTAATGATCTCCATCCGATCCTTCGGCATATCAATATGCCGAAGGATCAGCGGCAGTACGCCTTTGGCAATGGACCCAAAACCAAGAATGACCAGCTTGCCAGAGAAAGAAGTATGTTTCATTTTGATCTTCCTTCGTGTTTCAGGCGACCCGCGCCGCGTTTAGGTTGTATGTAGGGTTCATCAGCAGCGGCGCATCAGCGACCTCGGCAACGAAGGCTCGATCAAAGCCGTTGAAGGCCGTGCGCAAGGCCGTGCCATAGGCGCCAAGCTGCCCGATTTCGATCCAATCCCCTTCGCAGACATCGCTTGGGAGTGTCCATGGACCTTTCATGATATCTGCCGAGTCACAGGTGGGGCCGAAAAGAATGAACTCCTCTGCCCGCGCGCTGGGCTGGCGCCCATTGGAAGGGATCAGCCGATGCGGAAAGCGAAAGCCCGGCGCGCCGGCATCTGAAAGTGCGCCATAGACACCATCATTTACATAAAGCGCATTGCCGCGGCGTTGCTGCACCTGCACCACAACTGAAGCGCCGCTTGCCACCAGCGCGCGGCCAGGTTCGGCCCAAAGCTTGGTGCCCGGGCGAAGCCCCGCCGCACCTGACTTAATGGCCGCCATGAAGGAAGCCAGCGGCATGGGAAGACTGCCTGGATAGGCCACCGGAAAACCGCCGCCAATATCCAGAATGTCAACCGCGACACCCGAAGCGGCAATCACCGTTTGCGCCAGGCTGATCGCGCGCGTCCAGGCTTCTGGTTCAAGGCATTGCGACCCGACATGGAAGGAAACCCCAAGCCTTACGGCATACGGGCGCGCCGCGCGCAGCAAAGCCGAGGCGATGCCAGGTTCAGCACCGAATTTGCCCGAAAGATCATAGGCCGCTTTGCCCTTGGGCAGCGCCAGGCGCACCACAAGGCCAAGATCGCCAATGCCGGTTTCGGTCTTGATTTTCAGGAGTTCTTCCGGGGTATCCAGCACGAAATCACGCACCCCAAAATCATGCCATGCAGCACGGATCGCGCCGCGCGATTTCACCGGATGCATGAAATGCAAGGCCGCCTTGGGGAATATGCTGCGCAGCAGCCGGATTTCGGCTTCCGACGCACAATCGAAATGCGTGATTCCGCCGGCAGCCACTGCCCGCAGAATGGCGGGTTCCGCGTTGCATTTCACGGCATAAAGTGCATCGCCTGGAAAGGCGTCCTGAAAGCGCTGCGCTGCTTGGGTGACCGCGCCAAGACGCAGACAATAGAGCGGTTCTTCCGGCCGGGTCGTGCGCACCAGGCTTTCCACATTCGGCCATTGCTGGCCGAAGGCACTACGACGCAAAGGCGCGACAGCGCGCCGTGAACGGATATGATCCATCAGATGAACCTTCCAGGGAAACGGAGACGCGTCCCGCCGCCGCACCACGGCCACTAAGGCCGTGCGCAGCGGCGGGAATGAGGAAGCCCGCCGGGCCAAACCGCGGTCCAACGCTCTCCCGCCCCCTCGGCCACAATGGCTTTGGGGAGGGAGGGCGCATGAGCGCAGCAAAGCGCCCCTAGGGCGCAGCAATCAAAGCGATGAGGAGGTCATCGCAAAGCGGCAGACAGGCGACACAGGCGGCTCCCTCGAACACTCCGGCCCACAATGGCCGGATCGAACAAAGGACGCTTCCCGTCGTTGCTTGTGGCCCGAACAGGGGGCCTCGCGGCACGTGCGATGGCGTCAGCGCATCTTTGAATGAATTGCGCTGACAGGCAGTTATCCGGCCCGAAAGCAAAATGCAATAGTATTTTTTCGCCCAGGAAGGAAAAACACGTATATCGACGCGGCGAACCAGCAGCCTCGCGGGAATTTATCCGGAAATCATCCCTTCCCGCTCAAAAGACAGAGATATTCCCAGGCCATAGTGGCGGCGGCGAGTGCCGTTATTTCAGCCACATCATAGGCCGGGGCTACTTCCACAATGTCTGCGCCACGAAAATCCACGCCCGCCATCCCCCGCAAAATCGCCTGGGCCTGCCAACTTGCCAGCCCCCCGATTTCGGGTGTGCCGGTCCCTGGCGCGAAGGCCGGGTCCAGCCCATCAATATCAAAGGAAAGATAACAGGGGCCGCTCCCAAGTACCGCCCGCGCCTTGGCGATGGTGGCCGAGAGTGGGGCTTCGTGGATTTCGTGCGCCATGATCGTGGTGACCCCCTGTTCGCGAGTCCAGGCGAACATTTCAGGCCACGCCGGGGAGCGGATGCCAAGCTGTATCATCCGCCGCGGGTCTATCAAGCCTTCGGTAATGGCGTGCCAAAACACGGCGCCATGGGCAAAACGCTGCCCGAAATTATCCTCGGAAGTGTCCAGATGCGCATCTATATGCAGCACCCCAACAGGCCCACCCAACCGCTTGGTCAGCGCGCGCAATAGAGCCAGGGTGATGCCATGCTCGCCGCCAAAGGCAAGCAGATGGGCTAGCCCCGCTGCCTGATCCTCGATCATAGACAGGCTTTTTTCGATATCCCCAAGCGCAATGTCGAATTCGCCAAGATCAGAAAGATCAAGCCGTGAGGGATCAGCGCCCGTGATCGGGTGCCGCCCATCGGTCAGCATGCGTGCTGCTGCGCGTATGGCGCGCGGCCCATCACGGGAACCCGCCCGGTTCGTTGTGCCAATATCAAGCGGCACGCCCGCCACGCAAAAGGTAGCGCCCCGATCATTCGGACGCGCACCAAGGAATGAATGGGGAGCAGCAAAGGTGACGGGGACTGCCATGGGTGTCTTCTGCGAGGTTATGACAACGTGCTTCTAGACCAATAACTAAACCCAATCCACGCTTGGTCTTTATCCTAAACCGCGTTCTTCGTCGTCTTCCATATGACCGGAATCGCGCCACAACGCGCTTCATCACGCCAATACGTAGCGCAAGCGATGGTAACCAAGCAGCGAAGAAGATCGGAACCGTCGCGCTGCACAATGCGCCTCCCGCCTCAAAATCCGCCAGCACGCCCTTGAAGGGGGCGCCCGTCGCAACCTTCCGCATCAAGACCAAGGTGCCGAAGGATGGTTGGGGCAAGATCAATCGGGCTGCTCGGCGCCACATGGGTGGCGCCAGCGACAAACTCACCTCCATTGATCATCAGAAAGGGCATTTGCTCAGCAGCGCCAAGGCCGCCATGCTGCCCACACCCAAGTCGATCCGGCTTTCCCGCAGATGGTTTCGCCGCATAGGCTAGCCCCGATACGCCATAAACATTGGGCGCAGGATCAGACGCCATAGAAATAGCACAGAAAAGGTAGTCGCTTGCGGCTTGCCCAATATCACCCAAAGCGGGACCCACATGAACCGAACCAGCCCAAGGTTGAGCCACAAGAAATTCAATCAAAGCATCAGCTTGGGACCTACGTTCCGGATGCAAATAAACCAGTGCCGAGGTTCCATTGGAGACGGAAACAATGCCCGTATCCGCCAAATCACGCTTCAGCCCCGCAGTAACCAATTCACTTTCAATATCCACCACCGCCTGGACTGTCTGATGGCCATGATCAGAGCAGGCGATCAACAATATATCTTCGCCGGCCTGCCTGCGAGCCTCAACGGCAGCAAGAACCTCGGCAAAGCGTGCATCTGCAGCGGCGATGGCCTCCATTGCCTCTGGCGCACCCAAAGGCACGGTGTGCTGGGTGGCATCGGGTTCACCAAGCCATAAAACCGCTAAAGCGGCCTCTCGTCCGGATAATGCGCGTTCAAGAAACGCCTCGGTCAAAATAGCGTCGCCGGCGATGTCGTTAGTCACATGCTCCATGGCTTCCGCACCAGTCAATCGGCGGAGGCCCGGGCCATGTGACCAGGCGCGATGCAAGACCCAACCATGACCATCTGGGTCATGGGCACGGGCAGCTCCGGGAGAAACATTCGAAAACAGCATCGCTTCTTCGCCAGCACGTGCCAGTCTCTCTGAGAGCGTCGGTACCGCTAGGCAGTAACCACGGTTGCTACGCAAATGATCCATGAAATCTGGGCGCCCCACATCATGCGGTGTGAGGACCTCGTTTTCCATCAGGGCAATACTATTGCCGGCAAGGCCGTGCTTGGCAGGCCAACAGCCAGTTGCGAAGCAGGCCGAAACAACGCGCGTTGCGGACGGAAACGCAGAGCGGTGATTGGCGAAAACCGCCGATTTTTCCGCAAATCCAACAAGGTTAGGCGTTGTCGTGGACAGCACCATATCCCTACGCAGGCCATCAAGTGCCACGACAACAACGCGACTTCTCATGGTTTATTCAACTCCATACCGCGTTCTGAAAAGATTACGACCAATCAGCGTGTAAACAATCTTGGATGGTGTGCCTTAGGCTCTGCCACAGGAAACTTCACATACCAAATCCTTCGGGCGCATCCAGGTAATCATGCGTATGCACCACAACCTCTTCATCCGAAATTCGCACGAACGCATAGGCGGGTGGTTCGTGATTCCCGAGAACCTTTGTATTCTCGGCGAAATCCAGAGTCACTTGATGGTTTGTACCGCGCAGTGAGGAAAAAGGAATGCCATGCCAGGAACCGGCAAGAGGGCGGTGCAGATGACCGTGGAAGATATGGCGAATACGCTGCCGATGCGGCTTGAGCGTTTGCCAGAGCGCATCCGCATCCAAAAGCGGGATCCGGTCCATCCCAACGATTCCACTCGCAACCGGTGGGTGATGCAAAAACAGGAAAACGGGATCCGTGCTATATTCCAGCGTGGCGCTCAGCCGCGCAAGACGCTCTTCTCCAAGCTTCCCAGCATGGGTTCCGGCCTCATTTGTGTCCAACATGACGAAAAGCCCAGCGGGCGTGCTGAGCGCCTGCTGTACATGGCCCTCTGGCGTGGTGGGCACCCCCCCAAAGACAGAAAGAAACGCTTCCCTTTCGTCATGATTGCCGAGCAGTAGATGACAAGGAAAAGGCAGTCCCTTGATAATATCGGCAAGCGACTCATAAGCCGCCACCTCCCCCAAATGGGCGAGGTCCCCGGTGATCACCGCGAAAGCTGCCGGGGCGGCCGCATCCGGACCGTGGCGCCGGCAAATACTGTGGACTGCAGCGCGTAGTCTCTCCGCTGGATCCAGGCCATATAAAGACTGCCCAGGGGCCACAAGATGCAGATCAGTCAGATGGACAAAAGACAAGGTGTTCATCTATCGCTCGCTTTCCGGAGAAGTTGATCAGCGCCCCTGTGAAGGGGCGCTGACGAGATAATTTACCCGCGCCGCGGCAACAGCGCCTGAACATCGGCCGCCATACGCTGCAGCGTCGCATCAGCTTCTGCACGCTTGCCAACGACATTCTGCAGGTGATCATTGATCACATCGGTGATCCGAAGCGCATTCTGTCCTGGGAAGGCATACCATCCAGTGATGGAATCTGCCTGGCGGAAGGTTGTCATATGGTTGGGGTTCTCACGATAGAATTTACCCAACATTTCCTCGCGCTCCGCTGGAATGGTCGTGGCGGGCATATAGCCTGTGTGATTGACCATCATGGTGCCGCCAACCGGGCCCGTCGCGAATTTGATGAATTCCCATGCAGCGCGCTGCTTCTGCGCATCGCGGGTAAACATCATGGCCACATTGCCCCCCGCGGGAATACGCGCATTTGGCGCAGAAAGCGGATAGCGGCCTGTCAGCAACGGAAAGCGCCCGCCAATTTCGCGATTATAGCGGCCGAGCTGGGCGGTGGATTGCATGGAAATCCCAAGGCGACCCGAAAAGAAATCCGTGAACATGGTAGCGGGACGAATATCGGGCATGCGGCCTTCGTCCACGAAGCGGCGCAAGGTGCGGATCGCACGCTGACCAGGTTCCTGATTGAAGGCTACCTGCGTTTCCTCGGCATTCAGCATGCGGCCACCATGGCTGAACACAAGCCCCTGCCAGGACCAGTTCCCGGTGATGGTCCAGTCAAAGAACATGCCAGTGATATTATCACCAAGCCCGGCAATGGCGCGGGAGAGATTGATCACTTCCTCCCAGCTCGAGGGGGGACGCGCCGGATCGCCACCAGCGCGGCGCATCAGATCCACATTGTAGTAAAGAATGGGGGTTGAAAGCGCGAAGCCGATGCCGGTTTGCTTGCCACCCACTTGGCCGAGCGAAAGCAGGGTTTCGGAATAACCCTGTTCTGCAATGCGGGCATCAGCGAGCATGAATGGCCGCAGATCCACAGGGATATCACGCTCCAACAGGGTGCGCTGGCGATTGAGACCGTGGAAGGCGACATCCGGTAGGGAACGAGTAATGGAATCACGCAAATTACGCTGCATGATTTCCTCATAACCTTGCTCCGGCGCGCGCCAATTCACTCGGATATTGGGGTGGCGCTTGGAAAATTCGGTCGCGACGTCCTCCATCAAGCCACGGAAGAGTTCCGGGATGGAATATTGTGCCGAAAGTTCAATGGTATTGGATTGGGCGCGCGCATAAAGCGGGGCGGCAAGCCCACCCATGGCGCCGAGAACCAAATGCCTACGCTTGATCATGATGCGTCTCCTATAAAGATGGGGGGTTCATTACTTGATGCCGCTCATGGTCACGCCCTCAATGAAGGCGCGTTGAGCGAAAAGAAATGCGAGGACTAAGGGCGCAGTTACCGCCGTTGCGGCCGCCATCAGTGGTCCAAAGGAGGTTCCGGCCTCGGCATTTGAGAAAAAGGCAATGCCGAGTGGCGGGGTCATCAAGGCTTCATCCTGCACGACAAGGAATGGCCAGAAGAATTCATTCCAGTTCCAGATGAAGGAAAGGCATGCAAAGGCGGCAAGTGCGGGCAAAGCGGTGGGCAGCATGATGCGCCAAACGATGGCAAATTCACCCAGGCCATCCATACGCGCGGCGGCGATTAGATCATTCGGCACAGTGCGAAAAAACTGCCGCATCATAAATATGCCAAATACGCTGATGGTGGATGGCAGAATGATCCCTGCATAAGTATTGAGAAGATCAAGCTGCCATAGCGCGATATACAGCGGGATGGCTGGTACCTGTGGCGGGATCAGCAATGCAAGCACCACCAGCGCAAAGCAAGTCTCTCGGCCACGAAAGTGCAGTTTCGCCAGCGCATAGGCCATCGGCAAAGCCGTCAACGCTTGCATCAAAAAGATGCAGAAAGTGACGATAAAGCCATTCAGAATGAAGCGTGCCAGCGGAACCCGTGTAAAGGCCGCTGTGTAATTCTCCACCACATACCATTGTTGTGGCAAAAGGCTGAATTGCGGGGCAAAGACTTCGCCGGGGGGCTTCAGGGATATGGAAACCATGATGATGAATGGCGCCAGCATCACCGCTGCACCAATGATGAGCACGCTATGGCGCAGGAGAAGGCCCAGGCGATTAACCATAATGCGTCCTGCGTTCAAGCGCGACGGTCTGCAACAAGGTCAGGCTAACGGTGAAGATGAGGAAGATCACCGTAATGGCCGCCCCGTAGCTCGACCGGAGAAAGGTGAAGCCCTGCTGCACCATTGTGTAGAGCAGGACTTCAGTAGATTTGGAGGGGCCGCCTTCAGTCAGCACCGCCACTGTTTCAAAGACCTGGAAACTCCGTATCGCCGTAATGGCAACGACGAATACAAGGGAGGGGCCAAGCATCGGCCAAGTGACGCGGCGAAAGCGCTCCCAGGCGTCATCAGCGCCATCCATGGCCAAGGCCTCATAAAGATCTTTTGGGATAGCCGTGAGACCCGCCATGAAGAGGATCATGGCAAGGCCCAAATTCTGCCAAACCCCAATGGCGATTAGGGCGAAAAGAGCGGTCCCTGGATTTTGCAGCCAATCGGCAGTGGGCAAGCCGATGGCACCAAAAAGCTGATTGATGAAGCCCACCGTTGGGTGAAACATGAATTCCCAAACCAGTGCCATCGCCAATAGGGTTGAGGCGACAGGAACAAAGAAAGCGGCCCGATAGAAAGCCCTGCCGTGACTGACACTTTCAATCAGTAACGCGGCCAGAAGTCCCAGAAATACAGTCGCGGGGACGGAAATGCCCACATAGATGATCGTATTTTTGAGTGAAATCCAAAAAACGCGATCCGCCCAAAGCTCACCATAATTCTCGAGGCCCACCCAACGCAGGCTGGCTTCACCAAAATTCCAATCTGTGAGTGACAGTAATATGACAGACACCGCGGGCCCAAGCAGCATGGCCCACATCAGGATAAGGGCCGGCAGGCTCAACATATAACCAGCAAGCGCTTCGGCTCTGCGCAGGCCAGAAGAGGAGGGCGTCTTACGCATCAATCCGCGCGCTTTCCGCCACGGCTATTCTATTGCCTTGAAGGTCAAAGAGAAGCGCTTTCTTGGGCATGAGCTTCACATTCTCAAAACCAATAAGCTGCTCGGCGGCGCTCGGCGTGAGGCGCAGGATCGTTGTTCCAGTCAGGCCGGCAATATGACAATGCACCAGTGTTTCCATGCCAAGCCTTTCCAGGCGCAGGACTCTGGCGGGAATACCATCCTGATGGATTTCCAGATTTTCGGGACGCAGGCCCATCAGCGCTGGACCAGAGGATGACTTGGCGTGGAACGGAAGCCGCTGGCCGCAACATGTTATGGACCCGTTTCCAGCAATCTCGATGGTCCAGATATTGATTGGCGGCGTACCAACAAAACGCGCAACGGCGAGGCTCTGTGGGTCATCATAAAGTGTTTGGGGCGATGCTAATTGCAGCAGATTGCCCCCTTCCATCACTGCCACCCGATCCGCCATAGCCATAGCTTCGGATTGGTCATGCGTAACGTAAAGCGTGGTGACACCAAGCCGCCGCGTGAGCGAGACAATCTCAGCACGCGCATCAGCGCGAAGGCGCGCATCGAGATTTGACAGCGGTTCATCCATCAAAAAAGCCGCCGGGTGGCGCACCATGGCGCGCGCGAGTGCCACACGTTGGCGCTGACCGCCGGAGAGCTGCGCGGGCTTTCGGCCCAGAAGGCCTTGAAGCCCTAAAGGACTAGCCACTGCCTCCACATCGCGCGCAATGAGGTCTCGCGCCGCCCGCGTGCCGGGGAGAATTGCACCCAAGAACGGCAGACGCTGCAAGGCAGAGAGCCGGCGCATTTCGAGTGGCAACGCTATATTCGCGGCCACGGTCATGTAGGGATACAAAGCGTAAGATTGGAAAACCATGGCCAAGTCTCGTGCCTTGGCAGGCAGCGAATCTACTTGGCGGTCACCAATGAACACCTCACCGCTATCTGCTGTTTCCAGCCCCGCGATGATACGAAGCAGCGTCGATTTGCCGCAGCCTGATGGACCGAGGATGGCAAGAAATTCACTTTCTTCGACCGCCAAAGACACGCCTCGCAAAACCTGTGTCGTACCAAACTGCTTCGTAATGTCCCGAAGCTTGACACCGGGCATTGTGACCACTCCAAAAATACTCGCGGAGGGTTACGGGCCAAATGTTTCAGCCGCGCGGCATTCCGGTGAAAGATTATGGACATGGCTGCCTGATTGGGCAGATGCCTTACTCGATGATGCGTGATGACGCGCTGCTCCAACAGCGCAGCACCAGCGCGAAAGTCAGCTGCGCGCACCTATCCACGCGCGATGCGCCAGCGGCTGAAACTCTAAGCTCGTCAGAGGGCCGTCCGGTTTGCCGTATCAGCACTTAAAGCCACGAAGGCCCGGACTGCGGGCAGATCGAGCGATTCCGGCAGGGCCACGGCATAGACACCGCCTTCGATCGGCTCACCCAGTATCGGGACAGCCATTAAGCGCTGGTCCTGCCATGCTTCACCATCCAGAACGACACTAATCCCGATACCGGCGGCCACAGCCTCTCTGGCGGCTTCTCGGCTTCCTACCTCCAGAGCAATGCGGCCAGAAAGGCCCTGCGCCGCAAAGGCCGTCTCCATCATGGCGCGGGTCATCGAACCTGGCTCGCGCAAAACCAATGGCCCTTCGGCCAGTTGCACAAGGCTGATCCCCGCACGCGGCATTGAAGCCGGCACGCAGGCAATAAGGCGCTGCCTGACCAGCAAAGTACAGGACATGCCCTCCACTGGCCTTGTCAGGGTCATAATCGCGACCTCGATCTCACAGGCGGCGAGTGCTTCCAGCAACCCATGCGTATTGCCCAGCCGAGTGCGGATCCTCACCTCCGGATAGGCCGCCATCAGGGCAGCGATGCATGGCATGGCGTGCGCCGGCGTCGACAGGCCGATGGCAATGCTGCCGCGACTTAAGTCGCGGGATTGCTGCATCGTGTTTTCTAGCTCATCCATGCGGCCCAGCACCAGCCGGGCGCGGGCCAGTAAATCCTGCCCTGCATCAGTCAAGGCGATGCGAGGACGACGATAAAATAACAAACTGCCACAGGCTCGCTCCAAACCCGTCAGGGTAACCGAGATAGTGGGCTGACTCAGGCCCAAGATTTCGGCGGCGCGCGAAAGGCTGCCGCCTTCGACCAGGGCAGCAAAGCAGCGCAGGGCATTCAGGCTGATGGTACCCTCTCGCCGGCCGCGACGGGTCTCATTTGTCATTACAAAAGCCCTGAAGTGTCATTGAATCGTCACCCTATATTTTTATACTTCCAAAGCAAGAAGAATACCTCATAGTATAATTCTATGGAGAAAGCCATGCCCAATGTGTCCCGCCGCAGCATGCTTGGCGCCGGCGCCGCCTTCCTCGGCGCGCTTGATGCAAGCCTGGCCCAAGCTCAGCAATCCGCCCCCCGGCGGGGCGGCGCTTTGGTTTACGCGCAAATGTCGGGCAATCGGCGCGGTGGCGATGCCACCAATTCCCGCCATCCCTATTTCATGGTCGATCTCATTACTCGGTCCGCCTACAACACGCTCGCCTGGGTGGATGAGGAACTGAAACTCCAGTTCGAATTGGCTACCCGGATCGAGCCAACAGACGAAACCTTGAAAGTCTGGGAGGTGACAATCCGTGAAGGCGTTCGCTTTCATGATGGTCGCGCCATGACCACAGCGGATGTTGCTTCATCCTTCGAATTGCACCGTCGGCGCAACTTTGCCTCACAGCAAATCCAGCGCACAGAGGTGGTTAACCCCTCAACAATCCGCTTCCACCTGGATGCGGGCAATTCTGAATTCCCCTTCGTGCTCGCCGAATATGACTGCGTGGTGATGCCAGCAAACCCTGACATTGACCGCATCGGGCTTGAGGGCATTGGCACAGGGCCCTTCCGCATCACCGGTAGTGACCCGCAACGGCGCATGACCTTCGAGCGCTTCGATGGTTACTGGCGCCAGGGCTTCCCATATCTGGATAGGCTAGAGGTCGTGAACCGCGAAGGCCAGACGGAGGCGGCACTGGCTGGCTACCGCGCTCGGCAATTTGACGCGATGCTGAACATAGACCCGCGCCTGATCCGCCAGATGGAACGCGAACCGCAAACCGATTTGGTGCCGGCCGCCTCCGGCGACCAGGCAGTTATCCTTTTGCCAAAGCACCCCGGCTCACCGTTCAATGATGTTCGCATCCGCCGGGCGCTTGCCGCCGCGATCGACCGTGAAGGTCTCGTGCGGGTAGTCTATGGTGGTGCGCGCTGGGGTTGGGTTGGTAATGACAGCCATCTCGCCGCTGCGGATCCGATGTTCGTAGCGCCTCAACGCCCGCGCGACCTTGCGCTTGCGCGCCGCCTGCTGGCGGAAGCCGGCCATCCGAATGGTATTACCCTT
>Ga0255132_1000670_pt1 | contig 13372 bp, 9 predicted proteins | sample Law_Law_RepA_8d_FD_188551 | JGI IMG/M metagenome (GOLD analysis project Ga0255132, IMG submission 188551) | Freshwater microbial communities from St. Lawrence River, New York, United States - Law_Law_RepA_8d | ecosystem: Environmental > Aquatic > Freshwater > River | place: USA: New York...
GACTTGCATCCCACCACGACCTCGGAGGATTTCACCGAGGGCGCCCCGATGGATTCCAGCGGAGGCCCTGCGGACAAACCCTACGGCCTGCGGTCGTGAACTCCCCCGACTTAGAAACCATCCGGGGGGCGATTATTGGAATCCTGACTCAGGTTGAGGACCCTCAAGTACTCCTGCTTGCGGACCCACTGGGCATGGCCATCGGTGAAATTCATGCAGGTGCCCGTGGCCCCGTGATTGTCTTCCTTGTCGGGCCAGTTGTTGTGGGTGCTCCCAAGATTGTTCTCCGCCGTATCGTCAGAATCGAGCATCAAGAGAATGTTGGAGGGACCCGGAGCCGTTTTGAGAGCCTCAGAATATCGGGTGATGATCTTGGAATTGATGGTGGACTCGGTCTTCTTGACGGAGACGGATGAACCATCAGGCAAGCGCTCGCCCATCGTACCGAAGATCTCGTAACTCGTGCCGAATGCCTTCTTGTTCACCGCGTTGTCGGTGAGGTCGAGTATGTAGGTCGAATTTGAGAACGGTTTCCGATAAGCGTTGGTACGGATGGAGTGCCTGGTGGAGGGACACGTATAACTCTTAAAGGGTCCGACAAATCCGGGCCACAGCCAGGAGGCATCGTCATCCGAGCCGCTGCGGTCGGAGTATTCGGTGGCCTCAAAACTTGTCTGGGCCCAGGTCGGTGCCGTCAAATGCCCTCGGAAATCCTGGGAGTAGAGAACAGACCCAAGACCCAGTTGCTTAAGATTATTGAGGCAACTGACCCTGCGGGCCCGCTCCTGAGCCTTAGACAACGCGGGCAGCAGCATGGACGCCAGGATCGCAATGATGGCAATCACCACCAGCAATTCGATGAGGGTGAAGGCTTTATCAACGCATCGCCCACAACGACTAATCCCACCCATGAGAACCGCGCCCGACACGCGATCCTCGATAGACCTCGAATCCAACCTGCCGTCAGGAACTAAGTTCATGGGGCAACAACGCGGAAATAGGCCTCCGATGAAACCGGGGTCGAGTCGATCAAACTGGCCTCGCCCGATGAATCGACTGTCAATTCACCGACGGAGTTAAATCCGGCGCCCAGGCTCGATGAGCGCTCCAGGCGGTAGGTGCTTCCCGGGGTGCCACGGAATCGGATGCGCAGCCCTCCCTGTTCGAACACAGGGGTCAGCAGGGAAGCCGGCTCACGGGAACCGGGAACCGTGTAATAAACCCGCAGTCGGGGCCTCTCACCCTCGGGTTTGAGCGGGTCGACAAAACTGATAAACTCCGAGGAACGGAACCCCCAACCATTGGCCCCACCCACCAACGGTAGGAATGCCCAGCCGTAGTTGGGGCGACCGGCCTGCCAAGCGAGGAGATCGGAGGTCACCTCAACCGAATTGAGGGTGGCTTGAACATCGGGTTCCAGACTGCGATTGCCCACCAGAACGGAGGGGAGTTGATCGGCCTCGATCCCGTTGGCCTGAATACCATTGGTCCAGCTGTTCCAAGTCGAAACAGTATCGTCCCAGGGCTGGCGCATGGGATGCACAGCGGCTCCATCGCCCATGTTGTCCCTCGCAACGGAGGGTAGATCGAGGAAGGCCAATCGAATCTGGGCCTTCGGCGGAATACGTCCGCCCTCGGTGCCGAAGAGGTCATCGAAGCGCAGAAGGCTCTGCATCGCGTTGGTTCCCGCACCATCCGGCCAGTCCGCCCAAAGCACCTCGGAGGCACCGAGGACGACATCGGGCTGGGTCTGTTGCAGCAAGGTGTCACGGGTTCCAGAATACCCGTTGATTCCCTGTTGGAAAACAGACTCCCGGATAGAAGGATCCGTCCACAAAACCCGGAGTCGAGGACGCTCAGAAACCTCCGGATATTCCGAGGGGGTGATGCCAGTGCCGTCGGTTTGGAGCGGCCAACCCAAGAACACCCAACCGTGGTTGGTCTGCCCAGAAACCCATGCCTGGATATCGGCCGTGACACCGATCCGGACCGTTCCAAGGCCGGTCCCACCGCTACCGTCTTCGAGACCCAATTGGGATTCGTAAACCGATCGGGCTTCGTTGTCATCGGCCGACACCCCCGACGTCATGGAATCCCACGTTGCCTGCTCCGCATCCCACGGAACGAGCATGCGATACAATTTAGCTCCATCGCCCGGATTGTTCACCGTCACAAATAGCTCGGCCAAGAGGACCTTCGCTCCCGAAGGGATCTGAGACATATTGGTTCCCACCAGACCATCAAATCGAAGCAAGATCTGGGATTCATTGGGAACACCGCCATCTGGCCAATCCATCAAAAGTCCCTCGAACGGGGCTCGAGTCCGGCCTTCAGGCCAGGGTAAATCGCTGCCCACCTGCGACAAAGCGATGTCGGCCGCACCCTTGTAAATTCCGTGACCGTGATTAGCCCCCTCTTGGAACTGGTGAAGCCGGACACGCCCGACGCGAACCGTCTTGAAGACCTCCGTGTTGGCGCCCAGCCCATCATCGAATCGCACCGAGATCTTTCGGGAGTCGATGGACGCGTCCGACGTCGCAAAGGTCACCGATCGGAGGATCTCCTGAATCGCAGGCACGGTGGCGTCTGCGTTCAACTGGATCTTCAGCGCGGCCTCAGATTCACCGCCCGAAACCGTGCCCACCGGTTTGCCTTCGAAGGACACAACCGGACCGTCAACTCGGACTCCCGACTGGGCGAGATCAGCGGCTCGGAGGCCCAAACGATCGAGGGGCGAGCTCGGAGGCAAGATCGTGAGAGTCAAAACCGCACCCGGGAAGGTGGTGGCGTCGGGATCTGCGAGGCGCGCACGGCCGTCGATTCCGATCGGGGGAGTTCCGAGGGAATAGAAGGCTTCATCGGCGGAGACGAGGACGCTGGTCTCGTTGTCGAGCAGCACCGATGGCAGCAAGATCGTCCCATTGAAGTTGGTGTAAATCGGATCCAGCGACTTGACGATATTGGTCAGGTTGAATTGGAGGGTCGGTTGATTGACGGTGTTGTCGACGCCGGTGAGGGTCACGATTTTGGGCGTCCGCCAGTCGCTGGGGGTAAAGGTGAGCAGCGACGGAGTCACCGAAACCTCGTTAGACGCTCCGGAAGAGAGTTGCACGATCACCGGCAAGTCAGGCTGGGTGCCCAATGCCAGACTGTACTGCAGGGTGCGTGATTCCAGCACGGTCAAGGGCAGGTCATACGACCACACCAAGCCTGGCACATCGTCATCGGTGTTGACACCGCGCAGCGACAGGCCGGTCAACTTGCTGTAAGCGGCATCGACCGACGACACGGGGCCCAGACGGACGACAAATTCGCGAGCCCCATCGGCACGACCATCATCCACACCCCGGAGAGTCACCTTCTGGGGCAGTCTCCAGTTCGTCGCATCGAAGACCAGTTCAGCGGGCTGCACGAGAACCTCTGCGGTCGTTAGCGAAACCACAGGAACCCGGACCTCCGCAGTCGGTTGCCGCGTGAGGGAAACCTGAACCTCGGCCTGCTGTCCCGATTCGCTAGTGACCAGACCATCGATAAGATCGACCGCGATCCCAGCGGTCTCGTCGTCGAGATTCAATCCGGGTATCCGGACCTCGGGAACCCCCTGATAGGCAGGGTCGGCGGTCGCCGAGGGCTTCACGATCAGGTCGAAACCAACATTACCGTCGGCAACTGAATCATCCTGACCCACGACGCGGATCGATTGGGGAACGCTCCAGTTGTCGGGATTAAAGATAAGGAACACCACCTCCGAGGGCGCAGCTGAACCGTCGACGGAGACCACCAAGGCCTCACTGGGTTGAGTGGTCCGCAGAGAGATGGTTACCGGTTCCGAGGGAGCGACATCCAGGGCCACGCTGACCAACGAACCGCTTCCCTGCTCGCTGGTCACAATGGTCTTCAAGGGGCGAGCCGAGACTCCCGGAGTCGCCGCAGGAATGAAGACGAACGAAGCCACCGGCTCATTGCTCGCACCCTCCAGCGGAGGAGGATACACGCCCGTGTCGCGGCTTTCGATGATCCACGAATTGCCGTCGGCCTCGTAGCTGATCACGTTGTCGAAGTTGTTGGTATATCCACCCTCCATGGAGGTAATGAGGATGCCCGACTTCGGAGAGGCCCCTGGAATAGCCAATCGGAAGCGGCCGGGCTCTAACTGAGATATGGAGAACGCGGGCTCCGGACCACTGTGGATCAGGATCACCGCGTTGGTTCCGGTGTCATCCACACCGAATTTTCCGGAAACCACCGTGGTGTTGGTCTTGGAGATAAACACGAACGCAGCGGGATCCTGCTCAAGGGCCCTCGGGTTGGTGGCGCTGCCGAAATTATCCTTCACGTAGACCTCCCAAGTTCCATCGGGATTGGCCACCGAGTTGGCGAAGTTGCCTTCGTTCTTGGCAATTGATTCCAAGGGTCCTAAGGTCCACGCGCGAACGCCCAGCGCTGATGCCCTTGAAATGGGTACCCAACACGAGACCCTTTGAACCGGTGAACAAGTTGTTGGTTCCGCCGTTCGCAGCGGTCGCGTTACGGGCCCATCCCGACAGCCAGTCGCTGTAGCGGAAGAAGGCAACCGCGACATCGGTGTTGTATTCGGCCCGATCCGAAGTGACGTCTTGAACCACCGCCCAGAAGCCGGCGGCCCCCCGGTCGAAGGACGGAGCGGCATACCCGAGCAAGTTCTCCAACTCCCCGTTGTCGCGGCCGTTCTGGGTGACCGCCACCATCAACACTCCCTCGTTGAGTTCATCGGCTCCCGAGTCCCCCACCTGCACGTTGTAATCGCCGCGGTTGGAACCGGGGCGAACTCGGAGATCATTGACCGTGAGCGTCGCCGACACAGTGACGGAATCCACAGAGTTGCCAGTGTCATTCTGGACCACCTTGAGGTTGGCGGACGGAATATTGTGGGGAGGGGCCGATCCAGCCGACCCGGATGTGGTCATGACCAACCACAGCACCATCAGACACAGACCATTCCTAACTAGGGATAAGGAGGGATTCATCGTTTCGCAATCGACGTGAAGAACCTTCATGGACTCTCCACTGAGCCCTTACTTTATTCGCGCTGGACCGCCCCACGACACCGACGAAGCCGTGACGATTCAGTGTCCCTCTAGGCACTCGTTTGACGAATGTGTTAAGCGGGTGACATCCCCGCGTCATCGATCCATTCACTGCGAGGAGCTGAAGCGTCGTGAAGGATCGTTCTAGGGATTAGAAAACCAGGGGACTTCTCCCAGTTGCAGGACCGGCGGAGACCCCCTATTTGTTTGGGAGTGGTCGCCGTGCGCGCGACTAATCCATCCAAACCTCATGAAACGCATCGCGCTCTTTGCGCTGACGAACATCGCGGTCCTCGTGGTCATCTCCATCGTGGTTCGAGCTCTCGGCCTCGACCGGTGGATTGGTGCCCATGGGGTGAGCTACACAGGACTCCTGGTGATGTCGATGGTCATCGGCTTCTCCGGCAGCCTGTTCTCACTGCTGATCTCCAAGTGGATGGCCATCCGCGCCTATTCCATCGAGCTCATCAAGACCCCAAGCAACAGCACTGAACAATGGCTCATCCAGACAGTCCGTGAGCAATCCGAAAAGGCGGGGATCCCCATGCCGGACGTGGGCATCTATGACAGCCCGGAGACCAATGCGTTTGCGACCGGCCGATCGCGCAACAACGCTCTAGTCGCTGTCAGTTCGGGCCTGCTGCATCAAATGCGCCAACGGGAGGTCGAGGGCGTACTGGCCCATGAGGTGGCCCACATCGCCAACGGAGACATGGTTACTATGACACTGCTCCAAGGTGTTCTAAATACCTTCGTCATCTTCTTTTCTCGAATCATCGGGCTCTTGGTGGATTCCCTCCTGCAAGGCAACCGACGCGACGACCAAGAACGCTCCTCGGGCACGGGCATGGGGTTCTTTATCGGCTCGATGATAGCACAAATATTCCTAGGCCTTTTGGCGTCTCTGGTGGTCATGGCCTACAGCCGCCGCCGCGAGTTTGCCGCCGACGCCATGGCTGCTCGTCTCGAAAGCCGAGATGCCATGGTGGGTGCTCTGCAACGCCTCAAAACGATCCATGAGGGCGGCGGAGTGCTTGATGATCGGTCCGCATCGTTGGCGGCCTTCAAGATCAGCCATAACTATGGCAACTGGTTCTCCTCGCACCCGCCTCTCGACGACCGCATCCGCGCGCTGCAAGAGGCCGTGTGACCGCGGCAGGTTCTCAGCGAGGATCGTCGGCGAGCCAGCGAGTCACGTAGGGATCAATCCGTGAGAGCACCAGAAAGCTCCAGCGCTCACGGACCCGTTCCCACCAAGACCTCGACCGGGCCCAAGTCCTAACATCCACCGGCGCAGCCATCGCTTCGGTTGCATCAAACCAAGCGGCTGTGTCCGCGGCGGCCTGCGGATGCTGGATGCGCACCATTAACTCGTGGTTGATGTGCAGACTGCGCGTATCGAGGTTGGACGAACCAACAAAGACCGAGTCGTCCACTCGGTAGAGTTTGGCGTGCAGAACTTGGGGCGTGTATTCGCGAATTTCCACCCCGGAGCGCAGCATCCGACCGTAGAGAAAACGCCCCGCCCGAAGCGAGATGGCCACATCGGATTTTCCCGGCACCAAGATCCGGACCCGCCCACCACGAGCGGCCACCCGACGGAGAGCGGCCCGCAAGGCTAATCCCGGCAGAAAGTAAGCCACAGCGATGCGGACGTCGCGCGCCTCCTCGAGGCAATTTAGAAACTCGGCCAGGAAGGCGTTCCGACCCCGACCCGGTCCGCTGGGCAGCACCCGAATGCCATCCGATGCGCTCGATCGGGAGTCTACTGGGTTGCGACGACGCAGACGCGGAAAGCGAAGCGGGCGCTGGTCCGCCCGCTCCCACATGGTTTCAAAACTATCGTCCAGCGTCTCGACCACCGGACCGGTGAGGCGGATGCCAATGTCACGCCATCCAGAATGAATGCCATCACCCAGGTATTCCGGAGCCACATTGAACCCTCCAGTGATGGCCAAGGTCCGGTCGATGACCAGCAGCTTGCGGTGACTGCGGACCGGCAATCGGCGCAGCGTCAACGGGTTGAAAACCCGCACCTCGCCGCCGGCCAATCGCAACGGATCAAAAAAACCCTCATCGAGGGACGATGAACCCAAACCGTCGATCAGGACACGCACCGAGACGCCACGGCGGGCCGCACGAATGAGCGCGTCACGGACCGGGCCCCCAGGATTCCCAGGGGCGTAAATGTACGTCTCCAGGCAGACACAACTCCGCGCGCCTTCGATCGCAGCGATTAGAGCCGAAAAGGCCTCATCGCCCGTTCTGAGCCATTGGAAGGAAGTGTCACCCATCGTTGCCGCCCGTTGCATACTGGTCCCCAGCGATCTGTGCCAACCCAATCCCACGCCGAAGGCTGTATCCCATCGCCCTGGCGAACCGTCAAAACAGGCTCGCCCTACCCGGACAATCTGATATTGCCTCTGACATGAGTTCCGGATGGATCAATTGGAAGTGGTGGACGGCGATAACGCTGCTGACCGGCGGACTGCTCGCGCAAACGCCCACACAACCCAGAGGTCTGGAGATTAACGCCTTCCAACGGGCCTTGCCGGCTCCGGGTGACACGGTTCCCGCCACGGCACGGATCCAATACCCTCAGGCGCTCGCTTGGGACACCCAGACCCGGGAAATCCATGCCAAGGATGGTGAGCAGTCGGTCGATTTTCGTTTTGCTCTCACCAACGCCTGGACCAACGCCGTCACCATCACCGGCACCAAGACGAGCTGCGGCTGCACCGTAGCTCGTCTGCCCGAGACACCGTGGCTCATCCAGCCCGGCAAGGGCGGCGAGATCTCAGGCACCATGAATTTACAGGGCAAAGTGGGAACCATCGTGAAGACGGTAACGGTCTCGACCGATGTGGGTTCCATTCTCTTGAACGTGAAGGTTCACATCGCACCGGCAGATCCGGGTCGCATGCGGTCGGCTGATCGGCAACGCAATTTGGCCGTGGCTGCCGCAGACCGACAGGCCGTCTTCCGCGGCGAGTGCGCGTCTTGCCACGTGGCCCCGACCGTGGGCAAGCGGGGCGCAGAGCTCTACGCCACCGCCTGCGGCATCTGCCATGACGCCGAGAACAAGGCCACCATGGTGCCCACGCTGCGCGAGCTAAAGCACCCCACCGACCGGGCCTTCTGGATGCAGTGGATCCGCAATGGCAAACCCAACAGCTTGATGCCCGCCTTCGACCTCAAGCAGGGGGGTATTTTGGATGAGGACCAAATGGCCTCGCTGGCCGATCACCTCGACAGCGCCGCCTTCAAGACGGGGCGTTCCGCCACTCCGGCCAAGACGCCCCAACCGTGAGTCATCCGGGTCGCTTCATCACGCTCGAGGGCGGCGAGGCCGCCGGGAAGTCCACGCAAATCGCCCGCCTGGCCGAACGCCTGCGCCGCCAAGGGCGATCGGTTCTAGAACTCCGGGAACCCGGTGGGACACCGCTGGGTGAAAAAATTCGCCACTTGCTCAAGCACGATCCGGACGGTCGGGGCATGTCTGCCGAAACCGAATTGCTGCTCATGAACGCGAGCCGCGCCGAATTGGTGCGCCAGCGAATTCTTCCGGCGCTGCAGTCGGGCCAAATCGTCCTTTGCGACCGCTTCTACGACTCGACCGTCGCCTATCAAGGGTTCGGGCGCGGACTGGACCGGGCAGCCGTCCAGTCGGTGATCCAACTGGCCGTGGGAGGACTGCAACCGGATCGAACGCTCTGGTTAGATGTGGCTCCGGAAATCGCGCGAACCCGTTTGGCCGGACGCAAGGCCGCGCAGGCGACGAGCGAACCCTCCGACCGCTTCGACGAAGAGCAGGAAGCCTTCTTCGCCCGAGTGGCCCAAGGCTTCCGAGAGGCGTTCCACGCGGAGCCCGATCGCTGGCGACACGTCGATGCCGGCGGATCGTTGGAATGCGTCGAAGAGGCCGTCTGGTCGGCCGTTTCGGACCTGTTCTAGGAACCTGGCTTGATCGGCTGACGCCGAATCCTAAACGAGCCTCAGCAAACCTCAGCGCCCGAAGGGCATCTTGCCCATGAGTCCGCCGGCCCCGCCCATCTTGGTCATCATCTTCTGGAACTTGCCCATCTTGCGCATCATGTCCCGCATCTCATCGAAGCGCTTGAGCAGGTTGTTCACTTCAGTGACCGTGACCCCCGATCCCTTGGCAATACGCTGACGACGCCGGGCGTTGAGAATTTGCGGAGAACCACGCTCCTGACACGTCATGCCGCACAAGATGCCCTCCATGCGCTTGAAGTCCTTTTCACTCTTGGAGAGATCCGTGTTCTTGAGCATCTCCGAACCCCCAGGCAGCAGGCCAACGATGTCCTGAAGCGGCCCAAGTTTCTTCATCTCGCGGAGCTGCATGAGGAAGTCATCCAGGGTGAACTGACCCTTGCGCATCTTCTCCTCAAGATCCATCGCCTTAGAGGCATCGATACGATCCATCGCCTTCTCGACCAGCGTGACGACATCGCCCATGCCCAGGATGCGCTGAGCCATGCGCTCGGGATGAAACAGCTCGAGATCATCCAGCTTCTCGCCGACGCCCATGAACTTGATGGGCTTGCCCACCACGTGTCGGAAAGACAACGCCGCACCACCGCGGGCGTCACCATCGAGCTTGCTCAGAATGGCACCCGTGATGTTGAGGGCCTTATCAAAATGGGTGGCCACGCTGACGGCCTCTTGGCCCGTGGCCGCGTCGAGGACCAGCAGGGTCTCGGCCGGTTTAATAAGATCACGCAGACGCACCAGTTCCTGGACTAAGTTCTCGTCGATCTGAAGACGCCCGGCGGTGTCAAAAATGACCGTGTTGCACTGGTGACCGGCCGCGTATACGAGCGCCTCCCGGGCGATTTTAATCACGTCGGTCTCTCCCTTCATCACAAAGACCGGAACACCAATTTGCGCACCAAGAGTAGCCAATTGGTCCATGGCGGCCGGACGATACACATCGGCAGCCACGAGCAACGGCAGCTTCCCTTGCTTCAGCAGCAGTTTGGCCAGCTTGCCCGAACTGGTGGTCTTGCCCGAGCCGTGGAGACCGCACATCAAAATGCAGGCTGGGTTGCCGGTAAGGTGAAGCCCTTGATTCTCCGATCCCAACAAAGCGACCAACTCATCGCTGATGATCTTGATCATCTGCTGGCCGGGATGGACCGACTGAACAACCTCTTCGCCCAGGGCCTTAGCCTTGATCGATTCGACAAAATCCTTGGCGACCTTGAAGTGCACGTCGGCCTCCAGCAGCGCCATGCGAACATCGCGCAGGGACTCCGACACGTTGCCCTCAGAAATCTTCCCTAGTCCTCGCAGGTTGCGGAAGACGTTCTGCAATTTGCCACTCAGGGAGTCGAACATGGACCTAAGCCTAGCGCAGCAACCCCACCGCCGGAAAGCCCGGAGGCGACGGGTTGCAGGAGGATCGAATTGTCCGCACCGGCCACGAAGGCGGCCCGGAAACGGCAATCCACGATGACGGAGGGTCTACCGAGAACAGGCGAATGGAGAATGAGGTCCGGCGGGGTGCATTCTTGAGGCGCTCCGCCGATCTATCGCGGAAGGTAAACCCATCGGTGGATTCCCCTTCCGTGGATGGCCAACGGGTGCTAGAGAAACTCCATTACCCGGAAAACCCTCCCCACGCACCCCATGCATCCGACAACCCTAAACCAACGGACCGCTCACCGAGCCCACGGTGCCACCGGTTTCACCCTCATTGAACTGCTGGTGGTTATCGCCATCATCGCCATTTTGGCCGGGATGCTCTTGCCGGCGCTCTCGAAGGCCAAGGCCAAGGCCAACGGTGTGAAATGCATTAGCAATCTGCGCCAAATGGGCCTGGCGACGATCACTTACATCATGGACCACGGGGTTTATCCGGTGGGCATCGACGGCGGCGACGGTGCGGCCTGGATCTGGCCAGCCCTCCTCCGCAGCAGCATGTATGGCGGTCAGAACACCGATGTTTTCCGGTGCCCGGCCGCACCCCCGCAGTCGCAATGGGTTCCGAAGTTCGGCAGCGGGGCCGCGGCCAAGCTGGGTTACCTGAAGGACGAAGTGCGCCTGCGCCCAGGAGGCACCTTCTTCATGAGCTACGGCTACAACGTCTGGGGCGCCTTCGCCGGACAGACACCCAACACCGGACTCGGTGTGTACCTCGGAGATCCGGTCTGGGGTGAAACCAAAGAGGCCTCGGTAAAGAACCCCTCCGAGATGATTTCTTTCGGCGACAGCAACTGGGACGTGAAGAAAAAGGGCGACCGCGACTGGAGCGGATTCATCGGCATGTACGAGGAGCGCCAATGGCCGCTGGAAATCCATGCTGGCCGCACATCTCTGGTCTTCTGCGACGGCCACGCCGAATCCAAGCGCCGCCTCGACATCATCGGCCAACTCCATAAAAACCCCGCCCAACGCAAGGCCGTGGCCCGCTTCTGGAACCGCGACAACGAGCCGCACTTTGAATGAAAGTCAGTCCCCTCCGACCCTGGGGTCTGGGGGCCTGCACGCTTGTTGATCCTACCGGGTTCTCCTAGCCTTTCTTAATGACCCCGAAGATTTATCTGCAAGTGATCCCTCGCAGACTTCGGCCCCGAAAACTCGGCGGGGTCGCTCAGTGGTTGTTCATTGTTCTTTGGGTCGGATCGGCCGCACAAATCAGGCTCAATCTTCAGGCTCAAACCCTGATTCCCATGAGCGCACTGTGGCGCTGGCGGCCGGGAACCAACGAGGCCTCGGCTCCGGTCACGGCGTGGCGCACCATCGAGTTCAAGGAGACTCAATTCGCGTCGGCTCCAGCGCCCTTCTGGTATGGTGATATTCTTCCGGGCGGCACCCAAATCAGCGGCATGCAGAATGTCTACGGGTCGCTCTTCCTGCGCCGCTCGTTCGTCGTGCAGAACATCACCGAAGTGAGCGCCCTCCGACTCGGAGCGCTGGTCGATGATGGCTTCGTGGCTTGGATTAATGGCACCGAGGTGCTGCGGGTGAACGTGCCAGGTGCCTCTGGCGAGGCGGTGGGCTTGGCAACCCTGGCCGACAACGCCGCAGAACCCGTTGCCTTCACGGAATACACCCTGCCCAATCCGGTGAGTTACCTGCAGGCCGGGACCAATGTCCTCTCAGTCCAAGTTTTCCAGAGCAGCCTCGGCAGCAGTGACTTGGGCTTTGATGCCTCGCTGGAGGCCATCCAGAAAGATTCGGTGGCACCGACAGTGCTCCGCATGGATCCCGTCCCCGGTTCCACGGTCGAGACGTTCACTGCATTGACAGTGACCTTTAGCGAGCCTGTCACCGGAGTGGTGGCCGCGCACCTGCTCGTCAACGGCCTCGGAGCCAAGTCGGTCACGGCCACCACTCCGGCCGCGTACCGTTTCGAATTCACCCAACCGCCCTACGGAACGGTCACCGTCGAGTGGGATTCCCGACTCGCTTTGGTGGATCAAGCCGAGCCGCCCAACCGCTTCGACCCGGCCGTCACAGGCAACGGAGGAGGGGCCTACCGGTTGGTGGATCACACACCGCCAACCCTCACCGGATTACTTCCCGCTTCGGGAGCCACAGTGAGATCTCTGGATTCGGTCTCCGTCCTTTTCAGTGAACCGGTGACCGGCGTAGAGGCATCCGACCTGCTCATTAATGGTGTGCCCGCAACGGCGGTCGCCGCCCTGAGTGGAAGCCAGTTCCGCTTCAGTTTCCCTGCTCCACCGGTCGGACCAGTGCAGTTCGCTTGGACCCTCGTTCATGGCATTAACGACCTCGCCGCATCACCCAACGCTTTCGCAGGTCTGCCGTGGATCGTACGACTCGATCCCGACGCCTCCGAGGCTGCGCCGTATTTGAGCGAGTTCATGGCTTCCAACACGCGCACCCTCAAAGACGAGACCGGGCAATACGTCGATTGGATCGAACTCTTCAACCCCGCAGAGGCTCCCCTCAACTTGCGCGGATGGTCGCTCACGGATGACGCCGGCAACCTGACAAAATGGCGGTTTCCCGAAACCAATCTGGCAGCCGGCGGATTCCTCGTGGTCTTCGCTTCAGGGGCCGACCGACGGACTCCAGGATCCCGCCTGCACACCAATTTCCAACTCGCCGCGGGGGGTGAATACTTGGCGTTGGTGCGTCCGGACGGCACGAACATCGCCAGCGAGTTCAAAGCGACTTATCCACCGCAGGTGCCCGATCTCTCGCATGGCGTTGTCCAGGTGCCTCAGGGCAATTCCTGGGATCGAGGTCCTTCTGGCGTCTACTTCACGCGACCCACACCCGGTTCTGCCAACCTGGGAGGCACCGCCCTGCCG
>Ga0255132_1000675_pt1 | contig 13335 bp, 7 predicted proteins | sample Law_Law_RepA_8d_FD_188551 | JGI IMG/M metagenome (GOLD analysis project Ga0255132, IMG submission 188551) | Freshwater microbial communities from St. Lawrence River, New York, United States - Law_Law_RepA_8d | ecosystem: Environmental > Aquatic > Freshwater > River | place: USA: New York...
GCCCCTTCTCCCGCCAGCGGGAGAAGGGGAGGCGCGCTTGTTGGGAGGTCAGACAGGTCAGACAGGTCAGACAGGTCGGACAGCGATAACCGAGACGAATCACGCGTCGTAGTATGGGCCTGCGGTCCCGTGCGCGTTGAGAGTTGCAGTTGCGCGGTCACGACCCTCATCCCCCGGCCCCTTGTTGGGAGGTCAACGGTTTATTTCTTCATACGCCTCTTGCCGATATACCCAACTGCGCCCAATAGCGTTGCGACCACCATCATGCTCGGTTCGGGGACATGAGCGATGGATGGAGTAACAGTGGCGACACGAAAACCGTAACAGAGGCACTCGTTTCCAGCACTATCGAAGAGCCGGTTCGACGACGACAGGGCGGAGGAGAATCCATCGAACCAAGCGCCACCCCGTACCCCCCGACTAGAGAAAGCGCTGCTGTTAGCAAGGTCGTCGGAAGTCTCTTCCCACTCATAAACATTTCCACCGAGTCCCATCACACCGTAGGGGCTAAGCCCACCTGCTTGGTTCACATCCGCTGGGCCCTGGACGAACAGTTGGTCGTAAACTGAAGTGCCATCGGTCGTGCCACTTGCCACCGGGGTTGGAGCCGTATCGCTACCGGTCGAGTAACCCCAATAGCCTCCTCCCCCAGACTTGTTCGGATCGTAGTACGCCGCCTTGTACCATTCGTTATAGCTCGGTAACACGTATCTTGCTAAATTGCTTCGGTACGGATTTGACGCATCGTACCCTGGGTCGCTGATGCTCCATAATTCAATATCGTCGTTGACGTTGCTTGTGCTGAAATTGTAAGCGGGTGCGTTTCCTGTGCTGGTGTTAAGCCAATTCACGAACCGTGCCGCTTGGTTCCAGGAAACTCCGGTAGCTGGTTTGTCTGGGCCGTTACCTCCAAGCGCACTCAAGTCGTAAAATGGGATTACCATCGAATTCGGCGAGCCGAAGTTCGCGTTGTACTTGGTGATCATGTCTTGGCTGACGGCATACTTCCCAATGTCGTAGGTATACCCCACGCTCCCAGCGGGATTTGGAACACCGTTAGTGTCGGCTGCGTTGCCCGGATTGCCGATCGTCACAAGCTCCATAGCAAAAGTATTGCTACCTGAACCAAAGGTTACTATCCCGGCATGGGTAGGTGCCACCAGTATTCCTAGCGACATCAATGTGAGTGCGATTCGCAAAATATACATTTTCATTGTTACTGCTCTATTTCTAAAAGATAAGAAAACATGGTTCAGTTCCTTCCTCGAGTGGGGAAAGCTTGGGTCTCCTTACCCGCCACGTCCTGCTATTAAAACCCCTCATGAAAAGAAGCGTTTTTGGCAGCCGAATGTTTTCGGAGGGGGGCTCAATGGAAGGGATGGAAGTGATTTCCAATTAGTTGCCGCATGGTTAATCGGAATGAACACGATTAATCCGAATAAGGCGATTGGTGGTGTGAACCTTTCTCAGTATTGTTTTTAGAAATCGTTTACACCATCGAGAGATTCATTAAAGCCACGTGGCGGATTGCGCTACTTCTGGTTGGTTTCAGAGTCCTTCAGCCCGTGAATCCAAGAGGTTATCGCCTAGAGAATGTCACCCGTGTTGTTGATGCCATTGAATACATTGTTTGCTCGGCTCACCATCGAAGCGTTGTTGTTGCCGTAGAATACGATCGATGTCGGTAGGGCGGTAAAGCTGCCGCCTGTCCGCACGCACTTAGAGTTGAAGTGCTTTAAAAGATTCTTTACCTTAATCAGGGTGTTGTTAGCCACGCCGAAGGCAGCCCCATTAGTCCCAACATTGTAGTAGATGTCACCAAGGCCAGCACCACCGAAGCCTTGTTGGAAACCGTAGTTCGTTGGGCCGGTCGCGTTGGTGTTCCAACCGAGCCCTGAAGTGGTCACCCACACACTAAGGGCGGTGGCTAGCGATTGGGCGTAGGTGTTCCAAGTCGAACCCGACATCGCGGCTTTGACAACCAGGAAGTACGCCGCGACCTGTGGTCCCGTGGCACCGTTTAGATTGCCGAACAAGTTGGGGTAGGTTGTCCCGAGCCAAGAGCCCAAGGCCGTACTTGCGTAGCTCGTTAGGAGCGTCTGGCCATTGCTGTTGGTCCAGAATCCCACCGTCGCAGCCTCGCCCCTTCTGACTACTTCAAATGCCGTTGCGCACGCCGTGCCTACTACTAGTTTCTCGAAGTTTCCGCCACTGGTGCTGCTGATCGTCGCCGTAAGATTTTGGATTGAAGACTGAACCAACAGTGTGCCGGTGGTCGCCCCGTTGGCGATGGTGATCGTGCCTTGATTGGTGACGATCGTGGTCACGCCCTGCGAGGGATTGCTCAGCGTTGCCGTGAAAGCGCAACCTAGCAAAGAAGTCGAGGCACTCAGGTTCACGATGGTCGTGTTGATTGTGTCGTTGACATAGGCCGTGGCGCTTGCAGTACCTACGAGCAGGTTCTCGAAGTTTCCGCCGGTGGCACTGGTAATCGTTGCCATAAGGCTTGATGGATCAATGTACACATCCTCGGTGTTGCCCGAAGCAATCACCAGCGTGCCGATCGTCGCTCCGTTCACGATGGTGATCGTGCCCTGGTTGGTGACGATCGTGGTTATGCCCTGCGAAGGATTGTTCAGAGTTGCAGTGAAGGTGTAGTTGGCGATTGCGCCTTCGAGCACCGTCGAGGCGCTCAGGTTCACGGTGGTCGCGTTGATTGTGTCGTTGACATAGGCCGTGGCACTCGCAGTACCTACGAGCAGGTTCTCGGAGTTTCCGCCAGTGGCACTGGTGATCGTTGCCATAAGACTCGATGGATCAAGGTACACATCCTCGGTGTTGCCCGAAGCAATCACCAGCGTGCCTATCGTAGCGCCCGCCAGAATCGTAATCACTCCCTGATTGGTTATGACCGTGATATTGGTTGTAGCCGGATTGGTCAGTGTTGCAGTAAAGGTGTAGTTGGCGATTGCGCCTTCGAGTACCGTCGAGGCGCTCAGGTTTACTGTGGTATTGTCGTCATCGGTGATGACGGTGGTGACCGTTCCAATTGTCACGGTCGCCGTTGTGCTGCTGAGCGTGACCGGAAAACTCTCCGGTCCTTCGACGATCGCATCCTCGGTGGTTTGCAAGGCGAATTGCACGAGGGTCGAGCCCGATGCTAGAGTCGAGCCACTGTTGTTAGTAACCGTGATGTTAATGGCGCCGTTTGCGCCCGCCGACGTAGTGAAGCTCAGACTACTGGTCAGGTTGGCTGCAATCAGCGCTGTGAAATCAGTGCCTTCAGTCGCCGTGCCCGATGCCGTATCGAGCGTGAAGCTGATACTCTCGCCCGCCGCCAGGGATACGCCATTCAAGCTCACTGTGTAGGAGCTTGTCAGCGCGCCTTCATCCACCGCCGTCGGACCACTGAGCGTGATTACCGGCGTCGTTGCATCGGTGATCGTCGTGGTCACCAACCCCATGCCCACTAAGCCCAGGCTCGGAGCCGAGATCTGAGTGGTGAATGTCTCGCTAAGCTCCTTTACCGTGTCGCTCAAAGCGTTGATTTCGAACGAAACCAGGTCGCCGGACTTGGCAGTGCCGCTGTTGTTGGTGATGCTCAGCAGTTTGGTCGCCTCGTCGTAGCTGACCGTGACGCTTTGCAGCCCAGTAAGGTTGCTAAGGAAAGTTTCGAAGTCTACGCCTTCGGTCGCCGTGCCGCTCAGCGCATCGAGGGTCATCGTCGCAGTTTGGCCGTTGGCAAGCGACGCCCCGGTCAGGGAGATCGTGTAGTTGCCGATGGAGTCTTGCGCTGTCGCCGGTTCGGAGATCGTTTGGTTTGTCGAGATCGACCACCTTGCATCGAGGACATCCGTGTGCTCCACGTTGCTGTTGTTGGCGAAGACAATATCGTCGGATATCGTCGTAACGAAAACCGTATTCACGAGGTCTTGTGTGGTCGCCATGGGGGCCGTACTGAGGATCGTCACCGTATACGTGAGCGTCTGCGATGCTCCCGGGGAGAGAGCTCCCAAATTCCATTGGATAGCGCCGTCGGGAATCGCATCACTCGAATCGGTGTTGATGAATCCGCCGTTCGAAGCCGACCCGCCAACGTACGAAACGTAAGCGGTGTTCGGGTCAAGCACGTCATATACGACCACACCGTTGGAGACCGACGTAATATCATCGCCCTTGTTGTCGAACAGATGATTGGCATCGACCTGGATCGTATAAGTCAACTGGCTGCCGATCAGGGTCGTTGCCGCGTCCTCGCCCGCTGTCACGCTCGCTGGGTTATCGCTCTTGATCACCGCCAGATCGACGTCGGAAGTAAAGAAGTTGCCCACCTGCAGCAGCGGCACGGTCTGGTTGCCGGTGTTGATGGTGTCGTTATTCGCCGTTTTGGCGCTGACAAGCCCGGATTGCACGTTTCCGGTGATACCTGAGCCGATCGTTTTATCGAGCACGACCCAGATTTCGACGACCGTGTTTTCGCCATTGCTTAGACCTGACACGTTGAAGGAACCCTGAATCAGCTCGTTGTTAGTTCCTGGGTTAAGGACCGTCCAGGTGAAGGAATCAACCTTCGCGTTAGGAGTGCCGACTTCAATGGTGCCCGGGTCGGCCGTGTCAACGAACGCAGCGATGACACCGTAGTTAATGTCGAACCCGAAGTCGCTCCCTGAAGTTGTCTTTCCCAACCAGTTAGTCGTGAACTCGATGACCCCATTCTCTGGCGTAGTGACGCCGCTGGTATTGATCTCGATGAAGAATGGGACGATCTGGCCGAGGGCCATGTCCTTCGGGGCCAAGGAGGTCACGGCGTCCTTGTTGCTGGGCTGGAACGGTGCGGCGTAAACAACGGCGTTCGCGAGGGGATCGGCGGCGCGGCCAGTTGTCACCGGGCCGCCAGCGGTACTTGTGCCAGGGTATATTCCACTATGTGCGGCCAACCACATCTCCGGCGTTATCTTGGTGTAGGTTGGTAAGTAAGGGGCTTTGTTCAGAGCCGGGTCGGCTGCAAGCCACTTGAGGCTGTACGCGCCGCCACTGTCCGTAAAGGAATTGCTCGCCACTTCGCCCGTCAAGCTGTCATCCGCTGTGCCTGCCACTGCGTCGGCGCCGATGTCAATGCCAGAAGCCGTGACCAGGAAGGTCGCTCCCAACGAGTCATCTGGATGGACGTACCAGGTGGTTTGAATAAAGCCGTTGGCGAGGTTGTCGAAGTCCCCCGCGCCGCCATCGGTCGCGATCCAAGGCGTGTGGCCCGAGCCTGTGTTGTCACCCAGCGTGTCGTCCAGTGTGCCGAAGACTTCGTCGACACCTGCGTCTACCACGTGTAAGACCTGAAATTGAACCGTTGATCCGACCGCAAAATCTTTCGCGGAGATGATTGCTGTGCTGCCTGGCGCATAATCGGGTAGGTCGCTAAAGACGCTCGGCGCGTAGGCACCCCCCGTTAACACGACTCTTTCCTCAAACCTCTCGAATAGCAATGCCCGGAGTTTTTTGCGGTTGTCGTCCATGACGAGGTGTTTTCGGGCTGCGTTTTTCTTAAACAATCTTGTGAACGGAAACATCGAATTCTCCTGGAGGATGCAACAACCGGTTTGACAATAGGCTGCCATCGGTTTGGTGCTTTTACATGTGTTGGCAAGCAATGGATAAGCACACGCCGTTCCGTACCCTCTCCAGAGTTTCAGGAGGTCGTCGTAACTGTATACGCATCAGGGGTTTAGGGTTTATCACCAATGGGTCGTTGAGTTCAGGGTTTATCACAGTGAAATGCTTTTGCATGATAAAAATGCAAAACAATTGCTTATCAAAGTGATAAGCACTGGTAGGATTCAAGGACTCTGGCGGACTTCGTCATAGAAAGTCGTCGTCATAGAAAGCAGTGCAAAGAGTGCAGAGTGGTTGCAAAGAACAGAGGGATACACAAGCGATGGTGAGTTCGGGTAAACCGCTGATACTCGTTGCAGACGATGACATCAACGTGCTCAATGCCATGCAGTTCCGCCTAGAAGAACTTGGCTATCGAGTGCAGTGTGCGCCGGACAAGCAGCGGATGTGGGAACGCTTGGCAGTGGAGGAACCGGTCCTGTTGCTTCTCGATCTGCGGTTTGGCAAGGATGACGGAGCCCAGGTGCTTTGCGAGGTTCTTAAGCGACGGCCGAATTTGTGTGTCGTGATGTTCACGGGGCACGCAACGGTCGAGACGGCTGTTTCCGCCATCAAGCTAGGCGCGTTCGATTACTTGACCAAACCGCTGGATCTGAACCGGTTCGGTGTGATCGTTGGGCGAGCGATTGAAAAACACGTCTCGAACAAACGGCTCGAGCGGTTGGAGCAATTGATGGTTGAGCGTGGCGTTGTGCAGCCATTTATCGGCACAAGCCCTGCTATGAACCGCGTCGATGAGTTGATTACCAGCATCTCGGCAACCGATGCGACGGTCTTGATTCTGGGTGAGACGGGCACGGGCAAGGAATTGGTGGCACGCATGCTGCACTACCAAAGCAACCGACGGCAAGGTCCGTTCGTGCCGGTGAACATGGCTTCCTTACCGAGGGAACTGGCCGAGAGCACTCTCTTCGGCCACGAGAAAGGGGCGTTTACGGGTGCCGACAAGGCACAGGCGGGCTGTTGCGAGGCTGCCGACAAAGGGACCCTGTTTCTCGACGAAATCGGCGATATGGAGATGCAATTGCAAGCCAAGTTACTGCGATTCTTGCAAGAGCGCAGCGTGCAACGGGTTGGCTCTAACAAGGCAAAAAAAGTGGATGTGCGCATCGTGGCGGCGACGAATCGCGATCTTCAGGCTCTTATTCGCGAAGGTGGTTTTCGAGAAGACTTGTACTATCGCTTGCATGTCATTCCCATTGTCGTTCCGCCCCTGCGTGAACGTCCCCAGGACATACCTCTTCTTGCTGTCCACTTTCTGCAACGGGCAGCCGTCCGTTACCGAAAGAACCTGGTCACCTTTACCGACGACGCATTGCAAGCGATGGTCGCCTACGACTGGCCAGGTAACGTGCGACAGCTTGAAAATGTCGTCGAGCGTGTGGCGATCCTCGGCAAGAGACCCGAGATTGAGCGCGAGGATCTCCCCTCCGAGGTTCTGCAACAAGTTCCTTGGCCGGTGGCCGTTGTTGGCCTAAAAACAGCGTTTCCACACTCGGGCAGGTCAGTGAGCTCAGCCCTTCGAGATGAGAGTCTGACGCGGATCGAGCAAATGGAGAAAAAGGCTATTCTCGAAGTCCTGGAGAAAACGCGCGGCAGTGTTTTACAAACGGCACAACTTCTTGGATTGGGCCAAGCCACCGTGTACAGAAAAATCAAACGTTACGGCATCAGTCTTGCCGGGTTGAAACGACCTGCTGCCGAAGAAAGTTGATTATCTATCGAACCGGAGTCACGTGACTGATTCCCCCGGCGTTAAACTCCGCTCGACAGCCGCTTCGAGTTCCTCGATCAGTTCGCGCAATAAGGAAACATCCTGGCTCTCGTGAACTGCTTCTTCAAGCAGTCCAGCGGTTTCGGCCAAGTTCTTGAAACCAAACATACCGGCTACACCTGTCGTCTGGTGCGCAAGCGAACTCAACAAAGGAAAATCACCGATCTCAAAGGCTTCGCGTATGGCCTGCAACTGCTGAGGAAGGTTTCGAGTGTATTGCTGAATAAGGGCTTCGAAGCCATCCTTTTCAGCGGTGGCAGCGGTTTCGAATTTGTTGATGGGCACAGGGTCGTTGCCAGAAGAAACAGGAGCGGGCGGTTGCCGATCCTTGCGAGCTGGTAGATACCTGGCGATCGCTGCAAGCAACTGTTGGACCTGGACAGGTTTGGTCAAGTAATCCGTCAGTCCGCAGCTTGTGTACTTTTCTCGATCCCCAAGCATGGCGTGGGCGGTCAGAGCGATAATTGGACGCGAGTAGCCTGCCTGACGCAATGCGCTCGTTGCTTCGTAGCCGTCCAACACCGGCATCTGCATGTCCATAAGAATGACGTCGAATTGACCCGCAATCGCTTTTTGCACAACGTGGCTGCCATTCTCAACGATCTCAACTTGAAGCCCGGACCGCTTGAGAAAGTAGATTAACACACGCTGCATGTCTTTGTTATCTTCCGCCAGCAGGACGCGGCCGGTCAAAGTCGGCAGGGTTGGGGAAACCCAGGGGGGATTCTTCAGGGAAGCTGCCAAGTCAAATTGACTTGCATCCACCCAATGGGTCTCATCATTGTCAGCCTCAGCTAGCGGCAACGTCAATGAAAACAGGCTGCCCTGTCCGGGCGTGCTACGTACCTGAATGTCGCCACCGAGGGCATCGCTTAGTTGTTTCGAGATACTCAGTCCCAGGCCGGTACCGTGGTGCTTGCGGGTCGACGAGTTATCACCTTGCTCGAAGGGTTTGAATATGCGACCCAATTGCTCATTGCTAATCCCGATCCCCTCGTCCTCGACCTCGAAGCATAACCGCGTAGGCGATTGCCGGGTCGACAACCGGACGACAACGCGTCGGCCTGGATCTGTGAACTTGACCGCGTTGCTAAGCAAGTTGGTGAGAATCTGCCGCACACGCGATGGATCGGTAAGCACCGTGTCGGGCACTCTGCCGACAGAGCAAGCCTCCAGTTGCAGTTTCTTTTGATTGGCTTTGAAACGAACCAATGAAACCGCTTCTTGCACAATCTCTAGAGGTGAACAGGGATGGATATCCAATTCCAATTTCCCAGCTTCGATCTTGGACAAATCGAGGATGTCGTTGATGATCTGCAACAGATAGAAACCGTTGGTGCGGATCGCTCGAACCACGCTGGCCTTTTCTTCCTCGGTCAATAAAGGGTCTTGCAACATTTCCGCATAGCCGAGGATCAAACTCATCGGCGTACGAGCTTCATGGCTCATGTTGGCTAGGAATTCGCTCTTGGATCGTGTTGCATTTTCGGCGACCTCTAACGCTTTTTGCAACTTCTGCTCGGTGTTCTTCCGCTGGATACCAATAGCGATCGCGTCGCAAGCAGTTACAAGCGTGCTGAAAGTGGCCTCTGAGAGCGGTCTGCAAACAAACAGGTCCATGACCCCGATGAATTTCCCCTCGACGATGAGAGGACAGCCTGCGAAGGCGACGATGCCTTCGCGCCGAACCCATTGCTGGTCACTGTCCTGCAGGTCGTCGATGATCTGGTTGATCAGGTAGGGTTTGCGCTGCTCAGCGATGAAGCCGATCTTGAACTTGCCCAGGGGACAACGATTGTTGGGACCATCGAGATGCGTGTATACGCCGGCACTGGCCTGTAGTTCCAGTTCATTATCTTGGTCGTTGAGGATCCAGATCCGGGCAAAGGCTGCATCGGCGTATTGGACCATCGCCTTGACGCAGCGATGAAGTGTTTGTCCCAGAACGCCCCCTTCGCTCAGCGCAATACCGATTTGTCCGGTCAATTCTGCCAATCGCGTCCGTTCGGCCAACGCCGCATCTCCCTTCTTGCGCTCGGTGATGTCCCGCTCTGCTCGCCGGTGTTCGGTTATATCGCGGAAAACCAACACGACCCCAACGAGCCTACCGTCTGGGGCTCGGACGGGCGAAGCGTTACCTTCGATGGGTGACGCACTTCCGTCCTTGGAGAAAACGGCCGTCTTGTGAGCCAATCCGACGATTTCACCCCGCGCGACGACCTGGACGGCAGGATCCTCGACTGGAAGCCATGTCTGTTCATTCACCAATCGCAAGACCGTTGCCAGAGGTTTGCCGGCAGCATCGTCTTGTGCCCACCCGGTAAGTGCCTCGGAGACGGTGTTGAGGTAGGTGATTCGCAATGCGTGGTCGGTAACGATGACTGAGTCGGCGATGCTCGAAAGGATCGTCCGGTACAAGTCCGTCTGCGGCAATAATGATTCTTCGATAAACATCAGCAATCCTATCGACCACCACGCCAAAGCTCTGAAACCCGTGCTTGGTCAGGGGTCGTAACTCAAGTAAGCATCGCCGATGATTCAGTCGCGCAGCGACTTTGGATTACCCTTCTAACATACGGGCTCGTTTGGCCGGTGTCTTCTTTTCACCGGTGTTCTCCGATCGAATTCACTGCACCAAAAGCAATGATTCAAGGCAGAATTCAAGACAGCGAGCTGTTTTCGAGAATCTAGAAAAAAGACATCCTGTCGTGAGACATGCGCGCAAGAAAAATTGATCGATCGATAACCTGAGCAAACTGCAGTGTTCTGTCGCATTAGGAACTCCTTCGACAAAGTGCTGTCGGCTCCCGCCAGCGGGAGAAGGGGAGGAGGTGCTTGTTGGGAGGTCAGACAGGTCGGACAGGTCAGACAGGTAGCCACTCGTCGCCAGACGGTGGGGTTTTCCTCGCGACTCCCACCGCTTGGCAGCGGATGGCTACGTATAGCCCTACTCGTCGTAGCATGGGACTGCGGTCCCGTGCGCGTTGAGAGTTGCAGTTGCGCGGACACCACCCTCATCCCCCGGCCCCTTGCTCCCGCCAGCGGGAGAAGGGGAGGAGGTGCTTGTTGGGTGGTCAGACAAGTCGGACAAGTCGGACAGGTCGGACAGCAATAACCGAGACGAATCACGCGGCGAAGCATGGGACTGCGGTCCCGTGCGCGTTGAGAGTTGCAGTTGCGCGGTCACCACCCTCATCCCCCGGCCCCTTGCTCCCGCCAGCGGGAGAAGGGGAGGAGGTGCTTGTTGGGTGGTCAGACAGGTCAGACAGGTCAGACAGGTAGCCACTCGTCGCCAGACGGTGGGATCTTCAGAGCACGGCCGACCATCGCTTATCTTCGCCGCCGGCAACGGGTCAAACGAGTCCGCGCAAATGCGCATCGACACACTCTGGCATGTGGTCGAGGTGATAGCCTCCTTCGAGAAGCGACACTAAGCGGCCTTCGCAATGACTGTTCGCAAGATCGGTAATCCAATGGGTCGCTTGCTCGAAATGTTCAGCCAGTAAGCTCAGTCCACCGACGGGGTCGTTAGCATGAGCATCGAATCCTGCGCTCAGAAGTATCAACTGCGGCTTGATCTTCTGCGCCAGTTTCTCGGTCCCCTCGGCAAGCTGCTCTAAGAACGATTTTGGACCGGTATCGGCCGGGACAGGAATGTTGACTTTCGTGCCGAGCGCATCTCGGCTTCCTGTTTCCTCCCGTCGTCCGGTACCGGGATAGAACGGGAAGCGATGGATAGAAACAAACCCAACCGCAGGGTCTTCCCAAAAAGAAGCTTGTGTACCATTTCCGTGATGAATGTCCCAATCGACGATCAGGACCCGTTCGAGTCCAAGATGCCGAGCGTAGTGAGCAGCGATGGAGACATTGTTCAGCAAGCAGAAACCCATCGGTGCATCTCGAAGAGCATGGTGTCCGGGTGGACGAATCGCACAAAAAGCCCGTTTGTCTTCTCCATGTATGACTCGATGGACCGCATCGATCGCAGCACCGGCAGCTAAGGTGGTCGCATCCCACGATCCTGTCGAAACCACCGTGTCGGCTTCTACTCGCCCCGCATCTTCGTCACTCCATTTTCGAAACTGCTCGATGTAAGCTTCGGTGTGATTTCGTTTGCAATGCTCGACGCTCGCTGCCATCCAATTCGGTGTTGTGGATCGTGCAAGCCAGCCGTTTTGAGCAAGCATCTTGTTGACGCGTTCGATCCTCGCAATGCACTCGGGATGTTGGCCAGTGTTGTGTTTCTCGAAAATTTCGCTGTGATAAAGTAACATCGATCCACTCACCTCAGGGCCCAAGGTTCGGAAAGTACCGAAACGGGTTTGTACGCGCCGGTACGCGTCCGGCAGATGGAGTACAATAACACCCACAATCTTCGTATTGTACTACTCCATCTCTCACCTTGCTCCCTCCCCGCAGGAATCCCTCCTATGAAATCCCTACCGATGAGAACTTCTCTCATGAAACAACTCCAAATGAAACAACTGACTGAAAAACACTTGCCGCTCGGTACGCGGTCAGCGAAGCTCCGAAGCGTCTTCGCTTGCTTGCTCGGACTCATGGCGGGCTTCGATGCCAACGACTCGGCGTTGATCGGTGCTGAGCCAGAAGTAACACCCGTTGCAACAACACCGGCTGCCGTCGCTTTGGATTCGAAGTACAAGATCAAAGACCTCGATGGCCATTTTCCTTTCGATGTTCCGACTAGCAAAGAAGCTTGGGAACAACGCGCAGCGAGTCTTCGTCAACAACTGCTCGTCTCGTTGGGGATGTTTCCAATGCCTACGATGCAACCACCTAAACCCGTGGTGCATTCGCGTCGGGAAATGGATGGATATGCGATTGAGAAAGTCTACTTTGAGAGTCTGCCGGGTTTGTTTGTGACCGGTAGTCTTTACACCCCTACGGCACCTTTGGCGCAAGGCGCCAAGCGGCCTGCGGTGCTTTGCCCGCACGGCCACTGGACAAACGGTCGCTTTTACTACACGTCGGATGCGGAGATGAAGCGTGAGCTTGCATCGGGCGCAGAACGCTTTGAATCGGCTGCTCACAGTCCATTGCAAGCCCGTTGCGTTCAGATGGCTCGGATGGGAATCGTGGTCTTTCACTACGACATGCTTGGCAACGCGGATAGCAAGCAGATTTCGGCAGAACGCGTGCACGGGTTTGGAAACAACGGCCCAAATCCAGAAGTGGCCGATGGCAAGTGGCTTTTGTACAGTCCTCAGGCCGAAGGGATGCTTCAAAACATCATGGGCATGCAGACGATCAATTCGATTCAATCCCTCGAGTTTCTGCTTCAACGCTCCGATGTGGATCCCAAGCGGATCTCGATCACTGGCGCAAGCGGTGGCGGTACGCAGACCTTCATCGCATCAGCCATCGAACCTCGATTCGCAGGGGCTTATCCTGTTGTGATGGTCAGCACATCGATGCAAGGTGGTTGCACTTGTGAGAACGCAGTCGGTTTGCGAGTGGGAACTGGAAACGTCGAGATCGCCGCGCTGACTGCTCCACGTCCTATGGGAGTCAACGCCGCAAACGATTGGACGAAAGACATGGCCAAAGACGGCTTTCCGGAGCTGAAGAAGCTTTATGGCCTCTACGGTGTCCCCGATGCTGTGACGCTTCATAATGCCGTGCACTTTCCACACAACTACAACCATGTCACCCGCGTTCCGATGTACGGATTCATGAACCGACTCTTCGGTCTGGGAATGGAAGAACCGATCCTCGAGAAGGACTTCCAAGTTCTCAAGGATGTCGACATGACGGTCTGGGATGAATCCCATCCGAAACCTCTCGCTGGAATTGAATTTGAATCAGATCTGCTTGCGCGATGGGCGAAAGACGTGCAGAGTCAAGTCGAAGCGTCCCCACAAGTACGGCTTGCT
>Ga0255132_1000688_pt1 | contig 13228 bp, 12 predicted proteins | sample Law_Law_RepA_8d_FD_188551 | JGI IMG/M metagenome (GOLD analysis project Ga0255132, IMG submission 188551) | Freshwater microbial communities from St. Lawrence River, New York, United States - Law_Law_RepA_8d | ecosystem: Environmental > Aquatic > Freshwater > River | place: USA: New York...
TGCACACCACCAGTGCGCACACCGATGCCGCGAACCTCGCTCATATTCCAGCAGTTACCGTGGTCTGGGCTGTTGCCGTAGCCCATATTCAGGCTAGCAGCTGGGCGGCACCAGCTGGCATTGGGCTCGAAGCCGCACTGGCCGGCAATGCATTGTGGCCCAAGGCTGTAAGAGTAATTGGTAACGGCGATATCTGCGCCATCACCATCAGATGGGCAGTGCATGGTTTTAAAACCATTACCACCATTGAATGCCGCATTACCCAAAACCGAACCGACCGGGTTGTAGGCAGACCAGTTAATAACTTTGAAGCGAGATTCTTGCTCGATATCGGGCAGCAAATAAACCAACCAGCTACCTTGGTCGTCACCCCAGTCCCAACCGCCGGCACCCATTTTGCCGCCATAGGGCAACTTTTGGTTGTTACGGCCAGCAAAATTGTGCATGGCAAGACCGAACTGCTTCAGGTTGTTGGAGCAGCTCATGCGGTTAGCGGCCTCGCGCACCTTCTGCACTGCGGGAACCAGTAGGCCCACGAGGACAGCGATGATGGCGATCACAACCAAGAGTTCAATCAATGTGAAGGCCCGGATTCTCCGAGCCATTCCAACCCAACCGGAGAGGTTGCGTTGCATAGTTACAGCCTCCTGCATGGAAACATGCAATGAAAAAAGATGAACAAAGGATTTGAATGATATTTCTTGGGCAAACACGCGGAGAAGGGGCAGCCAGATAAAAAAGATGCTTTCCCGACTCCGAGAATATAAGCCTCAGAATTTCTCACCTAATAAGGTTTTCGTCTGAGCCAAGGCTAAAAGCAAGCGCTAATTTCATGAAAAAATCATTTTCCGAGAAATTTAATGAGAATTGGTACGGGCGGTAAAACAAAGTAGATGCATTTTGAAGTTTAATTTCAACCAAAAGTAGGTCAATAAGTTAGCGCAGCCCGTATTGTTTGGCCAAGCTTTGGGCCTTTGGATTGGCAGGGTCGAGGATTAGGGCGCTTTCGAGCCAGCGGCCTCCTTCTTGGGTCAGGCCATTTTGCAACATCAGTTCGGCGATCTCCAGGCGAGGGGCTGGCGCCTTGGGATTTTCGCGGATTTTCTGCGCGGCATCGCGGGTTGCCTTGAGTGCATTTTCCACTTGGTTTTGGCGGGTGCGGACCTTTTCCGCCTCTTGTTTTTTGCCTTGTTTTTCAAGGGCCTGGGCCAGGCTAAAAAGGGCTTCGCGGTCGGCGGGGCTGACCCTGAGGGCCCTGGCAAATGCCTCTTCGGCCTCGACCGGATGGTTGGTGTTCAGTTCAAGACGGCCGAGCTCAAGCCAGCCCTCGCCACTGACCGGCTGGCGCCTGACGGCTTCTCGCAAGTTGGCGCGGGCCTCGTCTTCGCGGCCAAGGTCTTGCAGGCATTTGCCTTCAATGAGGGGGATGTCTTCACGGTTAGGCTCGAGGGTCTTGAGGCGCTCTAAAAGGACGATGGCCTCAGCTGGTTGGCGGCGCTTTTGAAGCTGGCGAGCCATCCAGGCCAAGGCCTCGGTGTCGGTGGGGGCTATGTCGAGCGCTTTTTGGAAAGCAGCTTCGGCTGGGGGGCGGTTTTGCAATTTTTCCTCCACCCGTCCCAGCCAGACCCATGCCCGGGGGTTTTGGGGTTCCAACTCAGTCCACAGAGTGGCGCAATATTGGGCCCGGTCGAGATCAAATTGACGAAAAAGGGCAGGAGCCAAGGCTTCGAGAACCCTTGGGCGTTCGGGGTAATCGCCTTGGACGCTGTCGATCAGATTCTCCATTTGCTGGCCGGAGATGCCTGACTGAAGGTCGAGCAGGGACAGTTCAAGGTTCACGGCCTCGGCCGGCCAACCGTTTTTGCGGGCGTTGGTCAGGCAGGCTTTGGCCATGGTGGTTTGTTTGTTACAGCGTGCCGCTTGGGCCCCAAGGAATGCAATCTCGCCAGATTCGGTGCGGGAGGGCCCGAGGGGGCTTAGGTAGGCCCAAGCCTCGGCGGGTTGGTTGGTTGCCAAAAGTGAGCGGGCTTTATCGAGCCGCCACATGTTTAGCAGCGCTGATGTGGTCCACCAGCCCATGGTTGCGATGGTTAAAAGTGCTGCCAATCCTACCCATTTGCGGGCCACGGGGTTTAGTGTGCCCAACTTGGTGCTTGCCGGTGATTGGGTGGTTTGAGGCTGTGCTTGGTTTGGATTTGCCATCAATCAGTACCCGAAGCGTCGTGTGGATTGGGCAATGAAGAGACCCAAAAATCCATGATTGGACACCCAAGGCATGGTATCGTGTCCAATTGTTGCGTGGGCAGGTGAAATGACTTTTCAAACTTTTTGCAGGGAGAGAAAGATGGCTGGAAAAACGACTTGGAACTGTTTGCTTTTGGCAGGTGTAGCCGGCTTTTTCGGCCTGATACTGGGTCTTGCTGGTTGCTCGAGTGAGCCGGCCAAAGTGAAAGTGACTTTCAGGGTTTTGAGTGAAAAAGGCGAACCTATGGATGAGGTGCAGGTCACTTTTTTGTCGAAAGACAACAAAAACGCAGAGATGAGCCAAAGCGAGGGGAGCGGCTTGGGCAAGGTGATGCTTTACCCGAACACCTATGGGATTGGGGTGAACAAGTATGAAGGGGGCCGTTCCGCACAGTCGTTGCGGCCGGGAACCAAGGAATATGATGATGCCAAGGCTTCCGGCCTGGGTAACATACCGCCGTCCAATATTTTGCCTGCTAATTTGGAAGACCCTTTAAAATCAGGACTAGAGTTGGTGGTTAAGCCGGGTATGGACAAAACTGTTGATTTTGTTTTGAAGGGAGTTGCCGAGTACAAAAACCCGACACCCAAAAAGGGAATGGACATTTCAAAGGGTGGTAAAGGCGCCCCCAAGTGGGAATCAAAGGGCGAAAAAGGCGACCCTAAGGAAGAAAGCAAGGGGAAGTAGGCGAGACTGAAGACTCTGAAAAGGCGGGGGAATGAACCAGACGCAGACCGAAGCGGTGAATCAGCCGAGCGAACCAGCCAATACAGGGGTTCTAAATAGGATCGCCTTCGTTGGTGGCCTTGTTTTGGTGGTTGGCGCGGGTGGTTGGTATTTTATGGCACCTGTCGCTGTAGAATCCCTGCGCAGGGAAGCCGAGGAGAAGTTGGCGGCGGGGGGTGATGTGGCCCCATTTGCAAGCAGCCTGCGGGGCCGGGGTTTGGTGGGTGAGGCCAAGCTGCTGCAGGCCCGGGCTGCCCTTCGTCAGGGAGATACCCAACTGGCCCTGCAGTTGGCCGAATCGATTGCATCTTCTGACCCTGCGCATACCAGTGCGACCTGCCTAATTGGTGAGTCCCTGCTGCTGATGGGCCAGCCGCTATTTGCTGGTGAGCGGTTCCAAGAAGTTTTAAAAACCGAGCCAGATAACGAGCGGGCTTTACTGGGTTTGGCGGCCGTTTGGTATGACCTTGGGGCGCTGGTCCGGGCCCTTGAGCCGGCTGAGAAGGCGGCCACTCTTAACCCCAAAGATGGCAGAGCCTTGCACCTGCTGGGGAGCGTGCACCTACAGTTGGGTGAGAGGGCAATCGGCCGGGAAAAATTGGAGCAGGCGGTCGAGAGGGCTTTGTCACCACGGCAGGCGCGGGAGGTGATTGGTCAATTACTAGAGTTGGATTTGGCTGATGGGCGTGTGGCAGAAGCGGAAGGTTTGGCCAAGCGACTGGAGGCCTTTCAGCCTGGCACCACACGCGAGAAAGGTTTGCAAGCGTGGCTGATGGAGGCACGGACGGAAAACGAAGCTGAAAAAAGCCAAGCCTTGGACCTGCTGGTGGCATTGGGGCGTGAGAATCCGCAGGATGCCACATTGGCGCGTTGGCAGGGTGAAATGGCGATGCGATTGGGCCGGGCGAAAGATGCAGTTGGGCCGCTGGAATTGACGGCAAGGCTTGAGCCACAATCACAAGAAGCCAGACACCTGCTTGCCCGGGCGCTGGATCGGGCGGGTCAGCCTGAAAAGGCCAAGGGGGTTAGGGCGGATTTGGCAGTGCTGGAAGGGCGATTGAAGCTTTTAACCGAATTGAATTCCAAGGTGGATGCCAATCCACTAGATGCGGCTCCCCGTTTGGAAATGGCCAAGGTATGCGAGGCGTTAGGGAAGCCGGATTGGGCGCAACAATGGCGGGAGTCGGTTAGGGGGCTTGGAGGGCCTGGTGGGAACCAGCCTAAATAATTGCAGCTACTCTTTAACGCTCATCCGTAGTTTGGAGGGGAAATGCTTAGAGTTATTTACCCTCTGAATTTAATTTTTTTGGTTAGCGCAATGATTGGCTGTGGTGGATCAAGCCAGCCTGCTGGAAAAAATGCGGCAAAAACCGGTGAGGGAAAATTAGCCATTCAGGAGGTGGTCAAACCCCTAGAGTGGAAGCAGCCGCTTTTTGAAGATGTGACAGGGCAATCTCGAATCGCGTTCACTTACAGAAATGGCGAAACAACAGCCAACCACTTTTCGATTTTGGAATCGCTGGGGGGTGGCGTTGGGGTGATCGATTTTGACCGGGATGGCCTGATGGATGTTTTTTTGGCGGGTGGAGGCGAATTTGGCGGGCCAGATAAGAAAACGATTCAGGGTTTGCCTTGCGCCCTGTACAAGAACACCGGAAATTGTGTTTTTTTGGATGTGACGGCCAAAACTGGTGTGGGGCAACTGGGGGGTGAAAAACCGTGGTTTTATAACCATGGTGTGGCTGTGGGTGATTATGACCGGGATGGGTGGCCGGACATTTTGGTGACGGGGTGGGGAGCGGTTGCGCTGTTGAAAAATGTTGCTACTAACCCTTTGGCGCCGGGCGAGGGGCGTAGGTTTGAGGAAGTGACAATCCAGGCTGGATTGGGGCAGGGGTTTGAGTGGGCAACCAGCGTGGCATTTGGCGATTTGGACGGTGATGGTTTTCCAGATTTATACGTGTGCCAGTATGTGGATTGGTCGTGGCGCAAGCACCCTCTTTGCTATTACGACGGTAAAACACCGGATGTGTGCCCGCCCAAAAATTTTGACGGGCTGGCGCACAAGGTTTTTAGGAACAGCACCCGAGGCGGCTTTGAGGATGTGAGCCGGGAGTGTGGCTTAAAAAGCGGAGGGCCGGGGCAGAGCAAGGGGCTAGGGGTGGTGATGGTGGATGTGGATGGGAACAGTAAGGCCGACATCTATGTGGCCAACGACACAACCGACAATTTTTTCTATTTGAACCAATCGGTTCCGGGCAAGATCAAACTGGAGGAACGCGGGTTGGTGAGTGGCCTTGCGCGGGATGACCGCGGCAACGCGAATGGAAGCATGGGAGTTGACGCCGGGGATCCGCAACGGACAGGCAAGGCGGCTTTTTGGGTGACGAACTACGAGAACGAACTGCCCATGCTTTATCGGAATGATTCGGTGCAGGGGCGGCTTCTTTACACGCCCTTTTCCACCGCGGCTGGGATAGGGGCTATCGGGCAAAAATATGTTGGGTGGGGCACCGGTTTTTTGGATGCCGACCTGGATGGTTGGGAAGACCTTTTTGTGGCCAATGGGCATGCGGTGCGTCACCCGGCGGGCAACAGCGCCAAAAGGTTGCAGCGGCCGGTTTTGTTGATGAACCAAAACGGCCAAAAATTCAGGGATGCGGGTGAGCAAATAGGTCCCTATGGGGAAGGCGACCATTTGGGCCGAGGGGTTGGTTTTGCTGATCTGGACAACGATGGGCGCATGGATTTGGTGTTGAACCCCTTGAATGAACCGGTCACGGTTTTAAGGGGGGTGGGTGGCAAAGACCGCCACTGGCTGGGTGTGCATCTGGTGGCCAAGGATAACGGTTGCATTGTGGGTGCCAAAAGCGTTTGGGAGTCTACTGGAAAGCTGCAAACCCGCTTTGCCAAAGGAGGCGGATCTTATGCCTCTTCGGGAGATAGGCGGATGGTTTTTGGTTTAGGGCAAGAAACAGCCGGAACTTTGCGGGTGACCTGGGCAAGCGGCCTTGAGCAAGCGTTCGAAAATTTGCCGGTGGACCGGTATTACCGCATTCTGGAAGGGACCCCAGCGGTTGCAGTGGAACAGGTTCAGGGCAAGTGAGGTTGGGGTGACTGATGATGGGACTGGAATTAAAAATTTTGTTTAAACGGTACCGGTTGCCTTTGGGTGTCTTGGTTTTCATTGTCGTTATTGGCGTAGTGGTTGGATATTGGTGGATGGATGAGCGTAGGCGGGTGAAAGGGTTGCTGGTTCAAGGTGAAGCGTTGCTGGCGAAAAGGGAGTATGGGCGGGCATTGGAAAGGTTGGACAAATATCTCGCGGAGCGGCCGGGGGATGGTAGGGCGCGATTGCTGGCAGTTCGAGCGGCTCGGCAAGCGCGCGACTTTCGCCAAGCGCAGGACTATTTAGGGCAATGTGCTGCCAACTATGGGGATGCAGAATGGATTGCTGTGGAGGAAAAGCTACTGGCTGTGGCGCAGGGTGATGATCGGCCAGTATCTGCATTGCGGGAAAGGTCGAAGGGGGATGATGCGCTGGCGCTGGTGATTTTGGAAGTGTTGGTTCAGCGAGATTTGGATACCTACCAGCTTGGTGCCGCACTCGATGGATTCACCCGTTACTTGGCCCAGAAGCCGGATGACCTGCACGCACTATTGGGCAGAGGTTTTGTGTGGGAAAGGTATTTAAGTTTTGCGGACGCGGCTGAAAATTACAGGCAGGCGGTAGCGGCTCATCCGGACAGTGAGCGTGCCAGATTGAAGCTGGCTGAGACGCTGCTAATTGTGGGTACCCCGCAGGAAGCTTTGACCCATTTTGTTTGGCTGGCAGACCGGATGCCCGAGGTGCCCCCAGTGCGGTTGGGGCTTGCCCGCTGTCAGCGGCGCCTTGGGGAGCCGGACAAGGCCCGGCAAATTCTGGATGGACTGCTCGTGGAGTTTCCCAACCACGGTGAAACCCTGTGGGAGCGGGGTGAGCTGGATTTGGAGCAGGGGAAAGCAGGGCAGGCAGAGCCATTTTTGCGCAAAGCGGCGCAGGCCAGACCCTTTGACCGAAGGGTGCAATATTCGATGTATAGGTGTTTGTTGCAGCTAGGCCGGGAAGAGGAGGCTGGGAAATTTGATAAGCGGGTGAAACAACTGGATAGTGACTTGGCGCGGTTGGCAGAGATAAGGAAAGGAGTGAAAACCGACCCTAACAATGCGGCCTTGAGAGCGGAGGGTGGTCTCCTTTTTTTGCGCCACGGCGAAAGAGAGGAAGGGGTGCGCTGGCTTCAGCTGGCACTGAAGCTAGATCCTAACTGTGAAACTGCCCAAAGAGCCCTAATTGCGGAGGCAAGCAGGGCCAAAAATTAAGGATTTTCATCTTTAATCTCGAAGCGGAAATTTTTAGGGCAAATGTGATGTTTTAAGGAAATTTTCCTTGACTTGGTTTTTAAGCAGACATAGAAGAAATGTGTGTCATTATCGGGAAGTCCTCTCTTTAAGACACTGACGCAGTGATTTTTCCTCTTCTTCTGCGAGGTGTTCCATGGTCTTTATTAGAAAGCGCTTGCGCGTTTTGGGTTTTACGCTGATTGAGTTGCTGGTGGTGATTGCGATCATCGCCGTCCTGGTTGGTTTGTTGGTTCCCGCTGTGCAGAAAGTACGCGAGGCGGCCAACCGGATGACTTGCTCGAACAATATTAAGCAAATTGGGCTTGGGTTGCATAATTACCATTCGACTCATGGCAAATTTCCACCCATGAGTCGTTATCAAGCGAAGCCTGGAACAACCGCCACCGGTGAGCAGGCTGAAAAGGGTACACTGTGGGTTTATATCTTGCCATTTATTGAGCAAGATAATATTTTCAAGCTTTCACCTTTTCCTAGTCCTCGCAATCCTTCAGTCGACAGTAATGGTAAGGCGTCTTATGCATCCAAAGTGATCAAAACTTATCTGTGCCCTTCGGATTCTTCTAATTCGCCTGCTGAGACTTGGGGCGACGGTTGGGTAATTTCAAATTATGTAGCTAATCACGATGCCTTCCACAACCCGAACGATGGTGGCTGGATGTCGGCATGGGATTCGGGCCAAAGTTCTTATCAGGCTCGGGTGACCTATCCCGATGGTTCTTCGAACACCTTGGGTGTTACCGAAGCCTATGCCCGTTGCAAGGACCAAGGTACCTTGTGGGCCCATGAGACGGTGACCCCGGATTGGCACGCCATGTTCAACGACTGGAATGCCCGTGGTGTGAACTCGAAATTCCAGGTCATGCCCAAGAACTCTTCTTGTAATGTGTATCTGCCCCAACAAATTCATACCGGTGGCATCAATGCGCTGATGATGGATGGCAGTGTTCGCAATGTTGGTTCGAGTGTGAATGTCATTAACTGGGCAGCGTCGCTCACCCCTAATGGTGGTGAGGTCCAAAGCCTAGACAATTGATTCGCCGAACTTTTAATTGGGAAAAGGGGCGACCGAGATGGATCGCCCCTTTTTTATTTGGTTTATGATTTAATTTAGATTGAATAACTCTTTGATTTCCCAGGAGTAGTGGAATGGAATGGAAAATGGTAGCTAAGCCGGTTTGGATCGCGCCAGCAATTGCAGGCTTTTTGGCGGTGGTGGTTGGTTGTGGAGGCGTGGATTACAAAAGTCGGGGCGCTGTATCCGGCAAGGTGACGATTGCTGGCAAGAACCTGACGGTAGGCTCGGTGATGTTTCAAAACAAGGAAGGAATATCAGCCTCGGCCAGTATCGACCCAAGTGGTAAATACAATCTGTTAGATGCTCCCCTTGGTGAGTGTCAGGTGACTGTATCGGTACCAAAATTGCCTCAGGACCCTACCACTAAGAATCGGCTTACCGGTAAGGGAGCCGGACCCAAGATGCCATCGGGCCCCCGCGATCCCAACAAGGCACCCAAAGAGGAGCCTAAAGAAAAGGAAGCGGACAAGGATGGCAAGGCAAATGATCCGAACACCCCAACCATGGCATCTGTTGGTGGAGCGGTAATTCCCAAGACGGTGGTGCCTATTCCTGACAAATTTTCCAACCCGGATACTTCGGGTTTGAAATACACGGTCATCAAGAATCAGAGCCATTCTTGGGATATTGATTTGAAGTGATTTCGGGTTTTTCCCTGATTTTTTAGGGGAACGGACTTTAAGGCTTGAACCATGGCTGAGAGCCCTTGCCCTGATTCAGCTAACGCCAACAAGCGTCGGAATTTCCGACGCTTGTTGGCGTTTTTTTTGGCACTTTTGGTGTTGGCGGTGGCGGCGGGAGGTTGGTGGTTTTGGCGCGTTTATCGGGCTGATTCGCTATGGAAAAAAGCTGGAGGTGCGATCGAACGCGGTGAATTTCTGGAGGGTTTAGGATTTTTGGGGCGGTATTTGGCCCTGAAGCCCCAAGATTTGGAGGGGCTTTTTCTGGCAGCCCGCACCGCCCGGCGCGCAGGCAAAATGCAAGAAGCCAAGCAGTTGTTGACGCGGTACGAGGATATGGGAGGGAGCCTTCAGTCGGTGCGGCTGGAGCGTGACCTCCTTTTGGTGCAACAAGGCGTGATTGGCGGGGCTGATTTGCGATTACGCGCCATGGTGGGGCCGGACCACCCGGATGTGACCTTGGTGCTGGAGGCCTTAGCCAGAGGTTATATGCTCACCGAAAGATGGGCAGATGCGCGCCAAGCCTGCTCGATGTGGCGCAATGTGGACTCCAAGGCACCCATGGCCTGGTTTTGGGGTGGTTGGGTTTGCGAACGGATGGTGCAGGTGGAGCTGGCGGTTGATTTTTATACCAAGGCGCTGGAATTGGCCCCTGAGAATCGGGAAGTGCGCATCGCTTTCGCCCGCATGCAGTTAAGGAAACGCAGCCCTGAAACAGCAAGGCCCCATTATGAATGGGTTTTACAGCGTTATCCGGAGGATGAGGAAGGCTTGCTTGGCCTGGGGCAGTGCCTGATGGAGGAGGGCAAAGTGATGGAAGCAATAGCCCAGTTGGACCGGGCCTTAGCCTTGCACCCCCAATCGAATTTGGCATTGGCACTCAGGGGGCGGGCGTCCATGGAGGTTGGTGAGCCGAAGCAGGCCGAGACCTGGTTGCGTGGGGCATTTCGGGCGGAACCAGGGGACGCGGAGAACCTGTACCAACTGGTGCAGTCCCTCCGGGCGCAAGGGAAGAGTGAGGAGGCCGGCCAACTGGACCAAAAGCTGGCTGATTTGCAAAAAGATTTGAAGCGGTTGAATGAGTTATTGAGAATGATCGGGCCACAACTGGCAGACTCTGGGCCGTGTTATGAGGCTGGGGTGATCGCCTTGCGGGTAGGGCGCAAGGAGCAGGGGCGGAACCTGTTGGAAGACGCGCTGCGCAGGAAAGGGGATCATCGTCCGGTGCATCGGGCACTGGCTGGTTATTATCGGGAGTCAGGGGAGTTGGAAAAGGCTGAAGTTCAGGAAGCTCTGGCGGAAAAGCGTTGAAATGACTTTAAAAGACAGGTTGGGACAGGTTGTGGGCCTTTGCTTTCAGACGCGGCTGCGCGGACTGGTGATAGTTTTTTTGGCGCTGTTGTTTTGTTTTTGTTCTTGGCATGGAGCCCAATGGGGCTTGGCCCGTTTAGCCTTTTCGCGCGCCGAGGCGGCCTTGGCCCGCTACGATTTTGAGACGGCATTTCAGCAACTCGAAATTGTTAAATATTACCGGCCCCAGGATGGCCAAGCTTGGATCATGGCGGCACAGGCGGCGAGAAGAGGCGGCCGACCGGATGATGCACGGGAGTGCCTGCGTCGGTACCGGGCCCTGGCGGGGTCTACTCCGGAAGGAAGGCTGCAGGGCTCTTTGCAAGAAGTCCAGGCTGGAGACATTGACACGAATGTATATGAGCTGATGGCCAAAGCCGACAGTGGCCACCCGGCTGCGGAGCAGATTTTGGAAGCGCTGACAGTGGGAGCAGTGGAAATTTATCATTTTGATCAAGCTGGGTTTTGGATTCATCACCTGTTGAAGAACTTTCCGGTCAATCCGGTTGGGCGACTGATTCGGGCGCAAATGGATGATGTGCTGGGCAAACGGGATAAGGCGGCGGCCCTGTGCAGGGAATTGTTGGCCGATTATCCCAACAACACCAAGGCGAAAACCTTGCTAGCGGGACTGCTTTACCGGGCACAGCAGTTCGAAGAATCGGCAAACCTGTATGGGGAATTGCGGGCGGAAAATCCTGACGACTTACGGGCCCTTCTTGGTTTGACCAAATGCCGGACCCAAATGGGCCAGACCGAGGAGGCGGGGTTGCTGGTGGGGGAGTTGACGGAGAAATTTCCTGATGTGAGCGAGGCCCTTTTGGAAGCAGCCCGATTTGCCCAAAGTCAAGACCGTAGGGTGGAGGCTGAGAGATTGTTGAGGCGTGCGGTGGAATTGGCGCCCAACGACCATGAGGTGCATTACCAGCTTGGATTGTGTTTGGAGCGGGCGGGAAAAGGTGAGGAGGCGAAGTTTCATCTGGAAAAATTCAAACAGGTGGAGGCCGATATGGTTCGGCTGGATGCGCTGCTGAAACAGGTGGTGGAAAGCCCCAAAGATCCTGCCCCCCGACTGGAAGCTGGCAGGATTTGCCTGAGGAACAATCAGGGGGATGAGGGGCTTCGCTGGCTTCATGGGGCGCTGGAAATTGCGCCCACCAATGCTGCCATTCATGGTGCCTTGGCTGAGTACTACCAGGGGATTGGGGACCAAAATTTGGCTGAAACTCACAGGAAGCGAGCCCGCTAAAACGAACTGAGAAGCTGGTTGGCTGGTGGCAAAAGCCGATTCGCCTGTTTTCAGGGTGGCAGGAATGGGGTTCGGGCTGTTAGGATGATATCATTACATTCCGCTAGTTAGTGCTTGGTTTGCCAAGACTTTTTTGGATTGGAGATTTGGTGCATGGCGAAGGAAGAATCGATTCTAATGCAAGGCAAGGTGACCAGTGCCCTGCCAAACACCCAGTTCCGAGTGAAGCTGGATAACGGCCACGATTTGCTTGCGCATATTGCCGGAAAAATCCGCAAGAACTTTATCAAAATCCTGCCTGGCGATGTGGTGACCGTGGCAATTTCGCCCTACGACCTTTCTAAAGGCCGCATCACTTACCGCGGGCCGTTGCGTAAGGCTGAAGAAGAAGGCCAAGAGGGCGGATAGGGAATAATATCAATTGCAGTGTGATGGACCGAAACAGATGGCCAAAAGGCTGAGGGTGGGAAACCTGCCTGCCCAAGTGGGCGACGCTGAGCTTATGGAGCTTTTTGGCGTTCATGGAGTGGTCTGCAACGCTTGGGTGGTGCTGGATCGAGACACGCGGCAATCGCGCTGTTTTGCTTTTGTAGACATGGAAACCGATGAGGGTGCCCAGGCTGCAATGTCGGCGCTGGACCGCAAGCCCCTGATGGGCCAAATTCTGCATGTCGAGCCTTTGAGGGAACCTGAACGCCCGCAGGGTGGTGGCGAACCGAGAGGGCCCATGGGCGGTCCCCCGGATCGACGAATGGATGGCCCCCGAGGTGGATTTGGTTTTAGAGGGCCTGGCGGTCCTCCTCGTGGAGGGCCAAGTGGCCCCCGGGGAGGTTTTGGAGGCCCTGGTGGGGGATATGGCGGCCCTAGCGGAGGTTTTGGTGGCCCTCGTGGGCCGGGTGGCTTTGGCAGGGGTGGGCCGCCTAGGCGAGGCGGGCCCTGAGAAGTTTTTTTAGCCAATTGAACTGAATTAAAATTCGCACTAAAAACCAGTGGCGCCCTTGGGGTCTACAACTACTGGTTTTGCCACGATTTGAGCCTGGATTGGAACTGTGGCACCAAGCTTCGGCCTTGAGGTGTTTTTTGGGCCAATTCCAGCCCGTGCTGGGCGACACCTGAAATGGCGTGTGCCATGGAAATCGTCCACCCTTTTGGCATGGCAGGGGGCGCAAGAGTTTGGGCCCAAATAGCCGGGGTTTTGGGAGATAAACTCGCCACCAGGTTTTTCGTTGAGCTCATCAAAAATGGTGTGGGGCTTGGCTGTTGGCCAAACCCAAAGGCCAAGGGGGGGGAAACAGGGCTTTGCCCGACCCGGTAGGAAGCACCAGGCAAATGGCAAGCCGCAGGGGCCAGCTAATCGAAAAGTTGGAAGGGGAATGCTGTAGGCCAGTATCAGCGGGCGGGCCCATCAATAGCTAGGCACCTGATGGTGAGGTCTATTATTGGATTTTTGCCATCTTTTTTAGTTTTTTTGCAAGCCTTGATAGATTTATTTGGAGCGGATG
>Ga0255132_1000692_pt1 | contig 13193 bp, 8 predicted proteins | sample Law_Law_RepA_8d_FD_188551 | JGI IMG/M metagenome (GOLD analysis project Ga0255132, IMG submission 188551) | Freshwater microbial communities from St. Lawrence River, New York, United States - Law_Law_RepA_8d | ecosystem: Environmental > Aquatic > Freshwater > River | place: USA: New York...
CCTCCGCCAAGACCCAGACCGCATCCTCGTGGGCGAAATCCGCGACCTCGAAACCGCTCAAATCGCCGTCCAAGCTTCCCTCACCGGACACACAGTTTTCAGCACACTCCACACCAACGACGCACCCAGCACCATCACCCGCATGCGCGACATGGGCCTCGAGCCCTTCCTCATCACCGCCACGGTGGAAGCCGTTCTGGCACAACGACTTGTGCGCACCATCTGCCAAAACTGCAAAGAAGAATTCCGCCCCTCAGCCGAGATGCTCGTCGAACTCAACCTCACACCGCAACAGGTCGAGGGCAAACCATTCTTCTTCGGCCGCGGTTGCGACAAATGCAACAACACAGGCTACAAAGGCCGCATGGGCCTTCACGAGCTCATCATCGTCGACGACGACATCCGCGATGCCATCTCGGGCAGCCTCTCAACCGATGATCTCCGCACCGTCTGCGAGAGAAAAGGCATGATTTCCCTGCGCGAATCAGGCATGAGAGCCATCCACAAAGGCAAGACAACCATCGACGAGGTCGTGCGCGAAACCGTGCTCGAATCCAACTAACCAACCGGTTCCACACCCACAAAAAACTGGGTTCAAAACCACCAAGGCGCTAAACAAAACATTGCCCCAATGCCACCCAACAGGCTAAAAGGCATAGACTTGAGTGAAGACTAGACCGGAGATTCCAGGCCATGCCAACCTACAAGTACGAGGCGATGAACACCTCGGGCGGCGAGGTGAAAGACTCCATCGAGGCAGGCTCCGAAGAGGAAGCCCAGCAGAAAATCCGCCAAATGGGCTACTTTGTCACCAAACTGACAGAGGTCGCTCAAAAGAAACAAAAAGGTAAAAAAGCCGGCGCCAAAACTGGCAAAAAGAAAACCTTCACCATTGGTGGCGTCTCTAGCAAGGCTCTCTGCACCTTCACCCGCCAGTTCTCCACGCTCCAAGACGCTGGCCTGCCCGTACTCCGCAGCCTCAAAATCCTCGAAGGGCAAATGAAACCCGGCGCTCTCAAAAACGCCCTCATGGACATCGTCGAAGATGTCGAATCCGGCACCACCCTCAGCGATGCCTTCGGCAAACACCCCAAAGCCTTCGACCGCCTCTATGTCAACATGGTCAAAGCAGGCGAGGCCGGCGGCGCACTCGAAGTCATCCTCCAGCGCCTCGCAGACTTCAAAGAAAAGTCCCAGGGCCTCCAGCGCCGCATCACAGGCGCCATGGTCTACCCCGCTGTCGTTATCAGCGTCGCGGTAGCCATCCTCAGCTTCATCATGATCGTCATCATCCCCAAGTTCGAGAAAATCTTCCGCGATTTCCAAATGCCGCTGCCGGAACTCACCAAGTTCCTCATGAACACCTCGGCATGGTTCGCCAAATACTGGCTCGTCCTCCCGCTCATCCCGCTCGGCATCTACCTCACCCTCAAACTCATCCGACTCAACCGTGTCGGCAACTACATCCTCGATCGCATGTACCTGTGGATCCCCATCATCGGGCCACTCATCGAAAAAACCGCCATCGCCCGAACCATGCGCACCCTGGGCACACTCGTCAGCTCAGGCGTCCCCATCCTTGAGGCCCTCGCTATTGTCCGCGAAACCTGCACCAACGCGGTCTTCGAGCGCATGTACCAGCGCATCTACGAATCCATCCGTGAAGGTGAAACCATCGCCCAACCCCTGCGCGAAAGCCGCATGGTCGATGACATGGTCACCAACATGATCGATGTAGGCGAAGAAACCGGCGACCTCGACAGCATGCTCTACAAAATCGCCGACATCTACGACGCCGAAGTCGATGTCATGGTCGAAGCCCTGCTCAGCTTGCTCGAGCCCATCATGATCGTCGTCCTCGGTGGCATCGTCGGTCTCATCGTTATCGCGTTGTTCATGCCGCTACTCAGCCTGCTCGACAAACTGTCCGGCTAGGCCAAAGGCGACAGGGTTAACAGATTCGCCCGGTCCAAAAAACCACGCGAATCAAAAAACAGGGAAGGGGCCTGCCAACTGCGGGCCAAGGAAAAGTCAGAGGGAAATTGTCATGGCCCGCTCAAAACCGCACCGAACCCGCAGCGCCTTCACGCTCATCGAGCTGCTCATCGCCATTCTCATCATCGGCATCCTCGCCACCCTGGTCACCCTGGGTGTCAGCAAAGCCATGACCTACGCCAAACAAGTGGCCACCAAAACGGAGATGGGCCAGATTGAACAGGCGCTGGGTGTGGCTGCGATTGAGATGGGTAGAGTGCCTTTTATTCCCAGCTATCTAATTCTACTTCCAACACCAGCAGCCTATGACAATTACATTGGAAACGACAAAGCATTTGCCGATATGTCCCGTCGGGTTCTAACTCAAATGTTTCCCAAATGGGGTGCTGGGCTAAAACCCGCATCATGGGGCCAGGCCAAACTTGGTGCTGATCAAGCCTTTGTTTTTCTCCTGCGTGGAAAAGAAGGCAATGGTTTTTCAGCAACCGATGGCGATCCTTGTGCTTCAGGTGGTAAACGCTTTGGCCCTTATTATGAATTCAAGTCAGAGCGGCTGAATATGAGTCAAAATGGGTTCGCCCAATATCGAGACTACTGGGATAACCCCGGCTCAAATTTAGTGGTATACAGCCAAATGATGGTTGGCCAGTCTTCATCACCCGCGGGTGAAATCCCAACAAGTTATCCAGGCCGTCAGTTTCAAGCAGCCAACAAGTACTTCATGCCTAAAGGTTACCAAATCCTTTCCGCTGGCAAGGATGGTAAATGGGGTACTTACCCACCAATCTTTACCGGCAATCTGTTAGGGGACGGCGAGGATGACCAATCCAACTTTGCCGATGAAAACCACGGCAAACCGGTCGCGGATTGAGGTGCAGCATGCTCATTTCCAAGCAAAATCATTGGAAGTTATCACACCGCCGAGCTTTTAGCTTGGTTGAGTTGATGGTCGTGGTGGTAATAATCGTAATTCTTGCAGGATTGGTAGCCGGTGTGGTAGTGAAAGCTATCGATGCCTCACGCACAACTACATCGCTCACCACAATGGAGGTAATCCAATCCGGCCTATCCCGCCAACTGCAACAAGTTATTGATGGAGCAAAAAAAGGTGGTAAAAGCCCTGAGGAAATCTATTCCGTGGTGAGGCAAGCCTTTCCATCGTCCCTTTCAGAGGCCAAAAGCGGGGTCCAAAATGTCACACCATCCTATCCGCCTTATGCCAAATCCATTGGTCAAACTCACCAAAACTTGGATCCTCAAGGACAAAAAAGTGCCCTTCTTCGCCTAATTCTCGATAAAGGGCCAAATTCCAAAATTGAGACTGATCAGCTCCCCAAAGGTGCACTCGGTCAATTAAGTGGAATCGATATAATTCGCGATTCATGGGGTGACCCAATTGGATTAGATGTCCAATACAACGGAACTAATGCCACGAACATCAAACCCAAGTTCATTCTCTCTAGCCTCAACACCGCCAAGGGTGGCAACTAACCGGTGAAGGCCGGGGAAAGGGAAGGTGAATCATGCGCCAAAATAACACATCGCGCCCCGCCTTCACTTTGGTTGAATTGCTTGTCGCTGCCGGCATTATCGCTCTGTTGCTTGGCCTGGTTGCTATCAGTTACCCCAGTATCAACGAACGCGAACAACTCACTCGCGCTGTAGATAAATTGCGAACCGGTTTGCTAACCGCTCGCCTCTGGGCCCGTAGAGATCAGGTTACAACTGGTATTCGCTGGAACAGCGATGCTAGCCAATCCGGTGGTGGTGCCACCGGTCTTTTTTATATTCAACAGCCCATGCAAACATACGACGGCAATCTTGAGCCATATTCGTCTAATCCTTTTTCAATGCTTGATTCAACTAGAACTAAATTAAAATTTCGTATTACTAATCCATTAAATGATGGAAAAAACATAGATCCTTTTGAAAGAATAAAAAAGGTGCCAGCAAAAGGCTTATTCCCGTCGGCCGACTACCTTGTTTTAGAATCAGATTTGCCCCATCGAATACTCAATTTTTCATCATCACCCAATTCTTGGCTTGGTGAAATTCAATTATTTTCTCCTATTGCTCAAAACTTCGAACCCGTTTTTGGCCATCTGTGCCGAATCGTGCGTTCCCCGGAAGACATACCCTTGCAAGAAGAAACCCTCTTCGGCGACAATATTCGCCTCATTGCACCATCAAACGCCCCCATCACATTTTTACCCACTGGGCAAGTATTTAATAGCAGTTCCAATCAAGTGGTGCTTACTTTGGCTCAAACAAAACCAGACGGCTCCACCGAAACAGCGGATGTAACTTTAGACTGCCTATCTGGCACTACTCGATACCAAAACCCATAATTCCCCAAGGAGGAGTGCAAAAATATGCGAAACGCCCCTCCCCGTAAGGGGTTAACCCTTCTGGAAGTGCTAATTACCATTTTCGTGATGGCGATTGGCTTTTTGTCCGTCTTGACACTTTTCCCGTTGGCGGCTCGTAAGGTTGCTCGTGGTATTGATAGCGATCGTGCCACCCTTATGGCCGGTAACGCGGCAACCTCCGCTTCCATTCTTGGCTTTAACAATATGGCCCAACTTTTTGCAAATTCAGAACTTTCCCAACTCCCGCCGCAAGATCCTCGTAGGCTTCAACCTAGTTCCGTCGTGCATGTTGATCCAGCCGGGCTTTTCTCAGGGTCAGGTACATTCCAAGGCAGTTATTTAATGCCTTCAAACCAAAACCAATTGCCTGCAAACTGGCGAGAATGGGTTGTTAGCCAAGATGAATTGCGTTTTGAATCCAACGGATTGCCTGAACAAGGTTTTCGCCGCGGTGAAAGATACAGCGCTTCGTACCTGTTTCGTCGCCGGCAACTAAACGACCCTGATTCTTTGGAATGTTTGATTTTTGTCTACACAGGCCGGCCCATTGAATTTGGCAACAATGCTTTTATACCCCTAAATCTAATAAACGATCCGACTAACCAATCGGGTATTACAGTGACCGAACCAGGTACCAACGGCACTCCCGGCCCCGTCGGCCCTGATCGCTTTTTAGGTCGCACTTCTTGGATCATGGACCTGTCCACAGATGGGGCCAAGCCTCGCTGGAAAAAATTCTACCAAGTTCAAACTGCAGAACTTTCCGGAGTTAATCAACTAACTCTCACTTTTGATCGCGCCCCAGAAGCACCAATCACCAATGCTGTTTGGGTCGATTTCCTCTTCGACTGGTTCGACCGAGGGACCCTCCCATGAAAATTCCCCCCAAATTTGTTAAAGTAAGACCTGCTTTCACCATCATTGAATTATTAGTGGCATTGGCGCTTGTTCTTTTCATCATGTCCATCATCTCTCAAGTCTTTGTCGACTCGAGCGAGGCTTTTCGAAGCATGCGGGCAAAAGCCGAACTTTCTGAAAAACTCCGTTTTTTGACACAAACAATCCGGGCTGATTTGCGTTCTAACCATTTCGAAGCAAACCGCAAACTCTCCGATAGCGATTTCTGGTCAGATGGCCCGCCACAAGTTGGTTATTTTCGTTTGGAACAGACTAACTTACCGCACCAAGTGACAAACCTCTCCGGGTCCGAAACCCTTTTTACTTTTCCAGATCCGCGAATTTCTCCGAACCAGCCGCAAAGCCAAGTCCTAGCATTCACCTCGTTTTTAGGCGGTAAAGACCCACGCGGCTACCATTCTGTCTCTTTGGCAAATACTCCAGGCCTTAATTTCGACATTTTTAAAAATTGGAAATCCCAATTTTTGGCTTCAGGTGACACACGCTACGAAGAATCTCCAGACACATATCAAAGTCCAGATGCAGAAATTGCTTGGTTCTTGGGCCCAACTACCGATTATCAAGAGTTTTTGCTTCAGGACGAACTGCCAGACCTCAATGGAAATCCCCAGAGTGTTAAGATTTACAAGCTTTATCGCCGCTCATGGCTCATGCTGCCCCAAGATCTAAGTGCCGGGGCATCAACCACCAGCCTTGATAACCTAGGCACGGTTTTAGCCGATCGAATCAGTGTTGTTCCTACATCTTTACCCAACTTAAATCCCCCGCTCCAATTAAATGGCGACAACAGCCAGCAAAAACCTAATGTGGATGTCCCCATGCGGCGTGGAATTGCCAATTTCCACGCTCAAAATGGTTCCCCAGCAAACCCTTCGTTAGTTGCGAATTGGAAAAATCCTTGCTTTGATATTAAAAGTGCAGCATTATCCGGGCAACAAGCACTGATAGCTGACAATGTCCTAAGCTTTAGCGTCGAGGTGTGCCCTGAAGGCAGCACCCAATTCATGCCGCTAGCCCAAGCTTTAGCATCCGCTAATGGATCTGCTGTTTTTGATACTTGGTGCAATCGTCCTGCTGATCCGTCTCTAGGTATCACCACCACTTTCACTGGCTGGAACAATCCCCAAAGTCCTGCGGTCGTTCCAATGCCCTTGCTGCCAAATCAGTTGGGAGCCCCCCCCGTACCGCGGCGTTTGGTTGCTATTCGTGTCACTATCCGCCTCTTCGACACGAATAATGCATTGAGCCCCAGCAAAACCACCTGGCAGGCAACTGTGGTTGAGCCGCTCTGATTCATCACCTCTCCGGCACTTCCAATGTGCCCCTGAACGAGGAAACTAGCCATGCGCCTGACAAGCAAAACACTCGGAACAAAAAGAAAGGGCGTGATCCTTCTGGTCGTTTTGGCCATGATCACACTCCTCACCGTTCTTGGCATCACCTTCGTCCTCTATTCCGATGCCTCGGAAGCCACCGCCCGCATCAATATGGAGGGTGAAAAGACCGCATTCCAGCTAAATCCCGCCGATTGGTCCGCAGGCGAGCTCATGCAAACCGCCTTCGGACAGTTGGTCTTCGATGTCGAAGATGATGATGCGGGCCAAAGGTCCGGCCTGCGCGGCCACAGCCTATCCCGAGACATGTATGGCTACCGGTATGGAGGTGATCCTCAGGCAAGCCAATCCAAATTGCCAGATCCTCCTACTACATACCAAACCCAAACCCATTCCTTGGGTTTGAATGACCGCCCGTTTCGAGGAACTGGTCGTTTATCAACCTCTGTTTCGATCAATGGAACTGACCAACCTGCAAATTACCTGATTAATTTCTCTACTTTCTATTCTCCCAATTCAGGCCAATTGGTCCCAGAAATAATTCGTGATCCTGAACGTTTGGGAGCTCGAACCAATTCCACGGCTCCCAACGCTTATGTGGGCGGCTTCAATCCTCCCTACACCTACGCCGACCTGAACCATGTCTTCCTGGCCAAACTGGGGACCGATGGGCAAGTGGACGAGCCTAGTTTTGTCCGCCGCGAAGCAATGGGCACAACCGACCGAGCAATTTTTCAATACCCATTAGGCACTCTCAATGGGTCAAACTGGGATTTTTCAGCTCAAGTGTGGTCAGATCCCGCCGGCAAATACCGTATGGTTCGCCCTCGCACAGCGGAACATCCTTTGTTTCCTGCCCCTTCCGACGGTTACGGCGATGTCCGCAACCTGCCTTGGGGCACCCACAACGATGCAGTCTGGATCGACTTGGGCGTTGAACCCAAAACAGCACCCAACGGTCGCAAATACAAGCCGCTCTTCGCCTTCACAGTCTTGGATCTCGACGGCCGTGCCAACTTAAACGCCCACGGCAACATCCACGGCCGAGACCAAACCGGCAACCCAAATCAAACCCACGCTAGTCGTGATGGCTTGGGTCCCTGGGAAGTTAATTTGACAAGATTATTGGCAAATCCGGCCCTCGTGTTCTTTGGCGCAAACGGCATCGCCGGCCGCCACAACCAAAATGGCACCTTGTCTGGAACCTACTTGCCTCAAACTTTATGGCAAGCTTCACCCCATCACACCCACGGCCCACTGGATGGTAACGGCGGCATGGATGTGCCCGGGCAGGCCACCCCTTACCAACAGTTGGGATTGCCAGGCTCACCTTTGGGATCTGCCACCTCACCTTTTGGCAGGTTCATCGCCCAGGTTTATGGCGGCATGGGGCCGGGCGAAACTACGCCTTTCCACGAAGTCTCTTTCCTCCCTATGGTCAATCTCCCCGGCAACAAACTGTTCGACCATAGCCATTTAGGCCTGCTAATGGGCCGCTCCCTACGCAGTTCCACCGCATGGCAAAACAGCGAAATGGTTAAGCTGGGACTTTTTACAACCGATCCGTTTGCCTCCATTTCCAGCCGCGATTCCAGCTACGATCGGCTCACCACGATGAGCTGGGATCTGGATCGCCCAGGAATGGCTCCCTACCTCAATGACCGTTTAACACAAACCCTTGGCCTTCAACCAATGGCAACCTGGACACCTGTGCTTCCGGGCGCAGGTTACACTCCATTTAATCCACAGCAAGATTATCCAGCGCAGTTGGGAACAGGTTTCCCACAACTGCCACAAAGTGCCCCTCAAAATTCGCAGTTGGTATCCACTGGCCCCAACAGCGAATTTGACCCCCTCGTCCAATCCACCCTTGCATTTGCTAAACGCTTGAACCTGCGCCGCTACATGACCCAATTTCCCCCAGTTGACCCCACAACCGGCCTGTACACCGACCCTTCCAATACCCAACAAGCTCCAAGGGCTATGGCGGAACGACAACAGTTTGCACAAGATATTTTCAACCACCTCGCTCTGGTGACCGGTGTGTTAAAACCTGGCGATCCGGATTTCCCAAACCCCATTCAAAATCCTCAGCTCCTTCAAGACCCCCGCTACCTTGCCACCAAATGGATCGCCCAATTGGCCGCCAACATGGTTGATTACATCGATAACGATGATGTTATGACGGTTTTTCCGTGGAACAACGGCCAGTTCGCAGACGCGGTATTTGGCGTGGAACTCGCCCGTCTCACGCTTAACGAACTGTATGTGCAGGTGGAAAACGATCCCGCCGACAACGGTCAAAACAAGTCCAAAAAAGAGTTCAAGGCCAAAGTTTATGTTGAATTACTCAACCCACTCTTGCAAAACAACGGCTCCGCAGATGATCATTCCGCCGTGCTAAAGGCCGGCAATCAAAATGTCCACATCCTTGAATTGGTCAAAGCCTCTGCCATTGCCCCGGTCCGTGACATCAGCCAAAAGCAAGGCTTCATCGGTCAAGATCATGCTAACAATCCTAACAATCCTGGCGCCCTGATCGGTCAAACCTCTTGGGATTTCCCCGCAAAGGTAGGGCCTGCCGGCGAGCAGTTTGGCGCGATCAGTCCCGACGGTGTTGGCAAGGGGCTCTCCACAGGCTTTGTGGTTGTTGGTCCCAAGCCGGAAAACCAGACTTCAGACCTGACCAATCCTCGCTGGACAACACCAGCGCAAGGTCCGGATGGCGACATAATCCACAAGGATTTGGGTTTCCTGATCCCCAAGGACACCCAAAAGCTGGACACCCTGACTCAGCAAGATTTGCCGATGGTTCTTTTGCGCCGTCTGGCGGTTCAGGGCATGCTTCACCAGCCAGATCCGGCTCAACCGGCATACAACCCTTACATTACCATCGATATGAGTCAGATCACCCCGCAAATGCTCGCAGAAAATGATGCCCGCAAGATCATCGATGATCCGAACAAGGGTGCCAACCAGCAAAACACCAACCCGAACAAAGTAGATATCGCCAACCGCAAGGCTTACGGCCGGTCCCAGCCTTACTTTGGCATCCCCGCCTCGGTGTTCATAGGCCAGCAGACCATGCAGGCTTATGGAACCCTCATTCCGCAGGATCCACAAACCCCCGCAAGCGGTGGCCCCAAATGCACCTTCTGGCGACACAACACCAAGTCAGACACTCAACCAGGCTACATTGCTGCCATCAGCTACCCTCCAGCAATGAACTCCGAAACTTTTGAAACCCCTCGTTTCCGGCCCCACCTAGATCGTTGGCCCTCCACAATCGGCGAAATTCTCACGGTTCCCACCTGCCGGGCCCACGAGGTCGTCATGCTCAACGATCACCGCGCCAGCTACTGCGCCGGCTGGCACGATCCCACCACCCGCCTCTACCGCTTTCTGGAAATGGCTCAAGCAGGCAATGTGCGCAACCTGATGGATTCCTCAAGCGGACAGCCTATCGCCGTAGGTGCAGAAGGTGGCCGCATCCCCGGCAAGGTCAATGTCAACACCATGACCTACGAGGTATTCAAAGCCCTATGCGATGCCCAAGTAACCACAAATCGTTTCACTGATGCCCAAGTAGATCAAGCTTGGCAATACCTCCAGGCCAATCGCCCTTATTGGGGTTTTGGTATGGGTGAGACGGCTGCACCTGACCAATTGAGTCAGGTAAAACGTGGCATGAACCAATCTTTGGTGCGCCGGCATCCCGGCATGGCCACGATGATGCCATCACCACCCAATGCGGGGGATGGTGCGAATGCTGACTCTACCGACCTCCTGAACCTCATGCTGGATGCCCAAAACGCCAGCAACAACGGTGGACAGCCACCCGCCGTGATCGGGACATCCCGCTTCGGAATGGGTGGGGCGATGGACCTGCCACCTACGGTCCGCCAAGAACTACTTTCCAAGATCATCGGCAACACCACCAGCCGCAGCAACTGCTTTGCGGTTTGGCTAACGGTGGGCTTCTTCGAGGTGGTCAGCGATCAGGGCAACCCAACCACTGCCGCACCCAAATACATCCTCGGCAAGGAAATGCAGCCCCGAACCCGCCGCCGGATGTTCAGCTTGGTTGACAGGACAATGCTCGAGGCGTGGAGGGTGCAATTGGTGGCTGGCAGCCCTACAATTCCCGCTACAAATGTTGATCCGATGTCTGGCCAACTAACTTCACCTGTCTCCCTCCAATTATCACAACTTTCCTACAACGGCCCTTCTGGCCCGATCAATTTGGCCGCTGGTCCCGTTTTCCAATCCTCCACCGGAAAGTCATACCCAATTGCACCCGGCTCGGTTTTAACCTTCGATCCTAACACCATGTACGAGGAAACGGTGGAAGTGGTGGATTTGGGCATGGGCACCCTAGGTGTGGTATTGCATCGCCCTCACGGGGTGAATGGTCCAGCCACCATTTCCAGTCGAGGCAATCCCGGCCCAATTCCTCGTGAAAACATCGATCTCGACGACTTGAAGAACTTTGGCCTTATTCCTTACTTCCAAGTGCTGGAATAAGCTACAATCACGTGAAAGGTCTTTTTTTTCTAAACACTGCGCCAATCAAAACCGGTTGGCCAATTAACTCGAGGGGGGGTGATGCCATGCGTCAAATGAGTTCCAAAGTGAGTCCTAACCAGCGTGCAGGTTTCACGCTGATCGAACTCCTAGTGGTGATCGCCATCATTGCCGTGCTTATGAGCCTAATGGTGGGCGCCGTACAAAAAGTACGCGAAGCCGCCAACAATCTCCAATCCTCCAACAACCTCCGCAACATCGGCCTGGCTGTCACCAACTGCGCCACCCAAAACAAGGGTAAGCTACCGCCGGGGTTTGGAAAATTTAGAGGTAGCGTTGCAGCCTCAGCGTTTGTTCATCTGCTGCCTTTTCTTGAGCAAGATAACATTCACCGTGAATACATGACCCTCGCTTCCCAACCTGCAGGCCCAGGGCCCGCTATCGCAATCACCAACACCCAATTTCTAAAAATTTTCCAATCCAATAACGATGTTTCAAATACAGGGTCTGGCGGAACCACAAGCTATGCCTTAAACACAATTGTATTTGCCAACGCAAACCCACAAAGTGATTTGACTGATTTGGCTACGGTTGCTCCTATGGGTATCAATTTCGATACATCGTTCCGGCATGACAAAGAATTCTCAAACGGGGCAAGCAATAGCCTCATTGGTATGGAAAAATCTGCCTCCTGTGGATTCCTTGCGGGTTCGGCAAATCAAATTAGCCATTTTTGGGGCGGCCAAGTTGTTGGTTCAAAGGTTTACGCAAAAATTGGCGTTGGCCCAATTTTAAATCCCTCAGCGGTATCCTTAGTGCCACCTGCGCAAATCAGGCCCGCTAACAATTTAGCTGATGATGCTTATTTCCAAGCTTTCACAACTTCTGGGTTTTATGCAGTTATGGCTGACGGAAGGGTGATTAATGTTTCCGCTAATGTCAATCAACAGGTCTTCAACGCCGTCTGCATGGCCAAGACTACTGCGGCTTCCAGTTTATTGGGCGCTTGGGACGATTGATTCTCAACTCTAATGAAATCCCATTCACTAACACCCGCCTTTAAAATGGCGGGTGTTAGTGTTTTTTAACCCCCGCCTCACCATCTCCTCAGACTTCAAAGCATATTCTTCCAGAGTAAGGTCGCAATAGACCTCGCATCTGGAGAATTCTTTCGCCCATGTCCCATTCAAGCGCTTTGGCAATGGAAATCGATCTCGCCGTGGGCAGTTTCCTGCTCATTGCGGGTTTGACCATAACCATGCTGCGCCTCACCGGCAGGGCAGGGGGCCTCACCCAATTCCGCCAATCCACTTGGCTCCCCACCTGCGAATGGCTCATTCTGGCATCCATCATCCTCTACCCCACCAAGGCCCTATTTGCTCCATGGGTCTGCCTGGCCCTGGCACTGTTGCTGGTGGTGCGCCCGCTGGTGGAAAACGGTTGGCTCCAATCCGCCCTGGCCTGGTCCTCAGGCCAACTCATGCTCCCCATCGTCACGATTGCCGCATCCCTAACCCTGGTTTTCCTCCCAGGCCTGCTCGACGCCTGGGAACTGGAACGCCAAGCCACCGAACTTGAAAATTGCCAAACCACTTACGGGGCCGCCCCTATTTTGTCCGAACACACCCAAACCATAGGCATGACCGATTCCGGCCAACCCATCCCACTCTTCTCGGCCCAAATCGATTCCGACCACCTCTTCAACGAAATAGTCTGGCTAGGCCAAGGCGACTGGGATTTCCGCGTCATCCGCATGGCCGAATCCAACCCCGAATCCAACTGCCACGGCCATGTCTTCGCCCACGACCGCCACTGGGTCATGGGCCGCTATGTCGACACCATCCTCCGCGAAAACCAGTACTCCGAAGTCGATACCCCGCTCGAAGGCGATGTGGCCCTCTACCGAAACTTCGAAGGCACCCCCTCCCACACCGGCATCATCCGAGGCCGCCTCCCAGACGGCTCACCCCTAGTCGAAAGCAAATGGGGCACCCTGGGCATCTACCTCCACCCCGCCATCGACTGCCCCTACGGCCGCGACCAAATCTCCTAC
>Ga0255132_1000700_pt1 | contig 13118 bp, 11 predicted proteins | sample Law_Law_RepA_8d_FD_188551 | JGI IMG/M metagenome (GOLD analysis project Ga0255132, IMG submission 188551) | Freshwater microbial communities from St. Lawrence River, New York, United States - Law_Law_RepA_8d | ecosystem: Environmental > Aquatic > Freshwater > River | place: USA: New York...
CCGTGCCGGCGTCACCGTAAACCTTGTCGTTTCCAACGCCCCCCGAGATTTGATCATTGCCAATTCCGCCCCAAGCGGCGTCATTGCCCTCACCACCGTTGATCTTGTCGTTGCCCGTGCCGCCGAACAACTGGTCGTTGCCGCCGCCACCGATTAACTCATCGGCGGCAGAGCCTCCACGAAACACGTCGTTGCCTGAGCCGCCATTGGCGCGGACTGGTATGGCCGTCAGGTTCGTGAAACTGTCATTACCAGCGCCCCCCGTAAACACGATCCGAGACACCGCTGCACTGCTCATTGTGCGGCTCAACCGATTTAATCCGGAATTCACAGATACAATTATATTCTTGCCCTGCTGACGGACTTCAGTGGAGTCGTTGCCATTTGACCCGATAATGTAAAGGACTCGTGAAGCTGAGTCGAATCCGATGCCCCCAGTAGGGACGACCCGAAACTCCAGCATCTCTAGACTCAGATTCGCACATGTGCGTCGGCGATTATTGTTCTGACCGGACATGAGTGTTAACCTCCTAGGATGCGAAGTTAGCCTGATACGCCCCGGGCAAAACAGAAACCACTTTAATTATATGCCTTTTTTATCATCATTTTCAACGTGCCATCTTCAATTTGCTGCCAACTTGATCAACTTGCCAAAACTAACTTGTCAACACACTGGGCTGTTTACTGGCGCTAGCATCCCCTCGGGGGCTGCACACTCCATGAACGGAAGCTCACTTCAACCACCAATTGGCGAAATAACATCAACCCGCTCTGCAATCAGCAGGTCGATTCCAACTCCAAAACCTGCGCCGCACCCGTGACAAAAATTGCTTAATGCCACTGACATAAACATTCCCCATGCTTTCCAATTGGCACACGTCGATGTTTTGGGTTTTGGCGCAAGCGTGGTTTTCGAGCTGTCCCTTAAAACCAGTCCAACCGATTTCTTCAATACAACCGGCAAATCCGGCCGAAGTAAGAATTGAACAGGTCATTTTTTACTGGATTGGCACCATGAGTACCGCGCAGCCAATCAACTCAAAGCGCTCGCTTACTGGTTGGTGGCGTGTGTTGCTGTTGGCAGTTGTGCTCCTAGGAAGCCTTGCTGGCTTTGCCTGGTGGTGGACAATTCGTGGTGTTTCCACAGAAAACGCCTACGTCGTTGGCAATGTGACTCCCATATCGTCGGAAGTCTCTGGCAATGTGGTTACCCTGTATGCCGATGACAATATGCAGGTAAAAGCAGGCGATCCGCTGCTTCAGGTGGATCCAATCCCTTATCAAATCGCCGTCGATGAGGCTCGTGCCGATTTCCGACAAGCCGTCAAGGATGCCGAGGCAGCATCTGTGAATGTTCGGTTGCTACAGCAGGACAGAAAGGCAGGCTTCGAGGCCGCCGGGCAAAAGCGTGGCGAACTGAACGAAGCACTGAGTGCCAGTGAACTGGAAGCGCGTGCTCGCGAAAGCCTGCATGCCAAAGAAAAAGAAACACTGGCAGCCAGCAAGGCGGAGGAACCCGGTCTTCTGGCTCTGGAACGGAATGCCCGCGACTACGCGGAACGCTTCAAAAAACTTGCCGCGACCGGCGACATTCCAGTCCAAGACTCGGAAAATCGTGATACCGCGTGGCAAGAGTCGGTTGCGCGCCTCAACAATCTCAAAAGCCGTATTGGGGCTCTGGAAAGCCAAGTAATGGCGAGTGAACTCGCTGTAAGGCAAGCCGAAGTCAAAGTTCGTCAAGCACGCCGCGCGGTCGCTGAGGCCGATGCCGGGGTGGAACGCGCCCGTGCAGCACTCTTGCAACCAGAAATTGCAGATTCCACCTATGCCGGACTTCGTCGCAAAGTCGATTTGGTAGCGGCACGGTTGGCTCAGGCCCGACTGCGGTTGGCCAATACACTGGTGCGCGCCCCGATGGCAGGCATCGTTAGCAAACGCACAGCGCAACTGGGACAAAGCCTCGTTGGCGGCCAGCCTTTTTTAAGCATCACACCGCTTGAATTCGACAATGTCTGGGTGGTTGCCAATCTGCGCGAAGATCAGGCTGCGCGCACACGGTTGGGGCAACCCGTCGCTGTAACCATCGATGCCATTCCCGACCGCGTATTTTCGTGCTGGGTCGAAAGTGTATCCGGAGGAACGGGATCTGCTTTTTCACTGTTCCCACCCGACAATGCCACAGGCAACTTCACACGCATCGTCCAGCGTCTGCCTGTGCGGCTTCGGTTTTCGGAAAAAGACAATCCCGGTGGCAGAGTTCGCCCGGGAATGTCGTGCAAGGTGCTGATCGATACCGCCCGGGAAATCCGTTCATCCAACAGGGATTGGTGAAATGCGCAATTCCCTGCCAATTATCTTGGGAATGCTGCTGCCTGTTCTTGTCAGGGCCGAGGAAATCCTTGTAGAGCCAACCCCACTCACGTTGGCAACTGCCATGGCGCGTAGCCTTGAAAACGTGCGCACCGTGCAGGCTAATGTTACCACACGCACAGCCACGGTGGCACGCTTCGAAGCGTTGAAACACTTTATTCCCATGGCCAACCTGCCTCAGTTGGTGGTTGGCCTGAACAATGTGGCGGGCCGCGCTTCGAGCAATAGCATTTTTCCCGATATAACTGGCGGTACGCCGTTCAATGGCCCCGGTCTTGTTCATGCAGAACTTAGCCGGGCCAATCTGTTCTTTCCACTCGATCCATCCGGTCAGATCACGGCGCTTCCTATTGCCGTGGAAGGGATCCGCGCCAAACGGATCATGGAAGAACTGGTCAGGAGATCGCAGGTAGAATTGGCAGCCCAGAACTATTATGAATCGAAGCGCATCCTCTATGCTGCTGAAACAGCTGGCTTGGCGCTGATTCTGGCCAAACGAATCGAAGCTCAAATTACGCGGAAAATCGAGCACAAGCAGGCCCACGAACTTGATGGCACCCAAGCACGCGCCGACAGAGCCAAAGCCGAAGTGTTCGTGTCGGAAGTTGAAAAGACATCGCGCATCGCACAACGCCGTTTAGCCCTTGTGCTTCATGCCAGCCGATTGCTTACGCCGCAAGAAACGACGGCGGTGCCGATCCGGCTTGAGGCAGGCTACCAATTCGACCTGGCCGACTCAGATGAAGTGGATCTGGCCATGGTCCACGACCTTCCCACCACGCGTGAGGAAGCAATTGAAATGGCACGGCGCAAACGGCTGGAAGTACGGCTACTTGTTGTAGGCCTAAATATTGCCAGACTTCAGGATAAACGCGACCTGCTCCGCCTTCTGGGTGTGGGCAGCCTGCCATTGGGCCTTTCATTCAAAAATACAACGATACCGAACGGCGGGCCCGTAACGCTGGGAATGATTTTTGGAACACTTTACGATTTACCTGTAATCGACATCGGTCTTTGGTCGAATATCCGCCGGGCGCGTCTGGAAGTGGCTCGATCGCAACTCGATCTTGAACGCGCGCTCCTTGAAATCGAGGAAGATGCCGGCAATTCCTGGGATCGCTGGGAACAGGCAAAACTGGAATTCGAACAACGCACACGGGAAATGAATTTGGCGCGTGAAGCGCGCGAACGCGCTGGTCGCCTTTTAGAACAGAAACAGGCCATTGACATCGACGTGCTGGTAACCGATGTGCATCTGAGTCAGGCGCGCACCAACCTGTGGACAGGCTGGTTCAACCTGCAACTGGCACGCCTAGACATATTAAGATCCACAGAATCGCTTTTAGATTATCTTCGCGACCAAGGGATAGCTCCACCGCAACGATTAGCTCCCCCCACCCCTCCCACTCTCTGGACGCGGCTTTGCGCGCGCCTGGGACACCCCACCCAGGAGCCATGACAATGGAAAGGCGCTTATTTTTGCTATTATCCGGAGGTCTTATTGGAAGACCTCTTCTAGGCGGCGAGACTTTACCTGTTCCGCGTCCACTGGAAAAACCAGTCAGACCATCGGAAGCTGTTCTGGCTGCCGGCGAAACAACCCGCCTGCGGGTAAGGCAGGTACGCCCCCACGATGGTATGGCTCCTGCCGAACGCCTGCTCAACAGCAAAGCTCCCCTTCAACCGGGCGATACGTTTATTGCCGATGTTGAATGCCTGAAACCAGCCGGCAGTCCGAATGCAACAGCGCCCGTGGGTGGCCGTGTGGAAAAGATAGATCCTCCCGGCCTGTTCGGACGTGAAGGCCGCTTACACCTAATATTATCGCAGATCGTTCGCCAGGAAGAGGGCCGACTTGTCCCCTGGCATCTGGAAACCCATGCAGAAGACGCTATGAGCAGACGCAACAGGCTTCTTCTAAACTCCCTATTTGCGCTTGAAGGCATCGGTGTGGGAACCAGCGTGGCGGCCCAGTTCAGTTTCAGCAACGCCAACCCATCGCTTCTGGCACTTGGCGGTGGAGTAGGATTTATCATTGCCACAGCCATGACAGCGACTCGCCGGGGTCTGCCCGCGCGGCTCGATCCGGGCGACCGATTTGAAGTCACCGTGGGCGGACTGCGCTGCCGCCCGCTGCCATCCTCCCCTGAAATACTGATATTCCCGGCTCAAGAGGCTAAAAAGTGATTAGGTGCCTGCTGATGCTGATCATTCTAAGCACTGGGTGTAGCCGGCCCACCAAGCCTTTAGATCCGCTTGCTGCCGATACCATTATGGCCCCGGCGTACCCGCGCTCGACAATGGGCGACGCGCCAACAGAGCGCGTTGCCACGGAACTGGCCACACTGACCAAAAACAGGCAGACTCCCGCAGGAGAAATCCTGTTCGATCGTTGCGATGTGCTTCCCCCCGTTCGCTCCATCTTGCCTTATGGAGCGGGACAATACGAGCAACAAACCCGCTTGCCGATTATTCTGACCACAGCACCTGGTTGGGAAAAACTGAATGCTGTGGCCCGGCAAACCGAACTGCGAGCACTTTTTGTCGCGATCTCACAATCGACGCAAAGCCTTGGTTCCGTAAGCGGCCCCACCCTGACCGTGGTGAACCCGCGTGGTTGGCAAGTCGCTTGGATGAACGATGCTGGTACTGGCCGTCCCCTGTTTGTTGGCGATGGCGATGATTGATGAAAAATTGCTACCAAGTTGGCGCATGGCAGCATCGATCGCTGCCATGGCCACCGTGTGGATCACAACCGCGGGGCACACCATCAATTTCCGCGAAATGGATGCCGCGCGCGGGTGGATTTCATCAATCGGTTATTCGCTTCACACCAGCTATCTTTTTTCTATTGTTTTAGGACTTGTATTCGCCCAGGCAAACGGCGCATCCGCGCGGCCATTCATGCCAGTGGTCGTTGGCCTGACCATGCTGGCCGGCGGATCTTTCCTAAATGGAACGTTGCTGGATGCGCCATTACCGTTATTAGCCTTCAGCCGGTTTATCGCAGGATTCGGCGGCGGTCTGGTACTCGCAACCGCTCCGGCGCTTTATGGCGCGGGGCAAGGCAAGTTATTTGGTTGGGCTGGCATCGTTCTGCCGTCGATGGCGCCTCCACTGGTGGCATTTGCCACCTTTCACTACGGCTGGTCAAAATGGGAAGGAGCTTTCTTGCTGGAAGGAGTCCTTGCAAGTGCGGCCCTTCTTGCCGTTGTTATGGTTGGCCCAGACAACGAAAATAATAAAGTAGCACAACCGGTATCTGCACCTATGTGGTTCTTGGCCCTTATTCTTTTTCTAGGAGCATGCTGGTATCTGTTGCACTGGGGGCAACTGGAAGGATGGCTCGAAAGCGAACGGATTGTTGCCGCATTGGCCGTTGCTGCTATCGCTGCCGGAATCGGGGTGGCTTTCGCTCCGAGGGATGGTTTGGTCTGGCTGATGGCTGCCAGTCCTGTGGCGCTGATCCTGAGTGTGTTCGCCGGCTTTGTTCAATATTTCAATGTGTCCGATATGGGCGTTTATGGCGGTTTGTTTGTGAATTATGGCGTTTGGGAACGAAGCCAACTGATTTGGCCCATCTCGTGCGGATCCGGCGCGGCCTTGATTATCGGTCTTTTGCTGCCTAAATATGGCGGTTTTTCCGTGATCGGTTTGCTCGCCATCGCGGCAGGTATGGCGCTTGCGCGTGAACGCACCATGAGTTGGCCATACTGGAGGGTGCTGAACCAAGTAGAGTTCAACTGGTTTGTAGCCCCGCAAATCATGGAATTTTGGTTGCCCAGATTTCTCATGGGGCTAGGAACAGGAATCACGCTGATCGGCGCGCAACGACGCGTATTAGCCGATGCTCCCATGGAAACAAAACGCCGCTTTCTGCTCACTGCCGGTCAATTTCTGGGTGGAGGTATTTCGATAGGCATCCTGTGCCTCTGCCTGACACGCGGCACGCAGTTTCAATATTCATTTGTAGCTGATCGCGGATTTTTCCAAGAGACCATAGTGGAAGAATACCGGGGCATTGTGGCTGCAGACTTAAAGGCCTCGGGCTTTCACGCCCCTGTGGCAGGAGCGCGATCCATCAGCCAGAAGTCTGCCGTTTACGAGGCAAACAATCTGGTATTTGCCGATATTTACGGAACATTCACATGGGCAGCGCTCGGACTGGCCATCTTGGTGGTAGGGATCACTCCAGTCCGCAAAATGGGTTGGTGCTTTTTTCGCGGCCCACAGTAGTGACTGGCCCATGCCCTGGATAAACAACCGTGGCATCAGGCAGTGTGAAGAGCTTGCGGCGAATTCCCCGGATCAGTCCGGCATGATCTCCGCCGGGAAAATCGGTTCGCCCAATGCTGCCGCGAAAAAGAACATCGCCGCCAAAAACAGCGACCTGCCCATCGGGCCCTCGTTGCACAAAAACAATATGACCGGGTGAGTGGCCGGGAATATCGAGCACTTCCCACTGAAAGCCCGCCACTTCCAAAATGTCTCCCTCATCAAGCAACCGATCGGCCGGTGGCGACGTGACGGAATAACCGGAAAAAGCGCTCAGGTTCAGCGCCGGATCAGAGAGCATCGGCTCATCGTTCCGGCCAATCACCAAAGGAGCCTCTTTGTAAGCATTTTTCAGAGCTGCATTGCCAGCGATATGATCGCCGTGGCCATGAGTGTTGAGGATCATCGCCGGGGTCAACCCCTCTGTTTCCAACACTTCAAGTATGCTCTGGGGGTCGAGGCCCGGGTCGAAAACAACACAGTCATCGCGGCCCGGTCGGGCCACTATGTAGCAGTTTTCCTCGTAAACAGGCGATACAACCGTATGCAATCGGAATAACCCGCTCATGACTTGCTCCCAATTCGCCAATCACCCTGATGCCAAACAGAGTCGCATGACGAGAAAATAAATGGATACTCGAAGGGATGCGAGGCCACTAAGGATGCCACGCCATGCCCGTTTTCGTTCGCCGCGCTCAAACAGCACTTCTTTATGTTGGAACTGCCCTCATCAGCCTGCTGCTGGTTCTGAGGTCTGAAACCCTCGCCGCAGACGATGGGTCGTGGGACGACTCGGTTTTCAACAATTCTGTTGTTGCAGAATCGAAGGAAAGCAGTGCCCCTCCCGAGCGGGAAGCATCGGTGGATCCACGCGCGAAACGCATGACAGAAGCCTTGGCTACCATCGATCGCGCGGAAAAAGCCTTGGCCACTATTTCCGATTACACCTGCCACATGACCATGAAAGAACGGCTGAACGGGAAGCTCGGCGTAGATAACAAAGTGGACCTGTCGGTGCGCCACGGCCAGTTTGCCGTTCACATGAAATGGCACGAACCTCGGTCGATGGCAGGCCAGGAAGTGGTTTACAACCGGACCGTGGCGCCTTCGCGGATGCGCGTCAAAGGCGCGGGCTTTTTGGGAAGTGTTGGTTTTATCAGCTTGGGTCTGGACGATCCGCGCGCGAAATCGACAAGCCGCCATACCGTGGCGGAAGCTGGTTTGGCCAATACCGTGGCGCGCGTGAAGGCGAGTTGGTCGCGATTGCCAGTAGAGCATATTGCCGACATTCAAATCGAAGACGGTTCTCTGGGCGGCCGCCCATGCAGGCACATTGTTCTGACCAACTCGGAATCGGCCCGCGGCACTCTGGAGTTTCAACGCACCACACTTTGGTTCGATGCTGCCACTGGTTTGCTCGCTGGATTGGATGGACATGGCTGGCCGGCTGCTGGCCAGAAAGAAGGCGAACTGCTTGAGTCGTACCACTACCACAACATGCGCCTCAATCCAGCACTGCCCAATCAGCACTTCACACGGTAGGATCGCCTGAATGCACATGTCGTCGCAAGACGGACATGCCCTAGGACCCCCGTGGTAAACAAATAATGGACCAACTGCACAAGAATCGCCTGCGTGACCTGTTTCTGAACCGTGCTGTGAAACGCGGTCAGTTCGTGCTGGCTTCGGGAAAAACCAGCACCTTTTACATCGACAGCAAACAGGTGCTCTTCCACCCCGAAGCACTCAAACTTCTGGGAAATGCTTTTATCGAATCCACCGCAGACCTTAACTACGCCGCCGTCGGCGGGCTTGAAGTAGGTGCCCTGCCCTTGGCTGCTGCCGTTGTGCTTGCAGCCTACGACCGAGGCGCGGTGCTCGAAGGTTTTTTTGTCCGCAAACAGGCCAAAGACCATGGCAGCCAAAAACGCGTGGAAGGCCGCGTCGAAGCAGGCCAACGCGTGCTGATCATCGACGATGTCCTCACCACAGGCACCTCAGCGGAGCAAGCAGTGCTAGCAGCCGAGCAGGCAGGCCTTGTGGTTGCAGGAGTGGCGTGCATTGTGGATCGGCAGCAGGGTGCGCGCGAAAAATTCGAAGGCCGCTACCCGTTCCGTTCCCTGTTCACTTCGGCAGATCTCGGTCTGGTTGCGGATCCATCCTAAATAAAGCCCGCGCATTCGCTGTGGTCTGCTGGGCTACCTCGGCAAGGCTTTGGCCTCGGCAGCGCGCAAGCGCCTCGCACGTTGCAGCCACGTATGCGGGTTCATTGCGTTTGCTGCGCCACGCCTGGGGCGAAAGGTAAGGCGCATCGGTCTCAATCAGCAACCGGTCAGCCGGAACGGTTGCCGCGACAGCGCGCAATGATTCATTTTTCGGATAGGTTATCATACCTGAAAACGACAAATGCAATCCCGCGGCCAAACCGCGACGCGCCTCCTCGGCAGTACCAGCAAACGAATGCAGCACACCCCGCACAGGGCCTAATCGCAAAGCTCGGTCTTCAAGCAAGGGTAGAAGGTCGTCGGCAGCTTCCCGGCAATGAAGCACGACCGGTTTGCCTAATTCTCGCGCCAAGTCCAAATGCCTGATCAGCGATTCTTTTTGCAATTGCAGAGGGACTTCTTTCCAGTAGTTGTCGAGTCCGGTTTCTCCCAAAGCGCGCACTTCCGGCAACCGTGCCATCTGCTCAATGGCTGGCCACGCCAATTCGATCGGTTCATCCAAAAGGTGACAGGGGTGCAACCCCACAGCGGGATAAAGCCACGCATGAAGGGAACACAGTTCCAGCACGCTCCTCGACGTGGCCGCGGAGGTGCCAACGATCAACGCTGATACCAACCCCGCCTGCTGAGCACGCTCGAGAACCGAATCGATATCCCCAACAAAACGCGTATCGGTCAGGTGCGCGTGCGTGTCAATCAACGGGGCACGGCTCATGGCTTAGGAGCCCGGGGAAGCGGCGCCCCTTGGCCGGGTGCCGCCTCGGGAAGGCCAACCAACCACTCCGCGCGCGCCGTCATGGCAGGTTCACACCACGAGGTCATCAGGATCGGAATAACCCCGGGCACCACCAACGGTAACAATGCCACTGCCACCACAACCATGGACCTAGGTTTCCACTCCACGCGGGCCTGCGAGTCGCCCAACCGGCCTGCCAATCGCAGCACAAGAACAACCATCACAAAAAAGGCTGCGGCCCAGGCCATTACCAGCCACACACCTGTACGCTCCAAGGCCACCATGGCCAGAACCAGCCCAACAAATCCCAAAGTTCCTGGCAGCCCTACCTGAATCATCGCCATCAGGCGCAACAAACCGACAGGGGCGGGTTTAGCGGGGTCTGTTGCCGCAAGGCCAGCCCACGATGCCACAACACCCAATAAAGCCGCCAAGCCCAGAAACAGCCCACCATTGAGAGCCCATGACACGTCTTCAGAGGTCGCTGCTGCTGGCCAAGCCAACGCCGCGGCCAACGCCAAGGCATTTAGGCCACTTGCCGCACCAGTTACCATGGTGGAAATGGTGCGTGCCTGCAGCAACACAACCCAAGTTCCCGCCATACCCACCAAAGCAATCCATGGAGCCAATCCGTGTAAAGCTCCTCCCGGCAGCAGCACCCAAGGCAAAAGCGGCCATGCTGCCTGAAAGAGAACCACCAAGCCCAGAACACCGTATGCCGCCAAGGCAACAAACGCTCCGGCGTGCGATTCCGTGGCGCAACTCCCCCAAGCCATGGGGGCAGGCCATATATTCAGCAGCAGCCAAGTCGCCGCAACCAACAGCATGGCCGCAATCCAAGCACGCGAGCCGGACAACCACGCGGTTTTTCGCTCATTAAAACCAACCACCTCGTCGGCAATAAACTGCTCCGACACATTCTTGCCATCGGTCAATTCACCACGAACACGCGCCAGCTCTTGGCGTGCGCGCCAACGCTCCAGCGTCAGCGCCTCAACCTCGCGGCCATGCCATGCTGCTCGGGCAGCACGCGCCAACACTGGAAGGTCGAAGGTGTGGTAGGTCAACCGGTGATAGACTTCTTCAAAACGCGCATCCGGCTGCGAACGCACCTGCTGCCATGCCATCTGTTCAAGCCTGTCGGGCGGCGCATGGTCGTGGCAATCAAATCCACGCAGCAAGGCGGCCGACACCAACAAACACAGCGACGCGACGTACCCGGCCAATTGAATGCGGGCCACAAGCGCGGAACCTAAGTTCGATAGTCGAGCCAGTTGCGCCGCCAGCAGAGTGGCCAGGCAGGCAACACCCGCCAACAGAGCCAGATTTTGCCACAAACAGGCTGCCAGCAATGCGCTTTCAAGCCCCAGCAGGCAAAAACGCCACACGCCAGCAGAAGGCCCCGGCCTCCACCCCACCAACGATGCCACGAGAAACGATGCCGTTATGGCCAACACACACGCCATGGATGCGCCATCAAGGCCCCAGAGAATGTCGAGCCCCCAAGCACCGGTCCAACGGGTGCGCCCCACCCAGTCCACCGATGATTTCACTTCGTAATCGTCAGCCAGATCTGCCATGGCACTGCGGTACGCCAAGCTCGCCTTGTGGCGAAATTCCGCATCATTCAACACACCCAACTGGTCGAGCGTGTCGTATTTGAAAAGAATCAACACGGCGATTGCTGTGCCCAGGGCAGCAAGCGACACCATGGTGGTGATCCATGCCCCCAAATCAGGCCAGCGGCAAGGAGCCAAAGCTGCCAACACTCCGCCCGCTACAGGCAAAAGCATCAGGCAGGCCATCCAAATAACGTCTAGCTCGGCCATACTTACCATTCCTGGGCCAGGTTCGTGCCATCACCCACCGGTTGGACGTGACGGGCACCGGACTGGGGCGGTAGGGTAACCCCTGAGGCACAACAGGAACAAGGGGGACCACACCGTGGCAGCCCGGCAATCCACATTCCCAAGACGATGGCACCCGGCGGGAAGCCGTACCCCGCCGGGAATGCGCCCGCCCTATGCAGCATGGCGCAGGCCCGTTCAGGTGAACGATTGGCAAACCAATGCCACCGACCGCCGCCTCTGGCGCTCCCCCCTCGTTGCGGAAATCGAGGCCCTGCTCTTCTGCTCGCCAGACCCCATGCCTTTGCGCAAACTCGAGGATTTGCTTCCCGGCCGAACCGGCGTTGCTGAAGCCCTGAACACACTGCGCAACCTTTTGGCTGCAGACGATTCGGCATTCGACCTCATGGATGTTGCCGGCGGCTTCAAACTGTTCACCCGCACAAGCGTGTCCCACTGGCTGGCCGGCACTCGCCCCAAAAGTTCCACGCAAACCATCAGCGAAGCGTTGCGGGATACTCTAAGCGTGGTGGCGTATCGTCAACCTGTTACCAGAGCCACCATTGAAGCCATCAAGGGTGTTTCTGCCGCAGACCACTTGAAACAGTTGCTCGACCTTGGCCTGATCCGCATCGCGGGCCGTGAAACAACGCTCGGTCGGCCCGTGCTGTATCGTACGTCACGGGCTTTCCTCGAATGGGGCGGTTTGGCTTCTCTCGCAGACCTGCCCCCCCTTCCCTCTCCTACCGCAAACGAGACACCATGAAAATCAAATGCCGACCCGACGATTTTGTCGTGGAAGAAATCCCCGGCCTGCCCGAGGACCCGAACGGGCCTTTCCAGATCTACCGATTGGAAAAACAGGGCTGGACCACGCCCGATGCCCTCGCCGCCGTGCGCCGAACGTGGGACATTGCCCCCCACAGGCTTGGCTATGGCGGCCTCAAAGATCGGCACGCCAAAACCATTCAGTATTTCACCATCCGCGGCGGCCCAGACCGCAAACTCGAACAACCCGGTATCCGCGTGCTCGCTGTGGCCCGGGCCAGCGAACCGTACCATAGCCGTCACATTCTGGCCAATCGCTTCACCGTGGTGATGCGCGCCATCGATATTGGCACGTTGCCCCTGCTGGTCGATTCCCTCAAAGATTTGGCAGCAGCGGGTGTTCCCAACTATTTCGACGATCAGCGTTTCGGCTCCATCAGCGGTCTGGATCAGCCGTTTATCGGCAAGCTGCTCTGCTTGGGACAATTCGAAGACGCGCTACGCGAAGCCTTGGCTGGCCGCTACACACACGACAACCCCGAAACCAAACGGGAAAAGCAAACCTTGCGCGATGGCTGGGGCGACTGGACAGGCCTCAAGGACAGACTGCCACGCAGCCATGCGCGCAGCTTGGTCTGCTACCTCATCGACCACCCGACCGACTTCAAAGGTGCCGTGGCACGCCTCCGCCCCGAACTTGGAGGCATCTACCTGGCAGCGTATCAAAGCTGGGTCTGGAACCGGGCACTCGATGCCCATGTCAGGCAAGGCTGCGGCCAGCGCATTGTGGAACTGCCCGGCAGGCTGCGCTCATGGGCTGCGCCTGCCCCGGGTGCGTCGGCTTCTTTTTCCAACTACGCAGACCTGATATTGCCGTTGCCATCCGCGCGATTGAGG
>Ga0255132_1000707_pt1 | contig 13046 bp, 5 predicted proteins | sample Law_Law_RepA_8d_FD_188551 | JGI IMG/M metagenome (GOLD analysis project Ga0255132, IMG submission 188551) | Freshwater microbial communities from St. Lawrence River, New York, United States - Law_Law_RepA_8d | ecosystem: Environmental > Aquatic > Freshwater > River | place: USA: New York...
GCCGATGCGTCGGGGTCAGCAGTTGAAGGATCCTGGCCAGTTGGATGGATGGGTACGGGACGGATCGGGAGAGTATGTCTCGAAGCTATGTCGGTGGGCCCGGTAGTTGGTTGCAAGCATTGATGAACATGCAATGCAAGACAGGGCAGTCATACAGGGCAGTCCAACAGTGCAGTCATATAGGGCTGTCATACAGAGCAATCGTGCATGGCGTTGTGCAATGCAGTCATTTAGGACAGTCTAGCACTCTAGCAGAGCAATCCTACAGAGAAGTCGTGCAGGGCAGTTGTGCAATGCAGTCAGACAGGTAAGTCTTGCAGGGCAGTCAGGTAGAGCAGACTTGCAGCGCCGTCAGGTAGAGCAACGAGGTAGAGCAACGAGGCAGAGCAACGAGGTAGAGCAACGAGGTAGAGCAACGAGGTAGAGCAACGAGGTAGAGTATCGAGGCGGAGTAGTCAAGCAGGGCAGCCAGACGGGGCGGACAGATAGAATCATTGCTAGCAAGTAAGGCGCAGCCCCCAAGCTCAAATGCATGCTTTAACGCGATCCCATCCTTGCATCTACCCCCCTTTGTGGGTAGCTGTTCAGCCTCAGGTTCAGGGACTGTCCCCAATCCGACCCCGAAAACCCCTCTTGGGAGTGGTTTTCTTTGGCTCGGGTTCAGGGTCTGTCCCTGGTTTTGGGCTGATTGCTAGCATTGATGTATTCAGCCTCAGGTTCAGGGACTGTCCCCAATCCGACCCCGAAAACCCCTCTTGGGAGTGGTTTTCTGTTGCTCGGGTTCAGGGCCTGTCCCTGGTTTTGAGCTGATTGCTAGCATTGATGGACATGTAATGCCAGACATGCAGTCATATAGAGCAGTCCTACAGGGCAATCTTGCATGGCGTTGTGCAATGCAGTCATTTAGGGCAATCTTGCAGAGCAGTCCTACAGAGAAGTCGTGCAGGGCAGTTGTGCAATGCAGTCAGGCAGGTAAGTCTTGCAGGGCAGTCAGGTAGAGCAGGCTTGCAGCGCCGTCAGGTAGAGAGTAGTCAGGCAGAGCAATCAGGCAGAGTAACGAGGCAGAGTAGTCGGACAGGGCAGTCAAGCAGGGCAGCCAGACGGGGCAGTCAGATAGAATCATTGCTAGCAAGTAAGGCGCAGACCCCAGGCTCAAATGCATGCTTTATCGCGACCCCATCCTTGCATCTAACCCCCCCCTTTATGGGTAGCTGTTCAGCCTCAGGTTCAGGGACTGTCCCCAATCCGACCCTGAAAACCCCTCTTGGGAGTGGTTTTCTGTTGCTCGGGTTCAGGGTCTGTCCCTGGTTTTGGGCTGGAATCCCCTCGCAAGGAGGGTTTGTGTTTCCTTTTCTGGCTAGCTAGCAAACCGAATTCTCTTCTCTTTCCCTCCCTTCCCACCCCAACTTCTCGCCGAGTTCTGCTTTGCTGGCAACTTACCCCTTTTTATCTACCACCCACCCTCCTACACTATGGGCATTCTTGAACGTCTAGCGCGAGAGCGTCACCCCTCCAAAAGGGGTGGCCGCCGAAGGTGTAAAGTGTCCCACAAACACTCAGGCAAAAGGACCGCTAGAACAAACGGAATCTCTGGAGAGCGGTCCTGATCGGACTAGCCATCGTCAAACCCTTCGCCTTGGCTTCCTCGGCTTAGGTCGCGATCGATGGATAGCATTTCCGATAAGCACCCACCGAAGGGGCAAACTGGCACTCGCCAGTGAATCTCTCAGGTACATGGACAGAGGGGCAGTCGATTGCACAACTGGCCGACTTAGCGTCGGTTCCGGTGCAACTTCCTGCATCCCCCTTTCTTTACCTTGTACCAGCCATGCCGATCTAGTTGCGCCGCTTTTTCATGCGCTGCACTAGCCAAGCTTTCCCACTTTCCCGATTCCATTCGTTCTCTATCCCTGTCTTTGGGTAACCATGCAAAACTCGCAACACAATCCTTCGCCGTCTGCTTCATCCCCTCTAACTTCGAATCATTCTCCATTCGTCTCCCGTCACCTCGGGCCCCGATCCGCTGACATCCAATCCATGCTCGAACGCTTGGGCTACCCCAGTATTGATGCTCTTACTAACGCTGTGGTGCCACCTCGCATTCTTGAACCCTCGCAAATGCAACTCCCCGAAGGTGTCAGCGAGGAATCAGCTCTCAGCGAGCTGTTCCAAATCGCAAGCAAAAATCGTCTGCTTAAGTCTTGGATCGGCGCGGGTTACTACAACTCGTTTCTTCCCAAAGTCCTTCAACGCAACGTCTTGGAAAACCCTGCTTGGTATACCGCTTACACTCCATATCAACCTGAAATCTCTCAAGGTCGTTTGGAAGTCTTGTTCTACTACCAAACGATGATCAGCGAACTGACCGGCTTGGAAATCGCTAACGCTTCGCTGTTAGACGAAGCCACGGCGGCGGCGGAAGCGATGGCTTTGGCTTTCCGCAACGCAAAAGGTGCGAAACGATTCCTTATCTCGAAATGGTGTCATCGCCAGACAATTGAAGTCGTTCGAACTCGGGCTGTGCCACTCGATATCGAAGTGATTGAGTTCGACGAGACGCTCGGCCCCGATTCTTGGGAAAATACTTTCGGTGTTTTAGCACAATACCCTACAACCGATGGTCGTGTGGTCTGTCCGAAAAGCTGGATTCAACAAGCGAAGCAACATGGTGCGATGGTCATCCTCGCTACGGATCTTCTGGCACTGATGTTGCTACCTTCGCCCGGTTCCCTCGGTGCTGACATTGCGGTGGGTAGCTCTCAACGCTTCGGCATCCCCCTAGGCTTCGGCGGCCCTCACGCTGCTTTCTTCGCAACTCGCGACTCACTGAAGAGAACGATGCCTGGACGATTGGTTGGTCAATCGGTCGACCGCTTGGGCAATCCCGCATTCAGGCTTGCACTGCAAACTCGCGAACAACACATTCGACGTGAAAAAGCAACGTCGAATATCTGCACAGCTCAAGCCCTCCTGGCGATTCTTGCAACGCTTTACGCGTGCTACCACGGCCCTGATGGACTTCGCGCCATCGCTTGGCGAACGCATCGACGAATATCTCAACTTGCTCGCACTCTTCGCTCCGCAGGATGGACAATATCTAACGATGCTTTCTTTGATACCCTTGCGATCCGAACCGCAGGACGAACCAAAGAAATCATGAACCGCGCTCTGGGCCTTGGGATCAATCTGCGCGAAATCGACAACGAGACCATCGGCATCAGTTTCGATGAGACTACCAGCCTTGAAGATGTAGCGTCGGTTGCGAAAGCTTTCGGTATCGAGAAAGTTACCGACGATGATTCCCCGATGTTGGATGAATCGATGATTCGTACCGATATTGTGATGAGTCAGGACGTGTTCCATCGCTACCGAAGCGAAACGGAAATGATGCGCTATCTCAGACGTCTTTCCGATCGCGATATCGCTTTGGATCGAGCGATGATCCCGCTGGGTTCCTGCACGATGAAACTCAATAGTGCGGCAGAACTAACTCCCGTTACTTGGCCTGAATTCAACGCCATTCATCCACTTGCTCCCGCCGATCAGTGCGAAGGTTACCGCATCATGATCGATCAACTGGAGAATTGGCTTAGTGAAATCACTGGATACGATTCGGTCTCCTTGCAGCCTAATGCTGGTTCTCAAGGTGAGTATGCAGGGCTATTGGCAATCATGCAGTACCATGCATCACGCGGTGAACCGAATCGCAACATTTGCTTGATCCCAAGTTCAGCTCACGGCACCAATCCTGCTAGCGCTCAAATGGCCAACATGCAGGTTGTCGTCGTTCAATGCGATGCGCAAGGCAACGTGGACTTGAAAGATCTTGATCAGAAAATCGAACGCTACGGGAATCAGATCGCTGCAATCATGATCACCTACCCGTCTACGCACGGAGTGTTCGAAGAAGGTGTTAGTGAGATCTGCGAAAAAGTCCATCGCGTCGGGGGACAAGTCTACATCGATGGTGCAAACTTGAATGCTCTGGTCGGTGTTGCGAAACCCGGAAAGTTCGGGGGCGACGTATCGCACTTGAACCTTCACAAAACCTTCTGCATCCCTCACGGTGGTGGTGGCCCAGGGGTTGGGCCTGTGGCAGTTAAAAGTCATTTGGCACCATTTCTACCCAAGGACACGTTTCACTCATCACGCCAAGGGCCTCAAGTCTCAGCAGCAGCCTTCGGCAGTGCAAGCATTCTGCCGATCTCGTGGATGTACATCCGTATGATGGGAGCAAAGGGGCTTAAACTCGCAACACAAGTTGCGATTTTGAATGCGAACTACATCGCTGACCGACTCAAAGATTACTACCCGATTCTTTATAAAGGAAACGATGGGCTTGTCGCTCACGAATGCATCATCGATACACGTCCCATGGACCGCGACGCGCACGTCTCGGTCGATGATATCGCTAAACGATTGATCGACTACGGATTTCATGCCCCGACTATGTCGTTCCCTGTGGCTGGGACGTTGATGATCGAGCCAACCGAAAGCGAATCGCTCGAAGAGATCGAACGCTTCTGCCGAGCCATGATCTCTATCCACAAAGAGTATTGCTCGGTTCGCGATGGAAGTTGGCCAAGCGACGATAATCCGCTCCGCAACGCCCCGCATACGCTTGCGGATATTCTCGGATCAGGACCAAGTTCCTATAGCCGCGAAGTCGCTTGCACCCCCGACCCGTTGGTGCCAACCGCGAATAAATATTGGCCATCGGTGGCTCGCATCGATCACGTGTACGGTGACCGCAACTTGGTATGCGCTTGCCCGCCACTAACAAGCTACGAATCCACGGAGGAACTTGTCCATCCGTAAAGACCATCCAAGAGCATCCATAAAGATCATCCGTAAGGGCTGATCGAAGGGGCGACTCGTAGGGGTAACGCGTAGGGTTAACGGGTAGGGCCTATTCGCAAGGCGCAATCGTGTAGTACATCCGTGAATCGTGATTAGTTGCTTGATATCCAAGCGGATAATCGAGCTGCTAACTTTTCCGGATCGGATTTCGCAATCGCCCCAAAGCGATCTTGAGCAAGCACTTCTGGAACCGAGAGGATTTCGACAGAGTCGTCTCGGTCCGTTTCTTGGTGGAGTTGATTGATCTCATGTTGCTCGCTGAGAATCAATTGGTCGGTAACGACTGAGTCATTTGCGTTTTCGGCTATAAACGGACTTGGTCCGGCAGGCCGATGCATGGCGATTGATCGCAAAAAGAACATCGCGGTCAGCAACACAGCCAACATCGATAACATGCGCCACGAGTCATTAAGCCAATCGATGATCGCTTGGGGATTACCAATACCGGCAATCGCCGAAACCGGGGCATCGTAATGTTCTGAAACAGCGATTCGATCGACTAGCTCATTTGTGCCGATGGTACTCAGTAATAATGGTGCTAGCGTCTTGCGAATACGAAGGATTGTCTCGTCGCGAAGCTTTTGCAAAGTTGCAGGAGTCATCGCTGGAGCCGTTGAAGTCGACTGTCCTGGGTTTTCCCACTGCCATTGCTGTAAGTAGGCTTTTTGGTAGTAGGACGAAGGAAGCGATACGGCCAAGGAAACGGCCGTTGGGCTCAATTCCATCAAAGGTTGATTTGTCGCCTGTCCCTTGGACTGCCCCCTCGAATGAGCCACTGTAGTTCGTGTCCCCAGCGTAGCTCTGCGATTGGTAATCAAGCTTGGAGTTGAAGCAGAAGAATTATCCGACTTGCTCTCCGACGCTTCCTCACCTGTTTTCTCGGTCTGTTGGGCGGCAAGTGTCTCTGCCGGTTTGGTGGTTTGCGATGGTGTGTTGGCTTGATGCTCGATTGCCGATTGTGAACGACTCGCCTCTGCATTCCAATCCGCCGTCGCAACGACTTTTACATCGCCATACCCAGCCAGAAGAGCCAATGCCTTTCTTTGCAAATCCTCTTCGAAGTGTTTTCGCAGTTCGACCCACTTCCATTCGTTCGCAGTATTCGAAGCATCGGAGAGAGATTCAAATTCAAGACTTGGATCGGCGTAAGTCTCTCCGCGTTTCAAGTCCACCAGCACAACATCGGTAGCTTTAAGCCCTGGAAAGGATTTCAGAACCAGCCGAATAATGCTTCCCTTTTGCGACCGCGTTAACTCAACGTGGCTGCGAGGCTGAATCGATACGGTTGCAGATCTTTTTCGCTCGGCGGCAAAGCCATCGGTTTTTTCGTCATAAGTAACAATCGCTTGACGAATAAACGGAAATTCCGCGAGGGTGTCTTCGATTCGCTTGATGCGATACTGACGATCCCGTCGCTCGGAAAGGGATCTCGGTTCAAGAATCTGAAGCGTATTTCCTGCTAACTGTTCGTCTGCCAGGGATTTCGAAGGCAGGCACTTCGCTTGCGATAAGGCTTTTAGGTAGGCATCTCGGGAAGCCGTTGGGATCCGCATTCGATTTGTGGATCGCTCATATGCTTTTAGCCCTGCATTGCTGAACGCAAACTCGAATTGATCAAGCTGCTCGACCGAGAAGTCTTGGCCGTCGAGCAAAGCTTCCATCCGTTGCGAGAATCCATTTGAATTTTGAACTAGCAACGCAAGTCCGACGACCAGCATCGCCGAGCAAAAAAAGAGTGCAACCTTGGTCTGCGCATTGCTGCGCACCAAGAAAATTCTGAGGGATTCGTAACTTCGCAGCCATGGTTTCATAGACCATCGGTATTAGCAAATTACTTGCACGCAAACCAAGCCCAAAACAGCGAGGAAGTCCAGACGATGCGGATCTCAACTCAAGGAGCGGCGATCAGTTACATCCCGAAATGGGGGCTAGTGAATGCTATCAAATACTCTTTTTTGAAACACAGAGGCACAGAGGCACGGAGAAGAGGGAAGAGGGAAGAGGGAAGAGGCGCGTAGGGAAGGGACGCGCAGGTTTTAGATTGGAGCTGGCTGGCTCCGTGAACTCTGTGCCTCCGTGTTTCCAAAGTCCGCGCCTGCGTTCTTGGTCTGTGACTCTTTCTTGAAACACAGAGTCACAGAGGCACGGAGGGAGGGTGTTACGGCGGTACGGGAGTAGAAGCGTGGGACTGTGGTCCCAATTGCTATTTAGAGCTTCGATAGTAATTAGAGCAGCGGTAGTAATTCGGGTTCGGGTGAACGGATGGAATCCCCCGTGCAGTGGTAGCGAGCTTCGGTGTACTCCGCGACTTGCTCGGCAGTCTCAAAGTACATTTCGTAGACAGCATCCTCGTCAAACTCGCAGTTGTCGGTCGAGTAATCGCGGCAAATTTGTGGCCTGGTGTAGTAGATTCCGCAGCGGTGGTCTTTTTGTAGGTGTTTGCAAGTTGTGTGGACGAGCAGGTACCACACATCGTCTTCTACGAACACGCTCGCCCGATCGTGGAGCAGATACCAACGCATGAAATCGAAGTCTTGTTCGCTGGAAGGCTCATCGATGGGAAGAGCAAAATACTTACAACATTTCGCCGTGCAATAATCGCAAAGGCATTCTCCTTCGGGAACTTGATCTCGTTTCGGCGTTTTCCCATCGATGGTTTTGGCGGGAAGTAGTTCTAGGTCTACAATGCTAGTCATCGTGCGCTCGTCTTGATGTTGTTCGTAGTCAGGATGTGGGTCATTGTTGGGTTATCTCGCCGCATTGGATTCGGCGTGATAGTCTATCGAAAGTATACCTCACGAGTGTGCATGAAAAGCGATTCACAATCAACCCCCCGCCGATGATCTCTCGCATTGATTCTTTACTCACCAAATCAGAAATTGGGGATTTCCTCCAAAGTCTTCAACTTCGGCCCTTGAAATCGGTTCGTTGCCGAGTAGACCGCTCTGATCAAGCACTCCCGTTCGAAACTTCGAATGTCCCTTGGTATCCTCGCTATGGACGTCAATTGCTCGACTCTACGGTGCGGCCTGGTTCTTTTCTCGCTTATGCGTCTGCTGATTATTACATCCAAGATTCAGCTTCGATGCTTCCCTTGCAACTCTTGGATCTATCCCCGGATGATTGGGTATGCGACTTGTGCGCGGCACCGGGTGGCAAGGCGACAGCGATCGCTGAATCGCTGGGTGAGGGGGGAGTGCTGGTCGCTAACGAAGTGATCGCTGGCCGCGTCGATGTCCTCCGATATTCCTTAGGTAGAACAGGTCGAGCGAATTTCATTCAGACCAATTTGGATCCGGAGCGGTTGGCGATCGAACTATGCGGACGATTTGACAAAGTTCTGGTGGATGTACCTTGCAGCGGACAGTCGCTCCTGGGGCGAGACCAACAAAGCGAGAGCGCATTCTCCGATACCCATGTGCTTCACTGCGCTGCCCGTTCCCAGCGGATACTTCGCCAAGCGATGTTGTTGCTGCGGCCCGGTGGGCGACTGATTTTCTCGACCTGCACTTTCTCCCTCGAAGAAAACGAGGATCAAGTGCGATGGATGCTGGATCTTTATCCGGGCAAGTTCCACCCCATGGTTTGCGAATCTCTCTTGTCTCAATCACTGAATCCTTGGAAATCGCCGGTCCAAGAGGGGGCTTATCGACTTTGGCCTCACCGAGATCCATGCTCAGGCGGATTCGCCGCTGGCTTGCAAGCTGGATCTGACTGGGATCCTCATCAAGCTTGTGCAGACCAATTGCTCCAAACAAAACCTACCAATACCCATGGGGAGAAGTGGAAGGAGCGACGAGAAGATCGAGGAGGACGCAGCCATGCGTCGAAGCGTAAGGAAAAAGCCGGGAATCGAAAAAACAACACCGAAGGTGATCAGGGTTTCGATGAACTTTTTGAAATCACCGCTGCGATCGGCAAATGCAACCTATCGATGGAGATTCAGGATTCGAAAATAATTGGGTTTGAGCGAGGAGCTTACGCGTTCCATCAGGAATTTCCCCATATCGGACAAGGTACCACCCTGGCCGCATATAAGAACGTCGCCCCTTACAAGACGCTCGCAACGAACAAACCGCAATCAGCCCGCAAATCGTCTGGTGCGAACTCCAAAGGAGTCGCCCCTCTAGAGCCGTACCACGCAATGGCAATGCTTCAATCACACCTGTTTGAGTCGAACTCTCGCGTTGAACTCGACGATGTCCAAGCACAACGTTTTGTTCAAGGGCAAGCGATCGAGGAATCGAGCTCGCAGAGCGTACAAGCCGGTTGGACGTTGGCTTGCTGGCAGGGAAAGCCATTGGGCTGGCTTAAGGGAGTTGCAGGTCAAGAAGCGAACGCAGGAAAAAAAACGGGGAGATGGAATAACCACCTCCCCGTTTGGGCTCGTTCAACTGCAACCGCAATTACTCAGTCTGCAGAGTCATCGCCATAACGACCGGTGCCGAAGCATCGCGACCTTTGACCAAGCTGATCTTCTTCATCGGTTTCTTCTCTTTTGGATTCACAGCGAAGTAACGGATTTGACGACCATCGAGATCGAAAGCGAATTCGCTTTTCGGAACATCGACGCGGCGGATGTAGTCAGCGAAATGCTCACCGTTGATCAACGGATGATCTTCAGTGGTGTCATCTTCATAAGTGATCCGAACGATCATGCTTGTGGATCCTTCGCGTGTCGCTGGATAAGACCAACCACCAACACCGCTCAGGAAGTGAATCGCGACAGCCGAAGCATTGCAAGTCACATCCACACTCTTTGGCATCTTCGGTGCCATGACACCGTTCGGGCCATTGAGCATAATCGCATTCGGAACTCGATCCTCTTGTGGATCGATCAGAACGAATGGAACACCCTTGAACATCTTGGGCTTCCAATCTGGGAAGACCAATCGCTCGGCCATACCAGCTGGATCGAAGAACATTCCACGGGTGGTGATCGATGTCGCAACCGAAGCGATCGAGAGTGGCACGTACTTTCCTTTGCTCGTTAGGAACTCGAGCAGGTCTTTCATTTCATCCTTGTTCATCTGGCTTTCGAAGCCTTCTGGCATCAAGGACTTCTGCGAACCAGTCATTCGCTCAATGTCTTCTCGAAGAACAACTTCTCGTTTGCCTTGAACGTTGATCAGTTCGATCGACGTCTTGCTTTCGCCAGCCATCATACCGGTGACAACCGTACCATCGGTGGTCTGAACGTTATAGGTTCTGAAGTTGCCTTCGACGCTACGGTTCGGATCAAGGATGTTGATGAGCAATTCTTCTTTCGGATGAACCGACATTCCGGTGAGCTCAGGACCGATCTGGTTCCCCATTTCGCCGTGCTTGTGGCACAGGGCACAATGCTTCTGATAAAGGAGCTTACCGTTGTTTGCATTCCCCTTGTCGTGGGTCGTATCGGTCCACGAGGCAACGAGTCGTTGTCGGTCGGCGTTCGGAATCCCACCGGAGGACTTCATCATCGCAACGGCTTTCTCCCGAATCTTCGCATCGGGATAATCGCGTAGGAGTTGGCGTTGATCGAGTTGCAAATCGTTGATGCTCAACGCGCCCGCTTCGATCGATTCGATCAAGTCCTTGGTGGAATCGGGACGAGCCAACATCACTCGGATGCTGTTTCTCAAGAAATCTGGTGGAAGCGACTTGGCTTTCTCGATCAGAGTCTTTGTCAAACCTGGAGCTTTCGATGCGCCGAGAGCTGCGACGATTCCGGACGAGAATTCTGGAGTCGATTGCGGCGTGACTTGATCAAGCAGCGTATCGACAACCTTCGGATTCACCGCTTCGAGAATCACCATCTGCTTGGCAGCTTGGAGTCGTTCATCGTTTGGCGAGTCTGCTTTGCCCAAGCGATCTACAAGTTCCTTGCGGATCGATGCGATAGCTTCGTCAAGCTTGCGAACGCCAAGGGCGGTTGCGAGCTGAACGACTTGGCCTTTGGTCTCAAGAGGCATGTCACCGGATAGCCAATCAGAGACAAGTCGGTTGCTGATATCCTCAGGCAATGTGACTTGGTAGTCTTTCGGCCAACCTTCGACTAACCCACGAATCACTGCACCGGTGATTTGTGGATTGGAGTCTTTAGCGATCATGCCGCCGAAGGCTTGAGGCGAGAGTTTGTTGCGCGCTGCGTGTTCGGCGACGATGGAAACTCGATTCAAGAATTCAGGGGATGCTTGAAGTGATTTCTCACGAAGCAAGCGAGGTAGGACTTCCGGAGCGTGGGCACTTGCGGCACTTGTCCACGCATCGAGTAGCCAGCGATCTTCAGGACCGCCACCTAGGGTTACCAAGCTTGGGTTCGAAAGCCGTTCACCGATCGACTTGGTCCCTGTGGAGACCGCTTCGGTTGGGCAGTCTGCGAGCTTGAGCATTGCAGCCAATCTCAATTGCGGGTCATCAGACTCCAACGCTCGGCTACCTAGAATCGCTTGCAAGGTAGCGCTGTTGGGTTCTGCGGCGGCGATCGCGTTTCGCAAAACTGCATCGCTTGGATGCTTGAGTGTACTGAGCAATGCGTCACCGTTCCATTTGCCATGGGCACTGAGCACCCAAATTGCATGGACTGCAGCTGGATCGTTTCCAATAGCATCGACTTTGTAAGCGAGGGTTAGAGCCGCGAGAGCCTTGATAGTCTCATCGGATAACGTCGCTTTCTCGATCAAGAGTCGTTGGGCAGCTTTGCGCCAGAACATGTTGGTGTGCTGAAGTGCTGCAACGAGCTTCTTCTCATCGGAAGCGTTCAAGCCACCTTTGACCAATGCATCGGAAGCTGCCAACTCTTGAGCTGAAAGCCCTTTCTCGCCGTCGTAGACAACGCGATAGACTCGGCCGAAGCGTTTGTCTCGCAGCTTGGTCTCGTATGCATTTCCCTTACCGGTTTGAAAACCGTTAGGAGTAGGGTTGTGTTGAACGATGAAGTTGTACCAATCGAGATACCAAACATTCCCGTCCGGACCGACTTCAGCCATGATTGGCGAAGCCCATTCATCGTCGCTTGCGACCAAGTTGAATGGGTTTGTCGAGCGGTAACCGGCTCCATCGCGATTGAGAACAAAACCACCGACGATGTGACCGGTTGGTTCGCAAACGAAAGCGATTCGGTTCCACCAATCTTTGGGGTAATTTCGAGCGGTGTACAGTGCGTGGCCAGCCGCAGCGGTGTAACCACCGTGCCAGTCGACTTGACGAACCTTATCGGTCACCGACGCGAACTTATAACCATCAGCGATGTTGCTCAAAACCTGTGGAGCCCACCCTGAGACTTTTTCGTAGTATCGGTTCGGTACCGGCATAAAAATGCTTGGGTTGCCGTTAGCGGTCGAACCGAAGATCAACCCATCTTCGCTGATGCCAATCCCCCACGTGTTGTTGTTCGTCGATCGAACGAATTCGAGTTTGGTAACACGCACGGAGTGTTTATTGAAATCATCGGTACGGTCGGCGGAAGCTTTACCTTCTTTGTCCAATGCGAATGCAGGTGCTGTTTCGTCCGAAGCGCCAGCGGTAAGAGCAAATCGCCAGAAGCCTTGACGGAACCCTTGTTGTCGCTCTCCGTTGATGACGGGTCGCGAATCGTTGTAGCCTTGCATCCCCCAAACCCAGTTATCTAGGCCCCATTGGAAGTTGCTTACGCCACCGTGGGTATCGCCCATCCCCCATCCGGTGATGAGTTCTTGACGGAAGTCTGCGACATCATCGCCGTTGGTATCTTTGAGATATACCGTTTTGGTACCGTCTTGGACGACGACACCGTCTCGATAAGCAACGATGGCCGTTGGGATGCTTAGGTGTTGAGCAAAGACCGTGAACTTATCAGCCTTTCCGTCCCCATTCGAATCTTCGCAAATTCGGATGCGGTCTCGGCCTTGACCTTGCGGTTGTAGTTCGTTCGGGTAGTCAACGGTTTCGCAAACCCAGAGTCGGCCGCGATGATCCCAGTTCATAGCGATCGGTTTTCCACCGAGACCAGCGAGGCTCAAGTCGGCTTCGCCTTCGAGGGTGTTTGCTTCCATTGCCCAGAGTTTGACGGAGAAATTCTCCGGAGCAACGTAGTGTTTGATCGACTCGGTTGCAGTGAGTGGGTCCTGCATTTTAGTCATCGGTTCAGCTTGGCCACCTCGAGCACCGGGTTGATAGTTCGGGATTTCCTTGCCAACTTCGGTGAAGGTGAAGGGCGCTACATC
>Ga0255132_1000713_pt1 | contig 12992 bp, 10 predicted proteins | sample Law_Law_RepA_8d_FD_188551 | JGI IMG/M metagenome (GOLD analysis project Ga0255132, IMG submission 188551) | Freshwater microbial communities from St. Lawrence River, New York, United States - Law_Law_RepA_8d | ecosystem: Environmental > Aquatic > Freshwater > River | place: USA: New York...
GAGCTGGATCGTCTTCAAATGATTTTTTGTATTCATCAAAGGTGGTCGCCGCCACCGTGCGCAGTTCTCCGCGCGCCAGAGCGGGTTTGAGCAGATTGGCCGCGTCGCCCGCGCCGGCAGCGCCACCGGCGCCGATGAGCGTGTGGGCTTCGTCGATGAATAGGATGATGGGAGTAGGCGAGCCTTGCACTTCCTGGATAACGGATTTCAGGCGGTTCTCGAATTCACCTTTCACGCCGGCACCCGCCTGCAGCAGACCCAGATCCAGCGAACGCAAGCTGACCTGCTTGAGCGGCTCAGGCACATCGCCCGAGGCAATGCGCAGGGCGAATCCTTCCACCACTGCTGTTTTGCCCACTCCGGCTTCGCCGGCGAGGATGGGGTTGTTCTGCCGGCGACGGGTCAGGATGTCGATCACCTGACGGATTTCAAAGTCGCGGCCAATGACTGGGTCGATCTTGCCTTCGCGGGCGCGGGCGGTCAGGTCTTGGGTGTACTGATCAATACTGGGAGTTTTCGATCCGGGCCGTGGTTGCCCGTCTGCCGTGGTGCCGCCACCACTGGATGCCGCTACCGCCGCGCTGGGGGTGCCTGGATCTTCCTTGCTGTGGGCCAGCAGGGTGGGAAGATCGTCGGATAGCTTTTCGGACGAGATCTTGTTCAGTTCCGAGCTACTGGCGCGGATTTTCAGTGACAGGTCGCGGTCGCTGAGAAGCGCCGCCAAAAGATGACCGCTGCGGATGCGGCCCGCACCCATGTCAATGGTGGCGAGCAGCCACGCCTGGCGGATCAGCGCGGGAAGTTCAGGAGAGAGCTGGGGAGCCCGGGCATTGCCTGTTTTGAACCCTTCCATGGTTCGGGTCAGTTCGGCGCGCACACGGCCTTTATCGATATCGTAATGGCGCAGAATCACGCTAAGGTCGCCATCGGTCGCGTCGAGCAGTTTCAACAACCAATGTTCTACTTCCACATTGAAGTTGGTTTTGGAAAGGCACAGACCCGCTGCCCCTTCCAACGATTTCAGGCATGTCTCGTTCAACTTCTCGGTCAGGGATCTCAGGTTGGTTCCGGCCATGGCTATAACTCCTTGATTACTAGACTCGTGGTTCAGGCGGACAACTCTCCGGACAAAATCACATCGTCAACCGTATGGTCTGGATTCCTTGCAGATAACCATATGGATTGTCCCAGCACCGGGGCATCGCGTTTTAGTACCGGCGCGGGAATTGCTGTGCCACAGATCTCCAGACGGATGTCGAATCCCAGACCGGAGGGGGCATAAAACCCCACCAAATCGCGGACCATCCGCAAAAGCGGCGGAGGCACGGCAGTATCGCCCACGGTTGCAGCGGGCAGGAATTGCTGGAACATGCCCGCATCGATAGGCCCAAGACGCACCCGGAAATGACCTTGCATATCGAGGATGCGGGAGCCGCAGATAGCGCCAATGCCCAGTCCGCCAAGTTCCTGCAAGGCACCATTAGCGGAATCGGGCTTTTTGAGTGATGTCTGGTTTTCCCCGGTAAGTGTGACCCAGCGAGGACTGAATTGCTCCACACGCGCTGGAACACCTAAAAAATCCGATAGAAGCGACTCCAACCCGCTGGCGGTGCGAGTCCTGCGGCCAAGAGTGGCGCCATGGATAATCAGAAACCGATCTTCAAACGGTTGAAGTGGCGGCGCTTCGGGTCGTTGACGGTTTTCAATGGAACCCGCGCCTTCCCCGCCAAGCTCGGCCATGGGCCCGCTAAGGCGCCCCATCTTCCCTCGCGTGGGGAGCATGCCAAGCCCCACAACGGCAAGGAGGCATTCGGTGTACTGGTCGAATCCGCCGGGGCGTCGGCAAAATTCTGAGGTCATGGCCACAGCGGGGCGATACTTGCACCATGTGCGGTAGAAATACGACGCGAGCCTGTGGTTGAACAGGTCCAGCCACGCTTTGAAGGCTCCCCGCTCCCGGTTTTCTTTGTTCCGGTCGAGCTGCTGGATCATTTGCGTGTAGTAGTCTGGAAGAACTCCGCTGGGCCCCTGCAAGCCAATAAAGTTCAGCTCCATCGATGGCGGATCGGTGACAGGGTTGTCGGATTCGTCCGCTGGCACTTCTCCTACCCGGACTTCTTGGATTTCACTGGCTGGGAAGGCAAGGGAATTGCGGACCGTAAAACGTACCGATTCCCGCGCGTAAGGCCCAAGTGAACCCGGTTCAACAACATCTTCTTGAAACAAACGCAGCAGGTGGACAGCCTGAAAAAAATCAAATTCCCAAGGTTTTTCAACCAGATGAAGCAAAAGAGACAACGTGGGCAAGTCGTGTCGCTGCCTGGCAAGGAGGCGAGGCGTGGCGGTTCCACCTTGGCTTGCCATGCTCACAGCAGCGATACCTCGCCAATGCGTGGGGGCCAAACCTTGATGGGCGTATCGGACCGTTGCTCTTTCAACACCAGACGCGTGAAACTGTTGATGGAACAGTACAAACCAAGAAAACGTTCAAGAACGGTCGCGAACAGTAACGAACCGATGCCACTGAACTTTTCAGGATCGAGTTCCAGCGTTACTTCGGTCCCTCGCACAATGGCACCGGCGAAAGCGCCTCCCAATCGTGTGGACACATTTTTTGAACTCACGCCCACAATTCCCTCGCAGGTCAACCGGTTGATGGCGGCCCCGTCGGCTCCACTTGCCTGGCGCGTTGGGTCGTACAACGACATGATTTCCCGCAGTATTTCCGCGCCTCTTTCTGGATCCGATAGGCTCAAATGGCTCAGATTCAGGTGCGATACTAGCCGCCAGTAGGCGTCGCGACGCAGTGCTCGGCGCAATGGCAGCGACGGTGCCCGAAGCACCTGAATACGCGAGACAGGAGCAGCGGCTTCCAGATCGAAACGGATCCGCTCTCCCAGATTTTTCAACTGTTCGGGCAGTTGCCTGTTGGTGCAGAGCGTTTTAACCACCAGCACCTTGTCGCTGGAGATGGCTTCGCGGAAATCCATGTCCACCAGACGAATTGATACATCCGTGCCTGCATCATCTGAACGGGCCGAAGGTCGCCTGACAGAGTGCCATAAGGCTTTGCGGTCGGATGGCCCAACACCCTTGCGGAACGAATAAAAGGGATTGTAGACGTTCCCTGTATCCCCTTTGCCCATGGTTCCTTCAACGGAGTCCACCGACCAGACTTCCATGCCCTGAGGGTGGGCCACGTCTGGAACAAGCGTGTACTCGGAGCGCGTGCGGTCCACCGTGACGGGTTCGGCTGTTTTGGAAAAAAGGTTCACCACGGGCGTGCAGCCCAAACGGAACGTTCCAGCATCGATACCCTGCTCCAAAAGGGTATTCGTGCGGGTCAGGTAGATGTAGACGTCGGCGACACGGTCGCATCCCGCCAATAGTTCACGCAATCGGCCAAGCCTGACAAAATGAAATTTGGCCGGGCAGGCAAAAAATTCGGTGAGCAGCCGAAGCCCCTGCGGAGATGATGCTGGATAAGGGAACAAGGCTTCGTTCGGTTCCAACCCGGCAGGATCCAGCGGCAGGCGACCGGGAAGGAACGAAACCGGGCTTTTACCGCCACTTACCGGCGATGCGGAAATGGCCTTGGCATCGTTCAAAAGTGCTTGATAAAGCAATGGTGCCAGTTGGCTGTCTGAATTGAGGAAAAGCATCAGCGATTCGAGCGGAATAGCGGAAAGCCGAAGATTGCCTAACGATTCCAAACGCAACCGAATGACAGCGGCAGTACCTGAGGGGGCCTGAATGTTCTGTGGAAATGGCGGGACCAAGCATTGCGCTTCCGCGACACGCACTGGAACCAGATCAACATCGAAGCAGGTGCGGAACCGGCAACTGAGTCCACCGACGGGTTGGGTTCGCAGCATGGTGCCGCGCTGCAGGCGAAAGGCACCGCCCGAGGTTGAACGCGTGTGGTCGTGGTCGAATTGAAGAATGGCGATCGACGGTACTGGCGCCATGAAGTGCGGGTACAACTGCTGCAGCATGCCGTCGGTGAGTTCAGGAAATTCGTCATCGAGGCGGTGCTGAATGCGCGCGCCAATCAGCGCGAACCCTTCCAGCATCCGTTCCACATGCGGGTCGGAACTGGTGTTGGCCTCAAGAAGAAGCCGGCCCGCGGTGGATGGATAACGGGTGGCGAAATCCCTCGACATCTGCCTGAGGAATGCCAATTCTCGTTCATAAAATGGATAGAGTTCTTTGCTCATCCGACCTTGGCCTCCGCAACCCGCGTCTGGCCGGTGGCGAGCTCGAGCAGTGTTTCAAAAACGACCTCAGGGGCAGGGTCAAGCCTGACACGGGCCTCGATGCGATAGTTTAGTGTGCTATTACGGGTGGATTTTTCATCAGTCACCAGCTTCACACGCACGTTGGAAAGTCTGGGTTCGTGCCGAGTGATAGCGCGTTCAAGCATGCGGGCGATTTTTAGCCTGTCTTCTGGGGAAGAGGCCTGCAGGCTCACGACTTCGGGCAACCCGAACCGATAAACTGAATCCGCCAGCATTGGGAATGAATCGATATCTTTGTCTTGGTTTTGCCGGGTGTTGAACAACTCTTCAACATCGCGCCTTACAGCGGTGATCAATTCCGAAATGGTAAACCCCGGATTGGTCCGGGTACCTAAAGAATCGGGATTGATCAGCCGGTCTAGAACAGATGGCATCAGACCCAGTTTGCGAAGGTCACCGGCTTCCATGATGCACCCTTGGACCGGCCAACGGCCTCCGGAAATAAGAAAAGAGTCTAGCTACGGAATCAACCACCAATAATAAGCTCGCGGAAGTCGACGAGGTTCATTTCCAAATCGCCTGCCAAGAAAACCTTGGGGCCATATCCCCGCATGAAGCCTTCGCATTCCGCGGCAACTGGCATCCAATCGCGTTCCCGGCCCAGGCGTACTGTTTCAAGGCCGTGCTCATGGCTTCCCAGATACAACCCCGGCAGAAACACCGCGCCAGTGGAACCGTCAACCATGGCCAAGTTGGCTGGAACCCACAGCAGATCCCGAGGGAATTTGGGTGGATTCATCGCCAGCGTGGCGATCTGCGAGAACGGAACCCAGTAGTAGTTGCCTTGGGCAAACACTTCAAGAACACCCGCGAATAGATCGTCTGCATCGCGCAAACCATCGAACTCCGCGCCGTTGAGTGTCCCCTTGATGGCGGGCATTGCCGTATCGTTGGCTTCTGTTAGTTTCGCCTGGAATTCAGCATGATTTCCAGCGGCCAATGCCGCGAAGGCATCGAGGCGGGCCAGCGTGGACGCGTCTGGATCAATAAAGAAGTTGGGCTTCTCGCCAGCGAGAACCTTGCGACGCGCCACTTCGGCTTTCAAGCAGTTGCGATAATTGCCAGCGGCAAGGTGCAATTCTGGGTCGTCCAGCGTGAGGGCGTCGGCCTGCCTGGCTGCGCGCTCCAATTCCCCGGCAAACGACAGAAGTTCGAACAAGAAAAGGCGGGATGCGTGATCAGTTGGTTTGTCGCGAACCGCCTCGATTTGGCTGGTGATGGCATCTGCAAGGTGACCCTTGCGGAATAGTTCAGATGCATCTGACATACGCTTTCCCCAAAATAATTCAGCGCGAACTCGGAGTTATTGGAACAAACACGAAACAGGTGTGCAGCCCCGAAGGACTGCACACCCTGTTGTCGCCGTTGGAAATCACACCTTGGTGGAGTTGTTTCCAAGGTTGTACTGACCGATAGCTGGGGCCCCGAGGGTACCGTCAGCCTTCTGTGGCTTGTAGGTAATCTTGATGGTCTTATAGCTCAGCGAGTACATGTCCACGTGAGCCACTTCGCTGCCGGGGTTGTTGGGATCGAGTGGCTGGTAGCCGTTCGTGTACTCGGAAACGTACACTTCGGTGAGCTCGATCATGAAGTATTCTTGCTGTGTTTTGCCGGCTTTCCGGGCCGTCAGCTTGGCGGTCTTGAAGTGGTCGCCTGAAGCGGATACCTGGAACAGGGTTGCGGAAGAATTGTTGGTGCGAGCAACAATTTTCAGCGCGCCGAACGAGGCTTTGCCTGCGCCCGAACCGCTTGTGCCTGAACCAACCGTCGACTGGTTGGAGACCGAGTGGCTGAAGCTAGCGACTTCAATTTCTTGAGCGTGGCTGCTGTCGGTGCTTTCACCGGTGACGCTGTCGAGCTTGAGGAACATGTCGATGGCCATGACTGATACTCCTTAAATTTAAAAACCAAAACAAAAAACCAAGAACAAATCGCCATCACTGCGATGCCACCCTTGCTTAGGTGACATCTGGCGATATAAACTGTACGCATGCGATAGCGTGGCGGTTCAACCCTTCTTTGGAATTTCCGCAACCAGTCGCATGCTCGATGCCAAGGCTTCCAGTTGGAAGTGAGGGCGCAGGTAAGCCACGGCGTTGAAGAAACCAGGTTTCCCCTTCACTTCTTCAACACGCACTTCGGCTGCTGCCAGTGGGCGTTGGGCTTTCACGTCGTCGCTGACGCTGCCTGGATTGCCAACAACATAGTTGTTGATCCATTCATTCAGCCACTTCTCGCAATCGCCCGTTTCCATGAACGAGCCGATTTTGTCGCGCGCCATGATCTTCAGATAGTGCGCGAATCGCGAGATGCTCAGAAGATAGTTGGTCTTCGTCGACAACTCGGCGTTGGCGTTCGCGGCTGGGTCGAAATACGTTTTGGGTTTCTGGGTCGACTGGCTGCCCATGAATACCGCGAAATCGCGGTTCTTGCTGTGCAGCAGCGGCATGAAGCCCAAATTCGACAATTCGAATTCGCGACGATCCGAGATCGCGATTTCGGTTGGGGTTTTCATGGCGATATCGCCATCGTCGGTTGGGAAGGTGCTCACGGGCAGGCCTTCGACCTTGCCTCCACCCTCAACGCCACGTGTGCGCATGAACCAGCCGTCTTTGGAGAACGCGTCGGTAATGCGTGTGGAGTAGGCCCATGCCGAGCTCATCCACTGGTACTTTTCGTGGTCCTTGCCATCGACGTTTTCCTCGAAGTTGAACTCCTCGACAGGAGCCGACTTCGCGCCATAAGGCAAGCGAGCCAAAACGCGGGGCATGGTCAGGGAAACGTAACGCGAGTCTTCTGATTCGCGGAACGACTTCCAACTGGCGTATTCGACCGAGTCGAAAATCTTAGCCAGATCACGGGGCTGCGAAAGCTCCGTATACGATTCAAGGTTGAACATCTTCGGGCTGGCGGCAGCCACGAATGGAGCGTGTGAAGCGGCGGCGACCTGCGATGTGAACTTCAGCAGGCTGATGTCTTCGGGGCTTCGGCCGAATTCATAATCGCCCATGAGCATGCCATAAGGCTGGCCGCCCAGTTGCCCGTATTCTTCTTCATAGACCTTTTTAAAGAGAGCCGACTGATCGAATTCAGACGCCTTCTCCAGATCCTTCAGAAGATCCTTCTTGCTGACATTCAGCACGCGGATCTTCAGAGTTTCGCCGGTTTCAGAGTTGTTGACGAGATACTTCAAGCCGCGCCAAGTGCCTTCAAGCTTCTGGTACGCGGGGTTGTGAATAACCTCGTTCAACTGGTCCGACAGGCGCTGGTCGATCTGGGCGATCCAATGCTTGATGTTCTTTTCAACATCCTTCGAGACCACCTGACCGGGCTGCACGACGCGGTCGAGGAACTGCTTGAAGTAGTCCTTCACGCGGTCGGCTTCGCCTTGGTCCTGAGGACGTGTGGCGGAAATGACCTGATCAAGAATCGATGGGGCCGCGGATGTTGCGCCTGCAGCGGCTGCTGCCTGTTGTTGCGGTTCGGTGCTCACTTGGATTCTCCTCCTTCGGCGTTCAATCCCATTTCCTTAGCCAAGGCGGCTGCCTTTTCGGTGCTACCTAGAACATCTGAAAGCAACTGCTCGAGCTTGTCGTTGCCTTCCATTTTGTTCAGCAGCTGGCTCAAACGCTGACGCATGTCCAGCAACTCTTTCAGCGGAGCAACCTGCTCGGCAACTTTCGCCGGGCTGAAGTCGTCCATGCTTTTGAAGTTCAACTCAACGGCCAACTCGGTGTTGTCCTTGGTCAGCTTGTTGTCCACGCGGAATGCCAAGCGGGGAGCTGACTTTGCAAGAACGTCGTCGAAATTATCGCGATCAACGTTGACAAACTTGCGGTCCTTAACAGCCTTTAGCCCTTCCTTGGGCTGGCCAGAAAGGTCTGCAAGCACGCCCACAACAAACGGCAGTTCCACTTTCTGGAGCGCGCCATTGGTTTCGACGTCGTAAGTGATTTGAACCCTGGGACGGCGAACGCGGTCCAGTTTGTGCTGAAGACTATCGGCCATAAGTCCTCCTGCCATAGCATGGATGAGTGGAGTAAGATTGAATAACTGAAGGGCTATACTACAAAAACCTACTTCATTGGCAAGCTGCCAAAAGCCTGTAAATGTGGCGATTCACGGAAACTTCAGGATTCGCTAATAGAGGATCCTGAAGCTGAGTAATCCGCATGCCAATGTCGTTTTTCTAACCGCCATTATTTCGCCGGCTCGCTGGGGGCCGACTTCAGCCCGGCAGTGTTGATGGCGATGACACGGTAAGAGTGGCGCGCACCGGCTTCCGCTTTGGTGTCTGTGAACTTGAGCGGCACCAAGGGCATGGACGGCGTGTCGCTGTACTGAAGGTTCTGGAACAGCGGCCTGCCGAACGGGTTCTTCGCCTGCTGCGCAAGGTTGGCGATCTCTTTGCCGTCGCGTTCGATAACAAAACCTGCCAGACCGCTTTCCAAATCGGCCTCCGCCTGCCAGGTCAGCACGTTGCCCTTAAGCACCACGCGAGACGGCGCCGCGGGCGGGGTGCTGTCGGTAACCTTTGTATCTTTGACATATTCCATCCACACTTTGGCAATTCGCGCGTCGGGCAACCAACCGAGCTTGAGCGGGTCGCCCTTGAACACCGCGGCATCTGTGGCCTCTGTGCCGGTAATCGGGGCCAGCCAGACGCCACTGGCGGGCATTGGCTTTAATTGGCCATCGACATTGTTCGGTAAACGCGCCGCTAGGCAGGCGTCTAGCCACGCGATGGCCATGTACCGCTGGTTGCCACACTCATGGCTGGAAAGCGGGTCCACGGCAACGCCGATCAAGCCGCCCTTGGAGCGCACTTCATTAAAGAAGGTTTCGTTAGCGGGCCATACGCCTCCGAAGCGGCTGTCTTTGACGGTCACGCCTTCCTTGGTGCCCGGATTGCACATCACTGGCACTTTCAGCGCCGCATCGCTAAGGGTGTGGGCCTTGATGCCCCCTCGGCCAGATTCGGCCTTAAGCAGTGGCACGCCCGAGCGCAACCAAGCAGCAGCCACGCGTTCGGGATGCGTAAGGACCATGCCGCCGGCCCAGTGGCCACCTCCGCTGTGGCCCCACAGTGCCCAAGGAACCCGGGCCAGTTCGGGGTGCCCAGACTTTGCTCCAAGGTCGATAAGGCACCTTTTGAAAGTCTCTGCCGAGCCGTTGCGCGGGTCACACCACATCTGGCAGTCGGCCTTGTCGGGTTGCTCGTAAGCGGGCGACAGCAGCGCGCATCCGTGCTTTTGGGCCAAAGCTTGCCAGTGCAGGTCGTAGGCGCCGGTCAGCCCCGATTTGCACGAGCCCTCACCGCAGCCGTGCTGGTGCACAATAACGCCCCGGATGGTTTTGACGCTTTCGGGGATCCAGATCGTGTAATTAACCGCATAAGGCAGTTCCCCGGCCTTGGTGGACTCCTCGTACCGAACACGGTAGTAGGGTGGCGCGGCAGCCGGGAACACATCGTATGGGGCCTTCTGGGCGCGCAATTCTGTGGCGCAAACCAGTGAAAGCGCAAGAAGGGCAGTGGCGGTGCTTAGTCTCATAGGTGAAAACCTCAGTCGGTGTGCGGGGCAGAAAAAGCAGTTTATGCGCCCCGATTGGCTTGCGCTAGTCGGGCGGAAAGCCGCATGACTATCAATTAAATATGAACCGCAAGACGCCAATCGACCGTTATGCCCTCTACGAGCGACTGTCTGGTTGCTTCACGGGCGAGCCAAAGGCCACCACGCTTCGTGGCGGTCGCACTGAGGCGCTTAGGCTGTTGGATGCCTACGATCCGGCAGGCTATGGCCGAGGCCGCAATTTTTTAGCCGGACCCGTTTCCAAACTATCTCCCTACATTCGGCACGGCATGATTTCCCTTGTGGAAGTGCGCGATCGCCTTAGCCAACGGTTTACCGACGATCCTAGCCGCCTTGAGGAGTTCTTCCGTCAGTTGGCGTGGCGCGACTACTTTGCCAAAGTGCTGGCATGGCACGGCCGCGGCCTTGAGGAAGCCATCGAACAACCCAAGCACAACGTTGCTCGCGATTCACGCATACCGCTCGACATGATCGTGGGTGAAACAGGGTTACCATGCATCGATGGTATGTTGGCCAACCTCTATCAAGATGGTTATCTCCATAACCACGCCCGCCTTTGGTTTGCCGCCTACTGGTGCCATTTCCGCGGCCTCGACTGGTTGCAAGGGGCAAGGCTATTCCGGCGTTTCTTGCTCGATGGCGACACGGCGAGCAACTTCGCGAGTTGGCAATGGGTTGAAAGTACCTTTGCCGCCAAACCGTACTTCATGAACAAAGAAAACATCAAAAACTTTAGCGGTGGCCAATGGTGTGATGGCTGCCAAGTAGCTTGCCCCTTTGATCGCGATTATCCGGATCTCCAAAATTGGCTGTTTGGCGGCGCCATGGCACCGTTGGCCAAGAAGCCGCGCCAAGGTTACGCCACAACGGATGTAACGCCTGTCCCGTTGGTGGCCAAAGATCCGCCTTGTGTGTCTCGCTCATCCGATATTATATGGGTTCACGATGCGGCCTTGTCTTGGGCTTCCCCGGCAATTATGGCGAATCCCATGGCGCCCGTTATTTTTGTTTTCAACGAACCGGCGATGCGCGCCGAGCCTCCGGCGTGGCACCGGGTAGCGTTTATCCTCGACGGTATCGAAGACCTGATTACAAATATTCCCAACCCCGGGTTAGAGGTTCTGGTTGGCGATCCTGTCGATATTTTGGAACGGGTGGCGCTTGCGGCGGGCGCGGAAACGATTCACCTTGAGCAAAGCCATGAACCGGCAAATATAGAAATAGCGGAACGTTTAAGGGGGCGTTTCCGGGTGGTGGAGCACCCGGCGCCCGAATTGGCGCGGTACGACGACGAACCCAAACGATTCTCGCGTTACTGGGATAAAGCAGCGGCGCAGGTGACAGGCAAGCCGGCAAAACGGGGTGGGAAGTGGCACCGATGAGCCAACCGCTAGCCGTCTGGTGGGTCAAGCGCGACGCCCGACTCGCCGACAATGCCTGCCTCGCGGAAGCCGAAGCGCTTGGGCTGGATATTCTGCCCTTTTTCTGTGTTGAGCCATCGCTTATGGCGGCGACCGACACATCGGCCATGCACGCGCATGCATGGTGGCAAGCCGTGTCAGCGTTGCGGGCAGGTTTGCGTGATCGCAACTCAGATATCCTTATTGCCCATGGCGAAGTGGTGGAAAAGCTGGCCAAACTTCACGCCCGGATTCCCTTTACCACCCTGTTTTCCCATCAGGAAGTTGGTAATGGCCTTACCTACGGCAGAGATCAGGCCGTGGCTGCATGGTGCCGGAACAACGGCGTGCAGTACCGTGAGTTCCCTCAGTCTGGAGTGCGCCGTGGCGGGATCAACCGCGACCGTTTCCGGAAATTCTGGATGTCGCGCATCGCCGCTTCGCCACCGTTGCAGGTGCCGGTAATTCGCCAGCCACAGAATATCCGCGCTCTGGCTGCCTCGACCGGATTTCCTAGTCTGCCGATGTTTAATAATCATGCAACGGCTTGGCAGCCGGTCTCTGAGGATGCTGCCGCCGAAACCCTCAACGACTTTATTGGTTGCCGTGGCAAGCGCTATCGTGGAGGCATCAGCTCGCCTAATACTGCGTTCGAGGCAGGCTCGAGGCTGAGTGTTCATCTGGCTTGGGGAACGCTTACCGCCCGGCAAACATGGCACGCGGTTCGCCAGCGTATGGCCGAACTCGATTCTCGCGACCCGTCCACTCCACGCTGGCGTTCGAGCCTCTCGGCGTTCCTATCCAGACTGACATGGCGCGATCATTTTAGCCAAAGGCTCGAGTCGGAGCCGGGCCTTGAGTTTAACAGTGTTCATCCCTGTTACCGCGAGATTCCCTACGAAAACGATCCGCGGCTGCTGAGTGCTTGGTGCCATGGTTTAACGGGGTATCCGCTGGTGGATGCCGTGATGCGCTGTCTGGCAGCAACCGGATTTGTCAACTTCCGTATGCGGGCGATGGTGGTCAGTTTCGCTTGCCATGTCTTGCATCTCGACTGGCGATTGATCCATCCTCATTTGGCGTGCGTGTTTCGCGACTACGATCCTGGAATTCACCTGCCCCAGCTTCAGATGCAGGCTGGAGTGGTTGGCTGGAATGCGATTCGGATTTACAACCCGTCGAAGCAATTAACAGATTGGGATGCGGGTTGTCGGTTTACCAAGCAGTGGGTCGGCGAGTTGCGTGATGTCACCGCCGATCAGATCTGTAATGGGGATATTTCGGTAGATTATCCCGCGCCGGTGGTGCCATTCGCCGCGCGTTCGCGTGCCATGGCCGACATCCTGTACCGCATCCGCAAGACTGAAAAAGCGCGCGCCGAGACATCTGCCGTGTATAACCGCCACGGCTCGCGCCGCCCGGACCGTTCGTTCCGTGCTCGCAAGCGCAAGCCGCCCGCCCCCCAGCAGCGGACGTTGTTTGACGATGTGGAGTCGGAGAACTGATTCGGTTTATTCACGAGTGCGTTATTGAGATCCTGAACGTCTCCATGAGCCGCCGAACGCCGTTTTCAAGAGCCCCCAACGTGAGTTGGGGGGTGCTCCAGTCTCTCGCGCACCCCCCAACTGACGTTGGGGGCTCTTGAAACATGTTGTGGTGGTTTGAGCGTTTGGCCGATTTTGAATTTTATACATTTTCAAGCG
>Ga0255132_1000714_pt1 | contig 12970 bp, 7 predicted proteins | sample Law_Law_RepA_8d_FD_188551 | JGI IMG/M metagenome (GOLD analysis project Ga0255132, IMG submission 188551) | Freshwater microbial communities from St. Lawrence River, New York, United States - Law_Law_RepA_8d | ecosystem: Environmental > Aquatic > Freshwater > River | place: USA: New York...
CATCATTGCAATTCAATTTGTAATTGTCAGGAATTCTGATGCTCACTCGCCAATAAAAACGGAAGTAAATAAGTTTGCCGAATGGAAGCATTCAGGTTCATTTTATATTTTGACGACAAGCGATGGAGTCAAGTTACCAGAGTCCATCATTCTGGAGAATTGCCCAGTTCTTGTGCGCTTGTATCGTGATTATTTTGATTTCAATCAGGCCAAGCCAAATGGAGAAGATGTCAGATTCACGGGGCCTTCTGGATTGCCATTGCCCTACCAAATTGACGAATGGGACCCAGTCAATGGGATTGCCGCCATCTGGGTTAAAGTTCCTGTAATCAATGGCGAGAAACTGAGTGAAATCAAGATGCACTGGGGGATGTCTGGGGCTATTAGTGAGTCAAATGGCAATGCTGTATTCAATGATTCGAACGACACATTGAGCGTTTGGCATATGGGAAATCAGGTGCAGGATGCTTGCGGCAGATTGACAACAATCGACACGGGAACCAACCCAATCACTGGAATGATTGGAACAGGGAGGCATTTCCCTGGTTTGAAAGGCCTATTTTGCGGAGAAAAGATTGTTGATTTACCATCAGAATCCAGCGCTCATAGCACTGAAGCATGGTTCCGTCCCGAAAGATCGAACTCGACCATTGTTGGTTGGGGCAACGAAGGCGGTGGCCGCGGTAGCAAGGTTCGGATGCAGCTTCGAAGTCCTCCACATATCCATGTGGATAGCGATTTTTCAGATGTGTTTGGAAAATCGAAAATACCATTTGGTGAATGGACTCATGTTGTTCATACATATGATGGCAAAATTAGGCGCATTTATGTCAACGGGATGCTGGATGGCGAATCAAGTTCCGGAATGATGATCAGAAGGCCCGCGCGCATGTGGATTGGTGGGTGGTACAATAACTATGATTTCATCGGCGATATGGACGAAGTGCGAATTTCCAAAAAAGCTCGTTCACCTGAATGGATTAAATTCCAATACGAGAACCAAAAGCTTTCGCAATCTGCAGTTGGCTTGATGGTTCAAGCGGGTACAGACTTTGGGGTTTCGCAACAGAAAATTTCAATCGATGAAGGCCAATCCGTCATGGTGTCTGCGAAAGCTGGTGGGGCCTATAAAACCATGTGGATTCTTAAAAAAGATGGCCAGGAAAAAGTGGTTGCAACTAATCGCCTGAATTACATGGTTCAAGCAGGTCGTGTATCTGGCAACAAATCGATGTCTCTTCATTTTAAAGCAATCAGTAAGATGGGAGTTCAGACAAGCGATATTGAAATCAATGTCAATGAGCGATTGCCTGAGCCTGTTGCATCATTCACTTGTCCAGATAAATGGAATGGTCGGACACCGATTGAAATCGCACCAGTAATTGAGAATATGAATGAAATCCACCAGAAATCTGTTGGCAAGGTCGAGTTCAATTGGAATGTCAGTGGCATCGCGGTTGTCAAGGAAGTGCGCCATGGGAAATTGCTTCTGAAGCGCTCGCAGAATAGCGGAGACCTGACCGTTTCAGTTGAAATCGGAAATGGTGGCCAGCGAACGATTTACAAAAAAGTAATCCATGTGGAAGAACCGGCAGCGGATCCTTGGCTTTCAAGAATACCTGATTCCGACGAAATGCCTGAAGATAATCAGTTTGTTGCGCGTGATTTTAAAAATGAAGGGACCATTTACTGCAATGGGAAACTGCAGCAGGAAGCAGATTCAGTTTTTGCCAGACTATTTGCAAACGGTGTATTGATGAAAACGGTGACAAAAAAGGTTGCCTTGGGGCAGTCGTATTCATTGTCCCTCAAATTAAATGCTGGGCTTGTCAAATATCGTGTGGACTTCGGCATAGTCAACGGAATGAATGAAAAGGTGATTCATTCGGCAAACAATATCGTGTGTGGCGATGCGTTTTTGATTAACGGTCAATCTAATGCGGATGCAACTGATATTGGGTCAATGGATCCTCCGCCAGGAAATGATTGGATTCGTAGTTACGGAAGCATGGCAGGCGATCCCAAGCAAGCTCGTTTGAAACTATGGGGCAATGCCGTTGTTCGTGATCGAAACGGCGGCCGGCTTCAGATTGGTGCTTGGGGAATGGAATTGGCAAGGCAAATTGTTGCGAAACACAAAATTCCGATTTGTCTGATTAATGGCGCGGTCGGTGGGTCAAGGATAGATCAACATCAGGCCACCGATACTGATTTGGGCAATAGCTCGACTATTTTTGGCAGGCTATATTGGCGGGTCCAGCAGGCTCGATTGACCCATGGAATACGTGGTGTGCTATGGCATCAGGGAGAAAACGATCAGGGGGCTGATGGGCCATCAGGTAATTTTGGTTGGGAAACTTATCAACAACACTTTTTGGATCTCGCTGGCTCGTGGAAGGATGCATTTCCAAACATTCAAAACTATTACATTTTCCAGATTTGGCCAAAGGCTTGCTCGATGGGAATTAATGGATCTGATAATAAACTGAGAGAAGTTCAAAGAACCTTGCCCAACCAATTTTCAAGAATGAGGATCATGTCGACTCTGGGAATCAATCCACCTGGTGGATGCCATTTTCCGTGGAAAGGATATGCCGAAATGGCTCGACTCATGACACCTTTGGTGGAACGTGATCACTATCATGAATTGAACGAAAAGCCTGTCTCAGCGCCAAATCTGCTGTTTGCATGCTATTCTAATGGAAATAAGGATTCTCTTGTTTTGATGTTTGATCAGAAAATGGTATGGGATGACCGGTTGGTTAGTCAGTTTTATTTGGATGGAAAGCCAAACCTTGTGAAATCAGGAAAAATTGAAGGCAATTCAATAATTTTGAGAGTAGGTGGCGATGCTATTCATGCAAGGATAACCTATTTGGATAGCGCCAAATGGTCTCAGGAATCTATTTTGTGGGGGAGCAACGGTGTTGCGGCTCTTACGTTTTGTGACGTTCCTATTCGGCTAAATAAGTGAATTCAATTAGATCGATTCACTGGTTGTTTCTCGTAAACTTTACGCCCATCAATGAAGGTCATTTGGCATTGTGTGCGATGGATGTTGTCTGCTGGACATTGAAGGATATCTTGATCGATAACGATCAAGTCGGTGCGTTTGCCCACTTCTAATGTACCTGTTTCTTTTTCCAGAAACATAAGGTGAGCGTTATTGGCTGTGTAGAAACGAATCGCTTGTTCACGGGATAGGGATTCTATTGGGTGCAACGAGTCCGTGCGGTTGCGTCCAACACGGGTTATGGCCGTTTGAATTCCAAGGAACGGATTGTACGGGTTGACTGAAGTCATTGATCCGATCCGTTGCATATGATCTGATCCACCACCAACTGTGACACCTGCCTTGAATAGGCTTTGAAGCGGTTGGAAGTATCTCAACCGTGCATCGCCAAATTGGCGACGCAATGTATGTGAATCCAAGTAGAGCCACACAGGTTGGATGTCTGCTACAACTCCAAGTCTGGCACAGGTGGTGATTGCCTCGGCACTCATGAAGTTCGAATGTGTCAGGCATGGTCTGGTTGGTGCGACCGGAATCGTGCGATTGACCTCGTCGTAGGCGTGCAATAATTCATGTACTGCACCATCGCCCACCGAGTGCGCCGTAAACTGCAATCCGGATTTAATGGTCTCTTCCACAATTGGCAGAAGCCGTTCACGCGGTATGAAAAGCAGTCCTTTGTAGTTGGCGTCTGTTATTGAATAGATGCTACTGATTCCCCAAGGACTGCGCATGTAAGCGCTACCAGTGAGCATGCCACCGTCCAAGAAAGTTTTGATGCCGATGATTTTGAGCATGGATGATCCACTTGTCCGTAGTGGATGACTGGCAATTTTTTGGATTTGATGTCGTATCTTTTCAAGATTGTCTGCTGTGCCAACACTATGTGATAAGGCAACACGTATATTGAGTTTGTTTTCCTTCAGTAGGGCTTCGTAGGTTTCAATTGAGGTGGTGTTTGAATTTCGATCGATGATCCCGGTTAAGCCGACAGAATTGTAGTCGTTAAACAATTCGCGCACGCGGCGTTCTCTATCCGATGATTCCGCTTTACGTGCTGTTTCATTTGTGGATTTGATCAATCGCGTGCAACTGCGGATGATTCCTGTTGGCTCACCAGTTTTTACATCTTTTTCAATTTGACCGGGGCCTCCATCAGTGATCTTGAAATTTTTATCGATTCCGCTCGACTTTAGAGCCAATGAATTAACCGACGCATCAGGACCAGTGGAGAATATTACCGGGTGATTAGGGGCGGCTGTATCCAATTCGTCTTTTGTTGGGTATCTCTGTTCCTTGAGTCGAGTGATAAACACTTGGCTTATGCTAATCCATTGTCCAGGTGGTATTATTTTGGTTCTAGACCGAACGTAGTCTAGAACATCTTTGATGGTATCCATCGATGGAATGGGATGATCGAATTCGTGCATGGCTGCACTGACAGGATGAACGTGCGAATCGATCAGACCCGGCAAAACCATGTTGCCTTTAAGATTTACCACTACGGTTGTTTTGTCTAGAAGTTTCAAAACCTCATTGTCCGATCCGACTTTGATAATGACTCCATTTTTTGAAGCGAGCGCTTGATGCACGGTAAATTTAGAATCAACGGTTACGATTTTTCCGCCATGAAATATAAGGTCAGCTTGTTGCGATGGCAAAAGTGCTGTCAGAAATGTAATAAGAGCAAACATAAACATGATTCCTTGAGGCAGTACCAAGATTTTGACGAGGAAGAAATCGATATTTAAATGTCTCCCTTGGAACGGGGTTGACTAGTCCAAGGGAGCGGCGTGTCGATTCTTGTCAATCAATCAAGAATTCTTCTTCTTGGCTGGTTCCGACTTCTTTTCCGATTCGATAGCCTTAGGTGGATAAGTGATTTTTGCAGTGCTCAGCACATCCTTCATTTTTTGAACATCTTTAGCGGCATCTTCTTTGGTTTCATATGAGAGCACGGAGCTCATCACATACTTGTTATCTGCATCAACAAGTTTGTACCGAAATTTTCCGTCTTTGCCTTCTGAAATTTGAATGGTGCCAGTCGAAGTTTTCTTGGGTTCAGTTTTGGCAGATGAATCTTTCTTGGGGGAAGTCTTGTCAGTAGCAACCGGTTTCTTGGTGTCTTGAGCAATTGTCAGTACTGGGGTGGCCACAAGCAATGCTAATGCCGTTCCCAAGGCAATCAGGCGAGCGCTGTTTCTCATGTTCAAATTCTCCCGTTGGCCGAATGGTTGTACTGCCGAGTCCGAATCGAACCAAGCAAGGTTTGATTGTCCAACGACACAGTGTCGGCTGCAAGAAAATGGTAAGAATAATATGATTTTGATGCAGATGCTCGGCGCAAAGCTGGTATTTAATGCAAATTTTTTGTATTTGTAAATCTTTGTTGTTTTAGCCCATACTGACAAAACTTTGAGCAGCTTGACACATGGTTGGGGAATGCTATGCGCCACTATCTGGTTTTATTGGTTTCTGGCTTTATATGCATTCAATCGGATGTGCGCGCAGCGAGCACTGATCTTGTGACGATTGTGTTCGGTTCCTGTGCGCGTCAGGATCGACCCGCCCCAATATGGGCTACCATGGCCAGCAATAAACCACTGATGACTGTGCTATTGGGCGACAATATTTATGCAGACACCAAAGATATGGAACTCATGCGCGCGAAGTACCAGATGCTCGCGTCGAATCTTGGTTTTCAATCCCTCAGAAAAAGTTCACCAATAATGGCGGTCTGGGATGACCATGATTACGGAATGGATGATGCTGGTGCTAACTATCCACAGCGCGAAGCTTCAAAAAAAATCATACTTGATTTTTTTGAAGAACCAGAAAAGTCCGCACGCAGAAGTCAGGCTGGAGGAATTTACACATCGCGTGTTTTGGGTCAGGAAGGGAAGCGGATACAGATTATTTTACTCGACACGCGATATTCCAGATCAGATCTCAAAAAGGCGCCAGGAGGTTCGCAAACCGGTTATATTCCAGATTCGAGTTCAAATGCAGCGATGCTTTCGCCAGAGCAATGGATTTGGTTGGAAGAGCAGTTAAAACAGCCAGCCGAAGTTCGTCTGATTGGTTCCAGTATTCAAGTGGTTTCTGAAGATCATCGTTTTGAAAAATGGGCCAACATGCCAGCGGAACGATCGAGGTTGTTTGAAACCATTCGGAAGTCAGGCGCCAATGGTGTTGTTATTTTGAGTGGTGATAGGCATTTGGGTGAAATTTCTTCCATGGATGCAGGCTTGGGTTATCCATTAGTCGATATCACTGCCAGCGGTATCAATCAGGCTTCACCAACATATCGGAATGCTGAGGTCAACAAGCATCGTCTTGCTGCAATGCCTTGGGGTAATCATTTTGGTGTTGTTCGGGTGGATTGGTCGCGTGCCGATCCCTTGATTCGTCTAGAGTTGCGTGATGAGGATAATGACGTAGCGGTTTCACACCGCATCCCCCTTTCAGCATTGAAACCACGTGGCAAGGTTAAATCGGGTGTTCCTTCTCCGTCTGTTAATCTTGCTGATGGGGAAACCAGTCCGGAGACTGCTCGTGGTATGGTCGGTAAAAGAGTTTCTGTTCGTTTCCGAGTGGCATCTGCTGGTAAAAGCAAGGACGGTGTTCGTATATTTTTGAATTCCAGTCAGGATTTTCGTGGAGGTGATAATCTGGCGATTGTTCTGGAATTGAAGGGCTTGGAAGCTGGATTGAAAAAGAAGGGAATACTTTCTCCCCAAAATGATTTAACTGGTCAGGTTATTCGTGTCACAGGTATCGTTAGTACATTCCGGGATGCCCCGCAAATTATCGTGGCAAACTCTGATGATTTTGAATGGATCCGGTAAGGGCTAGGTTGCTGGCCCTGAGCGCTTTCCGCCTTTGCTGATGGTACCGCGCACCGGGTATAATGAATCCAAGTGATGCCACAACTGCCAGAATGATCTGGTTGAGGTGCCATGTTGGTTGCATGTTCATGGAGATAGTCATTGGTACGATGGCAATGAAGTTCAGGGCTGCGTAGATATAGAATTCCCCTGAAAGCATTCCAGCTTTTGTTACAAACATCATACCCGTTATTACGGCAAGAATCGGGGATAGCTGTAACGCGTCCATTTGCAGAATCATTTCTGTAAGAAAGATACCAATAACGGCAAGCACAGCACCTGCCCATAAGTGCGCAACTTGCCTTTCAATGAAAAAAACAGGTCCTCCGCGTGTGCGGAGCTTCCACGAAATGGCTCCCCATAACGCAAGTCCTCCGCCCCAAAGGGCCATCAATGCCCAGGTACGGTCAAATCCGGTCAAAGCCATGGTCCATGTCAGCATGCACAGGGCTAGAATCATGGCCCCATGCCACATCCAGAGAAGGCCCCAGTTTTCGAGAATGGCTGCATGCTGGGTTTCTCGAAATACGCGGGCCATAAGGGGGGCGATACCTCGCCAACCACCCACACGCACTGAAAGGGGGCCATGTTCCCGCCACGATTCAAGATCCACAGCTAATTCTTCGGCAGAAAGATAGCGCATGTCGGGACGCTTTTGGAGACATTTAAGGCAGATTAATTCGAGGTCGGGGTTGATCAGTGGGGATAGTATGGCGGGCCGAACAGGTTCTTGGTCCAATACGAGTAGGAGTGTTTCCATGGCCGTTGCTGCCCGGAATGGGGGGCGTCCAGCAAGCATTTCGTATAGGATTGCTCCCAGTGCATAGACATCGCTTCCGGGACCTGCTTCACCATAGGCGCGGCTAACCTGTTCTGGTGCCATGTATCCCGGGGTTCCCAAAATTGTTCCGCTCACAGTGGCTGGATGATTGCTCTGCCACTCGGTGCCAGCTCCATTGTTGAAGACTTTGGCCAAGCCGAAATCTGAAACATGAGGAACCCCTGCGCGATTGAATATGATGTTGGACGGCTTAAGATCGCGGTGTAATAGCCCGGTTAAATGTGCGCTGTGAATGGCACGGGCTAGCAGCGCCACGATTCGAGCCGCCTCATCTTGTCGGAGTGGTTCACGCACGAGGCGTTGCGCCAGCGTTTCTCCTTCCAGGTAAAGCATGACAAAAAAAGGTTGGTTATCAATTGTTCCAGCATCGAGTACCGGAACAACATTGGCGTGAACGATGCGCGAAGCGACCAATGCCTCTGCCTGAAATCTGGCTAGTTCTTCCGGAGACGCATTTTCGCCTTTACGGATCATCTTGAGTGCGACAATGCGGTTTAGCGATCGTTGGCGCGCTTTGTAAACAACGCCCATGCCACCACGCCCTAACACTTTCAGTAGTTCATAATTCCCAAATGTGCGCGGGAATTTCTCGGAAGTATCCGTGTGGATGGAATTCGTGTGATCTAAAGGCTTTTCGTTCTTCGGAGTCAATTCTTCAAGGAATTCTATTGTGGCCCAAAGTTGACGCAACTCTGTAGCCAATGATGGGTGCGCGGCAGCCTTGCTATCGATATCCGGGATTTGACCACGGACGCATTCTGACCTTAAATCCTCAAGAATAGTGGCCAGCAGGTCATCATGAGCCTGGTTGGTCATCGTTGGGATTCCTGTTATTAGGCGCGGAAAGTCGCTCTTTCAATCGCCTGATGGCGCGCAAATAGCGCATTGAAGCAGCGGCTTCTGTCACTTCCAACGCTATGGCCACTTCATGGTTAGACAACTGGTCGACATGGCGCATCAGGATGATTTCGCGATCATCACTATTCATGTCGCCAATTGAATTCAGCAAATTTTCACGTAATTCCTGCCTGATGGCTTCTGTGGCAGGTGTTGGCTGCTTGTCGAATAGTTGCCCTGCCAAATCAATTGATGACTGATCTGACAATGCCGCGGGATTCAGATATTGCTCTCTATCGAGGCTGCGGCGTTGGGCCTGACGGTGCCTTCGATGCGCGTCAATAATGTGATCTTGGGCGATATGGCGAAGCCAAAGCTGGAAGGGCATCGTTGGGTTTACAAGATACTGGCCAAGCCTGCGGTGTGCTTCGATCATGACATTTTGGACAATGTCACTTGCGTCTTCACGTCGGGAAATACCGGGATCAAGCCGATTATCGATCATGCGCCTTAAAGTGGCACGATGAAAATCAAGCAAGCGTGCTCCAGCATCGGCATCGCCTTGCCGGGCTTCATCAATGAGGCGCGCATTCTGCTGTGGATCAGGGACTTGCATTCACAAACCCGCTCAGCCGTTGTCGTTCTTGAAACATTCTAGGAAGCATAAAGGGCTATGGCATTAAATCGATGATTCATTTGAACCGTGATCATCGTCATGATGATCCGATTCATGAGGGCGATGTATGCTTGGGAAACCAGGTGGAAGTGCTCGGCGTGATTGGGAATATGCTCGCGCAGCATCAACTTCAACAAATTCCATTTCCGGGTATCGAAGGCAGGTGAGTCTGCCTCCGAAAACGCACCCTGTATCGAGGTTCACTGTTTGATTCACCACGGCTGAGCGTGCCACGGGAGTGTGCCCGTAGGCTACCAAAGCAGACCCGCGGTACTCTGAAACCCAGTCGCGTCGATCAGGTGGTCCGTCTTCGTCGTAAGGCGGGGTGGGTTCCCCAAACAGTGCCATATTACGTACATAAGAAGAGTCTCTTCCGTGGAATTCTTCTCGAAGGCCGGCATGTGCCGCGACGAGCTTACCACCATCCAGTACAAGGTGATGAGGCAGGTTGTCGCAAAAATCAACCATCGCTTTGATGACAGTTTTCTGGTGTTCATCGCCCAAGGAGGCCAATTCCTGAATCGTCAATTCGAGGTTAGGTCTTATTTCTTGGCGTGGCGCACGGAAGTGTTTGACGATGCGCATCTCATGGTTGCCTTGAACAGCCAAACCACTTCCTGCCTGAACCATTGCTTGGACTTGACAGAGGGTGTCAAGAATCCGAGGGCCACGATCGACATAATCGCCAAGAAAGACCGCAGTTCGGCCTTCTGGATGAACCCATGGCTGAATTTTGCCAATAAGGGTGTCCTGCTCATTACCGACTTGCAAATAGCCAAGCCGCATCAGAAGGTTGTTAAGTTCATCGCAGCAACCATGCAGATCACCGATAATGTCAAAAGGTCCAGTGGCATCTGAGCGATTGCACGAGAGTCGCTGCTTTTGCACAATCGTTTGTGCCAGCTCAGTACTGCTAGACAGGAAGTAAACGCGGTGAAACCCTTCGACCCCCAACCGAGGCTGGCACTCTTTAAGAAGCTGGATTTGTGCCGGTCCGTCTAGTTTGGCAACATCAGGATCATGAACCGACGGTTCGCCTGAGTCGAAAGGTGGAATGTCAAATACGATGGCTACAGCTGGAGCTTGATACCGTCGAGCCAAAGCCAATAGATTCTGGCGCGTTCGAAGCCGAAGGTTTGTGGCATCAATGACCACTAGACGCCGCCAAGCCAGTCTCATACTTGCCAGCATGCCCTCAAGTTCAAGCGCGTCGGAAACAGCAATGGGGTTCGTGGTAGAGTCGGTAATATCCATGCAGCAGCGTTCAAGGGAAAGGATTTCCCTTGAATCGAAATGCCTCAAGGCAAAGGTTGACTTGCCGGTGCGGGCTGGCCCAACCAACACTACAAGCGCTGTTTCAGGAATGCCGATCACCATCCTGCCGGCCTCCTGTATCCGGTCAGATTTAATCCAATCAACAGCCATCAGATTTAGCAGTAAAAGGGCATGTTATGCAATCGACAACGGCCAAACATCATATGAGAGTTGATCTTAATGCAGGAAAAACTTGAATTTCCGTCACTTTGTGTCAATCATTAAGGTGTGAAGTTTTTGTCGAAATTTCGCGTCACCCGTCCTTGGGTCAATAACCCGTGAAAATCACTTTGCTTCCATCAACCCTCCACCCATCCGGTGCCACGGACTTTCAGTATGCATCCAGCTATCTCGTTAACGACTCTATTGCTATTGATGCAGGGACATTAGGGTTTTACGGTTCTGTTCAGCAGCAGGAAAAAGTTCGGCACGTTCTGATCACACACACGCATATCGACCACATAGCGACTTTGCCGATTTTTATTGAAAATGCTTACACGGCTGGTCCTGAATGTGTCACCGTTCATGGAAGCAAAACGGTGCTAGATTGTCTTCAAAACGACGTTTTCAATAACCGTCTTTGGCCTGATTTTATTGAATTATCCAAGCACATGCCGCCTTTTCTGAAATTATCAGTGTTCGAGCCCGGAGAGACACGTGAAATTGACGGGGTAAGGGTGGAAGCAATTGCGATTGACCATGTCGTTCCCACATCCGCGTTTTTGTTGACAGATTCGGGCGGTAGCGTTTTGCTGGTGACTGATACCGGTCCCACCGAGGCCGTGTGGTTGCGCGCGAATCAGCTAACAGATTTAAGAGCGGTTTTTTTGGAGGTGACATTCCCAAATTCGATGGGCTATTTGGCTGGCGTTTCCAGACATTTGACTCCGGATAGCTTTGCCGGGGAACTTCTAAAACTCAAGCACAAGGTTCCTGTTTATGCCATCCATCTGAAGGGACGAATGAGGCAACGTGTGGTTGATGAGATTGTGGAGTTGGATAATCCGCTGGTGAAAGTGGCGGAAACCCTCACTCAGTACGGATGGAAAACCTGAGCGATCAGGCTGCCGCCCGTAATGGTGGGAAGTTTGTGGTCGGAATCGCGTTTCCGGTAGCCTGCCCAAGCAGTCGCTTGGTTTCTGCGAGTGCCTCTTCTAGTGTTTCCGCGCGGATTTTCCATCGTTTTGCTTCCATCACCAAACGACGGTCGATGTTTGGTGTGGTATTCGAAGATTGGCCAGCTAGTTCTTGCAAGTGGGCCAAGGGGCCGTTTTGAATTTGCTCGCAAGTTGATTGAACTAATTGTCTCAATCCCATTGCTGCTTGGTCATGGGAAAGCATGCTTTCGTTGTCATAAAGGGTAATGTTGAAACGCAGAAATTCCAGTTCGGCGCGCTCGGAAGCAGTTGGGGCTTCGCAAGCCCACTCTCCGCTTTTTTCAAGCAATTCAATAAGGGTTTGAAGGTGCATCTGAATGCTTGTAAGTGTTTCCGTCGGAGGGGACTCATCGCCATGGGGGACAGGTGACGCCACATGTTCATTCCAGATATCATTTAAACTTGCCAGTTCGCGTTGAAGGCGTTTGATTTCAATTTCGGCTGCTTCCCTTTGGAGACCACTGAGGGATTGATCGCGGGCGGCCCCGTGGATGGTTCGATTGAGTTCGTCACTTTGTCGCACGCGCTGTTCCAGCAGCGTTTCAAGAAGGGCTTCTCTTTCGGCAATGAGGTGTTCGCGTTGAGCCATGCGGATCGCTTGATCTTCCAGTGACACCAAATTGGATGCCATTTCTGCATCCCAGCGAGCTTGAAATCCTGCCAAGGCTTCTGCCGCTTCTACAAGGCGCATGACATCATCATTGTCATTGACTGGTCCGGATTCGTGTCCATAAACATTGGCTTGATGCCGAGTCTGTTCAGGAACTGGCCAATCTCGCGGCAGACTATTGCGAATTCGTTCGTTGCGTTGACGCAGGCCATCTAAGTCGGCCAACAAGTCGGTGTGCAAAGTCAGGTGTTTATGTTTTAAAGATGGTGAATCGGGCGCCGCAGGGGGCGTAAGGGAACGTTGGTTGTTGCGCGTTTCCAGAGCGTTAGCTTTTGAAAGAAGCATGTTTTCGCGGCGTTGAACCGCTTCTTCACGCCTTGCCAACGCAGTGCGCGCTGCGCCAAACTGCGTGTTCCATCGTTTTAGCAATCGCTTGCGCAATCGATCGAGCCTCGCTCTTTCTAGTGCCAGTAAGTCTTCGCGATCTTTCAGTAAGGCCAACGATGCTGGAGCGGTCGATTTGGCTTGAGTTTCTTCAACGGGTACTTCGTTGATTTCACGCAATTTCAAACGTCTGGCAATCTGGCGCGTGCGACGAATCATAGTGCGACGGTTTTGGTCCAGACTCCAACGGT
>Ga0255132_1000720_pt1 | contig 12878 bp, 16 predicted proteins | sample Law_Law_RepA_8d_FD_188551 | JGI IMG/M metagenome (GOLD analysis project Ga0255132, IMG submission 188551) | Freshwater microbial communities from St. Lawrence River, New York, United States - Law_Law_RepA_8d | ecosystem: Environmental > Aquatic > Freshwater > River | place: USA: New York...
TAGATTTATAGTAAAGCCGCTAAAGCTTTAAAACGTTTCGTAGATTTGTTAGCTCTCCCTCATTCAGGTTTCTCCAACGCCCTTCAGGGGTGTCGCCCAATGAGATCGGGCCGAAGTGGGTGCGGATCAATCGCAGCACCTGGACATCAACGGCCTCCATAAGGCGGCGAATAATGTGGTAGCGACCCTCATGAATTGAGACTTCCAGCCACGTTGGGGAGAGCTCTTTATAGGTCAAAACTCGACCCATTCCATCCTCTAATTCGATGCCTTTAAGGAGAATTTTGTCGATTCCAGCAGGCAGTTTTCCCTCGTGTTCGATGATGTAGGTCTTCTCTAGACCAAAAGAAGGGTGCGTTGCGCGAAAAGTGAGGTCCCCATCATTGGTCAAAAGGATCAATCCCTCTGAGTCTTTATCCAATCGGCCGACGTGAAAAAGGCGCTCTTTTCGAAGATCAATGAAGTCACTTAAAGACGGCCGGCCATCTGGGTCATACATGGTGGACAAAACTCCCTTAGGTTTATGAAGAACCAAATAAGACTTAGACAAAGAGCGAGTAATTGTCTCACCATCTACCATGACTTTAACTAATTCAGGGTCAAATTTGGAACCCATCTCGCGGATCGTTAATCCATCTACGGAAACTCGGCCAGATTCAATGAGCTCATCTGCCCCACGGCGGCTTGTAATACCCGCATCAGCAATTATCTTATTAAGGCGCATCTGGCCCATGGCTATCCTCCCGACAGTCAGGGGGTAAGGATAGCGCGGAAGTTAGTCGGTTAGCGAATCAAGGATTTCGTCTAGGCCATCCAAGTTAGGTAAATACGGGGCCAAGGCTGGCAGATCTTCAAGGGAGTTTAGCCCTAGACGCTCAAGGAAGTAGCTGGTGGTCTTGTAGAGGATCGCGCCACTCTCGTGCTCAATCCCCGACTCCTCCACCAAGCCTCTAGTGACCAAGGTCTTCATAACGGCTTCGACGTTAACCCCGCGGATAGCTGAAACTCTGGCACGCGAGACAGGTTGGCGATAGGCAATGACTGAAAGGGTCTCAAGAGCGGCTTGGGTCAAACGATTTTGCTGACCATCTAGAACGAACTTCTCCACGGCGCTGTGGTAATCAGGGTTGCTATAGAAGCGCCATCCCCCGTTGATTTTGCGAAGGGAAAAGCCGCGCTCATCATAGGAAGTAACCAGGTGAGCCAGGGCTGCCTCGACTTCTTCGACCGTTTTCTCGAGAACCTGCGCCAATATGACCTCTGAGACAGGCTCATCGACGACCATCAAGATCGCTTCGATAGAACGCTCAACTTCTACATTAGACATTAGTACTACCTTCTGTCGGCTCGTCATCCTCTAAAACTATGGGTATATCAAATTCATCGGTAACTTCTACCTCACCTGACTCAGAACCAGTCCAAGAAATCTGCAGCTCTCCCATGGCGATCACCTGGTCAAAGCGCAAAACCCCCTGTCGATAGAGATCGAGCAGGGCCAGAAATCTGGCCACAATTACCATGGTGTTTTGCGCATCAGAGACGAGATTTCTAAAGCTCAGAGACTTAGACCTGCGCAAAGCCTCAACTACAACTCGAGACTCTTCAGCAACACTAACCAAAGCCAGATGTAGATGCTCGACACTGACAACAGGTGAAACCTTGGGCGTGAGGACCCGCTCTGCAATGGCTGCAAAGCGCTGTGGACCAACGCCGATAAGCACCTCTGGGAGCAACGCGCTTAAGGTTGGATCGAGGGCGACAACGCGAGGAAAGAACTTATCGGCCGTTGTGATGCGCTCGCTAAAAGTCGCTGCGATCTCCTTGAACGCCCGGTACTGGAGCAAACGTGCAAAGAGAATATCGCGTGCCTCTAGCAAGGCTAGATCCTCTTCATCATCTACTTCACCACTTGGCAATAGCCTTGCCGCTTTCAAATCTAACAAGGTCGCAGCCACAACAAGGAATTCGGTGGCTTGATCTAATCGCCAACCCTCTCCTGAGGCCTCCAGAGCCCTAATAAAGGCTATGAATTCATCGGTTACCAAGCTCAGAGATATCTCAGTGATATCCATCTTGTGGCGAGAAATAAGCTGAAGGAGCAGGTCAAAAGGGCCATCGAAGTTATCGAGGTGGACAGAGAAAGCGCCAGCTACGGCGTTGACATCCTTTGATTCCTCCAACGATAAATCCATGGCGCCACCCTACTTCACAGTTGCTCCAGTTCTAGGTAGCGCGTAGGCTCGCGCTCAATTCAAGGAAAAGAGGTTTGACGCTTGAACGCTAAATCGACAAAGCAAGAAGATGTAGCAACTACTGCAACTCTTCTTGGCAAACGCGCGGCAAGTATCCCCACGCCTGCTCCAATTACTGAGCATGGGAATGCAAAAGTTGTAGCGATCTTTAACCAAAAAGGTGGAGTCGGTAAAACCACAACAACAATCAATCTTGGTGCTTCCCTTGCCGAGATGGGTCGTCGCGTTCTGCTCGTTGATTTTGATCCTCAAGGTGGTCTCTCACTTGGGCTAGGTGTTAATGCCCATTCACTTCCATTAGAACAAACTGTTTATTACGCCCTCATGACGCCAACAGCAAATGTTGATTCAATCGTTTTGAAATCTGCCGTGCCAGGCCTTGATTTCTTACCCGCTAACCGCGACCTTGGAACAGCTGAAACCACATTGGGTGCTGAAATTGGCGGTCAGCAATATCTCAAGCGCGCCTTAGGTTCACTTCGTGATTACTACGATGTTATTTTAATCGACTGCCAGCCAACTATGGGTCAGTTAACGATCAACGCACTTGTTGCAGCTGATGAAGTAATCGTTCCACTGCAATGTGAATACTTCGCACTCCATGGATTTATTGAACTCAAAGGCAACTTGGATAAGGTTAAGAGTTTCCTGAATCCAAATCTTCGCCTTATTGGTATTTTGGCAACAATGTATGACAAGAAGACTTCTCATAATCGCCAAGTTCTAGAGCGCATTCTGGAGCAGTTTCCACGAGATGTATTTGAAACAATCATTGCCAAAACTATTCGTTTCCCTGAAACAACTGTTGTTGGTGAACCAATTACTACCTATGCAACTAGCTCAGGTGGCGCAGCGTCATATCGCCGTCTAGCAAGAGAACTTATTGCCCGAGGAGGCGCACGATGACACGCAGAGCAAACCTTCCAGGTGCCGATGAACTATTTCGTTCAACTACCCCAGCACTCAGTGCTGTCCCTGCACAAAGTGAAACACCAGCACCACTAGTTCCACCTGCCATTGCAACTCCTAAAGCACCGTCTAGTAAAAAGGGCGTTCGCACAATTGCACGTCGTCGTGTGACAACTGTTGATCGCTCCCCATCTGGCCGTGAGCGCCATGATGAAAAAATCACTGTCTATCTTTCTCCAGATGAACTCTTTGAATTGGATCAGGCGCGTTTGCAACTTCGTGGTGATCTTGGTTTAGCAGTGGATCGTGGTCGCATTGTGCGCGAATCAATTGCGGTGATCATTGCTGATCTTGAAGCTAAGGGTGATCAAAGTATCTTGGCCCGCCGTTTACGCGGACTCTAAAAACAACTAAGCGCGTGCGCGCGGATGAGCCAGTGAATAACTTTCTCTCACTTTATCGATAGTTATGAGCGTATATATCTGCGTTGTTGTCACTGATGCATGTCCCAACAGCTCTTGAACCACGCGGATATCAGCGCCACCATCTAGCAAATGGGTTGCATACGAATGTCTAAAAACATGGGGTGAAACATGGGCCTCAATTCCAGCATCTTTTGCTGCTCTAATCACCATGTTCCAGGCTGATTGGCGAGTTAAGCGCGCTCCCCTGGAGTTAAGAAAAAGCGCCGTATTAGCTTTGGAACTCTTTGCTGCAAGCATGGGGCGAATGCGCACGAGGTAATCAGTGATTGCCTTCGTTGCAAATGAACCTAATGGAACGATGCGCTCCTTAGAGCCCTTACCTCGCAACTTCAACGTAGTGATTTCACCATCACTGCTTGGGGCGCTGGCAATATCTGCAATATTGACTCCAACAAGCTCAGAGACACGTGCGCCACTGCTATAGAGCAGCTCAATCATGGCTTGATCGCGAAGAGTGATTGGTTCGCTTTCTCTATAGGCAGCAGCGATCAACGACATAATCTGATCGATTGTTAACGCCTTAGGCAAGCGTCGCTTTGATTGAGTGGGCGCCATTTCAAAAGTTGGGTTGGCGATGCCAAATTCGCTCATGGCGAATTTGAAAAAGGAACGAAGCGTTGAATTGATTCGACTGATGCTGGCAGGTGAAGCTTGAGCGGTTTTGAGTGAAACTTCAAAATCTGAAATAGTTTGTGGATCTACATCACCCAAGGCTCTCCCGTTAAGAAAGCTTTCAAACTTAACCAAATCGCGGCGATACGCGGCGATTGTGTGGACGGACAAACCACGTTCAATAGTTAAATGATTGAGAAATGAAGTTGAAACTAAATCAAATTTCAACGCTTGCATATCCATACGCTTTGGCTACGGCTGGTCTGATAGCAACTCGTGATTCGTGGACCTTAATCTCTTTAGGTACTCCAACGATCATTTACTTACCTTTCGCTACTACCGCCGCTTTGATTAATCCAACAAAGAGTGGGTGTGGCTTAGTTGGCCGTGAACGTAGCTCTGGATGAGCCTGCGTTCCTACGTAGTAAGGATGCACCTCTTGAGGCAGTTCCACAAACTCGACCAAGTCACGTTCGGCAAACATGCCTGAGAAAACTAATCCAGCCTGTGAAATCTGATCGCGATAAAGATTGTTAACTTCATAGCGATGACGATGACGCTCAGATATTTCAAGAGATCCATATGTACCAGCAACAACTGATCCCTTGAGTAGATCTGCCTTGTAGAGACCTAAACGCATGGTGCCGCCCATGTCGCCTTCTCCTGCAACAACATGCTTTTGATCATCCATCGTTGCAATAACCGGTGTTCCAGAGTCGGAGAACTCAGCAGAGATAGCATCCTTCATGCCGGCTAAGTTTCTGGCTGCTTCAATCACCATGCACTGCAGACCTAAACACAATCCCAGAGTTGGGATCTTGTTCTCTCGTGCAAACTTAAGTGCACCAACTTTTCCTTCAATACCTCGAATACCAAATCCACCCGGAACGACGATTGCATCTAATCCACTCAGGTGCTTCTTTGCTCCCTCTGCACTTTCACACTCATCACTTGGAATCCAAACAATCTCAACCTTTGCCTCATTAGCAAAACCACCAGCGCGCAGCGCTTCTGAGACTGAAAGATAAGCATCTGGAAGATCAATGTATTTACCAACTAAGCCAACGCGAACATGGTGCTTAGGATGATGAACCTTCTCAAGCAAAGCATCCCACTCCCCCCACACCACTTCATGGCCACCTAGTTCAAGGCGCTTAACAACGTAGGAATCAAGACCCTCAGAATGTAAAACCTTAGGGATATCATAAATCGATGGTGCATCCATAGCTGCGACAACTGCCTCAAGATCAACGTCACACATCAGTGAAATCTTCTTCTTCACGCCTAGTGGAATTTCACGATCAGAGCGCAACACAATCGCATCTGGGGCAATACCAATACTGCGAAGTGCAACAACAGAGTGCTGCGTCGGCTTGGTCTTTAGCTCACCTGATGGACCAATGTATGGAACAAGGGAAATGTGTAAGTAGAAAACATTATCGCGACCGACTTCTTGTCGAATTTGGCGAATAGCTTCTAGGAATGGTTGAGATTCAATATCTCCCACAGTGCCACCAACTTCAGTAATGACTAAGTCAATATCTGGAGCTGCCATAGCGCGGATGCGCTCTTTGATTTCATTGGTGATGTGTGGGATGACTTGGACGGTTTCACCTAAATACTCTCCGCGGCGCTCACGTGCGATAACTCGTGAATACACCTGACCTGTTGTTACGTTGGCTGAGCCATGCAAATTGGTATCAAGAAATCTTTCATAGTGACCAATATCTAAATCTGTCTCTGCTCCATCATCAGTGACGAAAACTTCACCGTGTTGGAAGGGATTCATGGTGCCGGGATCAACGTTGAGGTAGGGATCGAGCTTTTGCATCGTCACGCGGATGCCACGGGCTACTAATAATCTGCCAAGTGATGCAGCGGTGAGTCCTTTGCCAAGTGAAGAGGCGACTCCGCCAGTTACGAATAAATGTTTAGTCACATGAGGTTGGCCCATGGAAGACCAACCTATCATTGCTTTGCCTATCGCTTTGACAAGGGCAGTTCTAGGAGCTCGGTGGCGTGCTCACGGGCGCTTACAGAGCTCTCCATTCCGGCCAACATGCGTGCGATCTCCTCAACCCGATCCTCTTTCACTACTTTGGTGACATTGCTTTCAGTAACTGAACCATCAGAGTTCTTTGTCACCACAAAGTGGGAATCGGCCCAAGCGGCAACTTGTGGCAGGTGCGTCACAACAATGACTTGTGCATGTTTGGAGAGGGCATGAAGACGGCGACCAACTTCAATTGCCGCTTTTCCGCCAACTCCAGCATCAACTTCATCAAAAACGTATGTTCCGACGGGATGCGTTGCAGCTAAGACAACTTCAAGGGCCAACATCACTCGAGACATTTCACCACCACTTGCCCCCTTGGCCAGTGGAACCAGTGGTCCATCTTTATGTCCTTGAATCAACATGACAATCTCATCGCAGCCAAGGGGTGTGAAATCAGATTCTTTGAGTGCGTTGTAGTCCGCGCTGTTTACCTGGCAATGAAAGGAAGTGTGCGGCATCGATAGTTGTGCAATTTCCTTTGTTACTTCTTGTGAAAGCCGCAACGCGCTTTCAGTTCGAATACTTGTCAGCGACTTAGCGCTCATGACAAGATTTTTCTTTATTCCACCAATTTCACTTTCTAACTCTTTCAACCGCTCATCTCCGCCTTCAAGATCTGCGATTGCATTCTTTGAGCTCTCAAAACGCTCAATTAGGGCAACTAATTCATCATCAGGTGAGTTGCTACCCCCGTATTTTTTGATGAGAGTATTAATTTCTGCTTTGCGGCTATTCAAGTAATCCAGACGAGTTGGATCGGCCTCCAAATTGGCAATGTATGAGGCTAAAACACCCTTTGCATCATCTACTAGAAAAAATGCCTCACTGACTCTTTGATAGAGCTCTTCGATCTGCGGGTCTTTTGCCCGGACGGAATCCAGTGATTTTCGAACAACTCCGAGTGATGTGAGAGATCCTGACTCTTCTTCTTCAATAACAGAGGATGCATTTTGCGCCGCTAACCGCAGATCTTCAACGCTAGATAATCGCGCGATCTCCGTAGTGATTTCTTGGATTTCTCCCCGCTCAAGCTTTAGCTTTCCCATAATCGTGGCAAACTCTCGCAGCGCTGTGAGTTCTGCGTCTCTGGAATCAATGCTTTTCTTCATCGACGCTATGCGCGCCTTGAGATCGTGATAGCTCGCTAACTCTCTTTGATATGAAGCTAACGCCTCATGAAGGCTCTTTCCACCAAATCGATCCAGCAAATCTCGCTGCTTGGCAGCTTTTGTCATATTCAAGTTGGCAGCTTGTGCGTGCACTTCTACCAAATTCTCACTTGCTGCAGCCAGCACACTTGATGGAACCGCAATTGCGTTGCTTGTTGCTTTGCTCTTTCCATCGGCGTTAACCGTTCTGGTCAGAATCAACTGTCCATCTTCGATCTGTAAGCCGTTCTCCTCAAAAACTTCATGCAGCGAATTTGGAACGCTAAAACTTCCACTGGCAACTAATCTTTCACTGCCTTTGCGAACAAGTGAACTATCACTCTTGCCGCCTAAAATCAGGTTTAGCGCAGTTAAAATCATGGTTTTTCCGGCACCGGTTTCACCCGTCAAAACAGTCAGTCCTGGAGATATTTCAATCGTGGAGTGTTCGATAACTCCGATAGAGCGTATAGATATTTCCTCTAGAAATGTGCGATCACTCACCGCGCCAGCCCTCGATGGGGAGTTTGAATTTGGCCACCAATCGATCACTAAAGACGGTGTCAGATAAGTGCGCCAACTTAACAACATGGGAATCTTTAGTGATGTGCACGCGATCTCCCGCTTGAAGAGAAAACTTTCTTAAAGAGTCAGCTGATAAAACAGCATCCTTTGATTCAACCTGAACAACAATGTCTGATTGTGGAGAGATTACTAATGGACGCGAGAAGAGTGCGTGCGCTGAAATTGGCAATACAACTAATGCATCCACTTCAGGCCAGACAACTGGACCGCCTGCAGAAAATGCATATGCAGTAGAACCTGTAGGAGTCGAACAAATCAAACCGTCACACCCCCACCGTGAAACGGGTCGCCCATCAATTTCTAGGAAAAGTTCCACCATCGTGGATCGCTCCCGTTCTACCGTGACTTCATTAAGAGCCCAACCTTCAGAGACAGTTTTGCCATCGCGACTAACTGCGTATTGCAAAACCATCCGAGAGTCCAAAACATATTCACGCTTTGTGATTGCAGAAACGATTGTGGCAAGAGATGGCTTCTCAACCTCTGCTAAAAATCCAACATGTCCCAAATTCACGCCCAGTAACGGAATTTGTTGAACGCGAGCAACTTCTGCGGCACGCAACATTGTGCCATCGCCACCCAAAACAACAGCTACCTCAAGTCGTGGCAAAGATTCGACATCGCACTTAACAACTCCTGGAATAACTGCATCAGAGATTGTGAAAAGTGAAAATCCAGCAGCATGAAAATCTTTCGCAAGCGCAGTCGCCGCATCGACTGCTTCCTTACGTGAAGGATTACAGACAAGTAAAAGATTGCGTTCGCTCATTTATTGCGGTCCAATCGCTATCGCTTGATCTAACGCCTCATGATTAATCTCCGGGGCTCCCCGACGTAGCCACAAAAAATACTCAACATTTCCAGCAGGTCCAGGTAGTGGACTAGCTGCAATGCCCAAGGTTCCAAGACCGACATCATAAGCAGAATCAGCTACCTCTATCACTGCTGCTTTTCTCAGCGCAGGATCGCGAACAACCCCGCCCGCGCCGAGCTTTTCTCGGCCCACTTCGAACTGTGGCTTCACCATCACAACAAAGTCCGCCTCGGGCTTTGAGACCGCAGCTAACGCCGGCAATACTAAAGTCAGGGAGATAAAGGAGAGATCTGCGACAACTAGATCAATGGGTTCGCCAATAATCTCACCCGTTAAATGACGGATATTGGTGCGATCATGAATAACCACACGCGAATCCTGCCTAAGTTCCCAAGCCAGTTGCCCATAACCAACATCTACTGCAACAACTTTCTCAGCTCCCCGGCGCAGCAAGACATCGGTGAATCCCCCAGTAGATGCTCCGGCATCTAAACATCTTTTGCCCTCAACAATTACTCCAGTAAATGCATCAAGTGCACCAGCTAATTTGTGGCCACCTCTAGAAACAAAATCATCTCTCTTGCCATGCAGTTTAATAGAAGTTTCAGCATCCACCATCGTTGCTGGCTTTGATGCTGGGATTCCGTTTACTAATACAGATCGGGCCTCAATTAAGTCCGAAGCTTGTTCGCGCGAACGGGCTAATTCCCGGCGCACCAATTCAGCATCAAGACGTATCTTCACTTGTACTTTTTACAGCCCATCAATAGATGAAAGCGCAGTTGATAACTTCTGGTGTAATTGCTCGTAGCGATCTCCGTGATCGTTAACGCTCATTGAATCAATCTCAACTAATTCACTACGAACCTCTTCAACTAGATTCTCACCCTGTGTGTGTTCAGAGGCAGTTGTCATTTTTTGCTCGCTTTCTTAGATGCAGCTTTTTTTACGCTCTTCTTCTTTGGTGTAGCGGCCCTCTTGGCAGGCTTACTCATCTTCAGACGAGCAACCTCCTCTTTCAAAGCTTCAAACTCCCCGCGCTTAACAAAACCCATCTTGGAAACAGAGCGCTCTACTTCATCTTCGATTTTTATCTTGAGCGCTTCTCCACCTTCACGCAGCCATTGATTAACAGTGGATGCAACTTCTGAAGCGTTCTTGTCTCCATCAGTCACTTTGCTTAAATATGTGCGAAGCGTTGAAAAAATATCATTGGCCATAGCGCCAAGCCTATCTAAATTCGAGAAATCTCAGCGGCTGCAACCTGCCAACGACTTGCAAGCCCAGTCGCACCTCGCCAAAAGCGCCTGTGAACAGCCCCGGAAACCTCAATCCATTCATCAGGTTTTAGAGTCATGGCAATACGGCGCGTTTTCGCACTCCATGCTCCGATATCTAACGTGTCAACGCCATCACGGCGCTGCCTGGAAACGATAAGACGGAACTCAACGACCTTATCCCCCGATGGCAGTTCTTTCTCTACTGCAACGGCTGAAACACGGCCTCGAAGTAGCAGATCATTGAGAGAGTAATCCTCCTCTTCAACTTCACGCACCGGGTTTTTCTTTTTCACTTTTGTAACGCTCATGGCACAACTCATCTCTTCAATGTATGGAAGGTCGATGATTACCAGAGCTGGTGACAGATCAGATTGAGTGGAGTTGGTTGATGTGGATAATTACCTAGATGCAGCGTTCAGAAGCATCGGTTACCTCTTCCAAGTCAATCTCTGCACACTTTACAAACCATTCTTGTGACTCTTCTTTGCGCCCTGCTGCCTCTAGCGCATCGGCATAGGCATATCGCAATCTCACTGCCCACTCTTCTTGCTCATTGTTGAGTTCTTTGCAGGTGAGTGTGACAACAGCTGCATCGAACTCACCAAGATCTCGGCGAGCACCTGATGCAACAATGCGCATTTCAATTTCTTCTGGTTTAGCTAATCGCTTGACCTCGTCAGAACCAGCTAAATTCAGCGCTTTTAAAGGGTTTCCAAGACCACGTTCACAATCAGCCATCACTGGCCACATCGATACATCACCAGAGATTCGATGAGATGCACGCAGTTCCTTTAGCGCAATTTCGTAATGGCCTGCGCGATATGCAGCATACCCAGCAGATTCACGAACAACGGCTAAACGTCCAGCATGATGAGCTGCGGCAACGCCATGTTTGTGTGCGCGCTGTGGATCTTCTTCTGCATATAAATTCACACATGCTAAATGTCGCGCTACTACTTTTGCATTTTCTGCAGAAAGTGAAAGAAGTTCTGCACGCAATGACTTGTCTAGCTCTTCACCAGTAATCTCTTCTGGAATATCTGGTTCAAAAATACGTGGACGTAATCGTGATTGTTCGCGATCAATTGGCGCAGGCCTAGCTCCTCGTGGATCTAATCCATCACGAGTTTGTCGCGGTGCACCAGAGCGATTAGATGAACCGCCGCGGGCGGGTAAATCTTCACGCCGGCGTGCATTATTAGGCCCTGATGGGCGCGATGAAGCAGGACGTGATGGACGTTTGTTTTTATCATCCATTGTCATACTCCAATCTTTCTTTGCTAAATAAATGATAGAGAAATAAAAAAGGGGCGCTCGTTAAAGCGCCCCTTTTTATAAAAGAAGTCCGGCGACGTTCTACTCTCCCACAAGGTCACCCTTGCAGTACCATCGACGCTGAGAGGCTTAACTTCCGGGTTCGGAATGGGACCGGGTGTTTCCCTCTCGCTATGGTCGCCGAAACGCTATTGAGTTTTCGGTCTAAAATGAAAAGGGGTCAAAGCCTTTTCATTTGATCGTGGATCTCGAGACCGTATCTCGAGAGCCACACAGTGGACGCGTAGCAACTTTGTAGTTAAATCCTCGGCCTATTAGTACCGGTCAGCTCCAAGGCTTGCGCCTCTTCCACTTCCGGCCTATCAACCCAGTCGTCTAGCTGGGGGCCTTACCCGGTAAACCGGTGGGAAACCTAATCTTGAAGCGAGCTTCCCGCTTAGATGCTTTCAGCGGTTATCCCTTCCGAACGTAGCTAATCGGCGGTGCTCCTGGCGGAACAACCGACACACCAGAGGTTCGTCCAACCCGGTCCTCTCGTACTAGGGTTAGGCCTTCTCAAGTTTCCTGCGCGCACAGAAGATAGGGACCGAACTGTCTCACGACGTTCTGAACCCAGCTCGCGTGCCTCTTTAATGGGCGAACAGCCCAACCCTTGGGACCTACTCCAGCCCCAGGATGAGACGAGCCGACATCGAGGTGCCAAACCTTGCCGTCGATATGGACTCTTGGGCAAGATCAGCCTGTTATCCCCGGGGTACCTTTTATCCGTTGAGCGACGGCGCTTCCACAAGCCACCGCCGGATCACTAGTTCCTGCTTTCGCACCTGCTCGACATGTCTGTCTCACAGTTAAGCTCCCTTGTGCACTTACACTCGACACCTGATTACCAACCAGGTTGAGGGAACCTTTGAGCGCCTCCGTTACTTTTTAGGAGGCGACCGCCCCAGTCAAACTACCCACCAGACACTGTCCCTGATCCGGATTACGGACCGAGGTTAGAAGTTCAAAACGATCAGAGTGGTATTTCAACGATGACTCCACAAACACTGGCGTGCCCGCTTCAAAGTCTCCCACCTATGCTACACAAACCGTTCCGAACACCAATATCAAGATATAGTAAAGGTCCCGGGGTCTTTCCGTCTTTCTGCGCGTAACGAGCATCTTTACTCGTAATGCAATTTCGCCGAGTTCACGGATGAGACAGCGCTCAAGTCGTTACGCCATTCGTGCAGGTCGGAACTTACCCGACAAGGAATTTCGCTACCTTAGGATGGTTATAGTTACCACCGCCGTTTACTGGGGCTTAAGTTCTCAGCTTCGCCTTGCGGCTAACCAGTCCCCTTAACCTTCCAGCACCGGGCAGGCGTCAGTCCGTATACATCGTATTGCTACTTCGCACGGACCTGTGTTTTTGGTAAACAGTCGCTTGAGCCTGGTCTCTGCGGCCTTCCAACGCTTCGGA
>Ga0255132_1000729_pt1 | contig 12820 bp, 6 predicted proteins | sample Law_Law_RepA_8d_FD_188551 | JGI IMG/M metagenome (GOLD analysis project Ga0255132, IMG submission 188551) | Freshwater microbial communities from St. Lawrence River, New York, United States - Law_Law_RepA_8d | ecosystem: Environmental > Aquatic > Freshwater > River | place: USA: New York...
TTCGACGGCCAGCGGCACGATGAGCCCCCCTTCCGCATGGCCATTGCGGACATGGGAGGCCGACAGGGGCAATTTCACGTAGGGCATGAGGGCTAGGGCGGTGGGCCCGCCGTCATTGCCCCAGAGGTTAACCTTGAGACGGGTCTGGAGGTCGCCAGCTCCCGACCGCTGTTCGAGCCGTCCGGTGGCATCGGATCGCCTCCAGGAAATCACCTGACCATCGTAGATCCACTGCAAATCGCTCCGGGGCGTGAGCCCCACCTTGGCATTGACCCCTCCGACCACTAGTTCTCGGCCCGAGCGGTCGCCGTCGGCGGAGACCGTTCCGAAGGTCGCCTTGGCCACCTCGAACTCGAACTGGACATGCCCGGCGTCCACCGAGTACGGGCTCTCGGTTTGGTCGGGCCGATCGGTACTGAGGGGGCGCATTGCTTCGCGAGGTACCGGGTCGAGCAGCCAAGACCGATCCGCCCTGGGCGTGCCCGAGGTCCCCGCTTCGCCCGGAAAGGCGACAGCCAGCACCAAGCCCAAGGCCGTCCCTCGGGGTATCCTTCGCACCCATCCACGAGGTTCAGGCATCGTGGTCGCTAGCTTTGTTGTTTGGGTACGCGTCACTGAGTCGGTTTCTGACGGCCCGATCTGTATATGGCAACTACATTGTTTTAGGTATAAAACAAAAACCCACCTTGAATGGGCGGCGTGGTAGGTTCTGGCAAATAACGTGGTGATCGAAGTTGTGGTAGGTCGATCACCGGGACTGCATGCCTCCGGCGATTGGGAGTCCGGCGGTGGTCATTCCGCAGGGAATGCCTGGAAACACAATCAACGACCCTTCGGCCATCGACGGTGGAAAGCCAAAGCGCTGACGCCAACTCCGGTGAGCGCTAGGGCCCAGGTCGACGGCTCGGGCACCACCTGGAAGCGGTAGGTGGCCGGATCGCTGGTGCGCAGGCCGTCGATGAGGTGGTTGCCTGAGGCCTCGAGGGTCACCCGGTAGTCGCCGGGGGCCGAGAAGCCGACGTTGAAGTGACCGTGGCTGCCGGGGACCAACAGGAGTCGGTCATCGGCACTGATGCCATTGACCGACGACATCTTGAGCTCGGGAGCCCCGAACCCGCTGACGCCCCAGACCGAGAAGGTTCCGGGACCGCTGATGGCTTTGAGGCTCAGGGTGATATTCCCCGACCAGTCGGCGGCGGTGAGTTCTTCGGTGCCGAACCCGAGGAAGGGCAATTGTTCCTTCTCGGCGGTGGGAAGGATCCAAACCGGCGTTCCGGCCGCCCCTAGGAAACTGACATAGGCACCGCCGGGAGACACCCCCGCCGAGGCCGGTCCGACGGCGAACACCGCCTCGCCCGGCGCGAACTCCTGATCCAGAGGTTCTTCCTGGTGCACATGCAGGTCGAAGGCCTTGTCTTCATAGCCGATACCGATATCGACATGGCCTGAGGAGATGAAGGTCTGAGATTGAGCGGACAGAATCAGGGTAAATCCGGCGGTAATCCAATGGAGTTTCATGACTATTGGTGAGTTGAGTGATCTATTGCAAATAGTTTGCAATAGGAAGAGCCATTGTCAATCCGGAACCATTTCAGAGCTTGGATCTCTATCGAGTGAAGGGTTCGAGGAGGCCTCGATCGGGGAGGGACCGGCTGCTGGTACGAGGAAAGAGTTGCGACCACTTCGGGCCATGACCGGGATCGCTGATCCGGGATCAATCTCGACCCGGGCGTCGCTGGAAATGGCGGCCCCATTCCCGATCATCCCGATAATCCCGAGCACACCGAGATCTCCTGCACGGTTACAGGTTCACTTGGTGACAGGTTCATGGTCTGTGATTAGCTCGCGGCCCGGGAGCTTGAAGTCGGTGAGTCGACGGGGCGATTGGGTGGCTGATCCGCGACAGGCTCTGGGGATCGGTGATGCCGCGCCCGGAACCGAGGCCGGGACGGGCCGATCCGGACCATGGGATTATCGATCCGGGGTTGGTGTCCTGCGGGGCAGCCACCGCGGGTGATCTAGGCCGCCGGGTCCGATGCCACCGTGGATCTTCCGGGAATCCCGGCTATGCCGGTCGGTCACCCGAAGGTGGGGCACTCCGCCCGTTTCAGCGCGGCAGAAGGCGACCGGGCCGCCCCCGGGAAACTCCGTCGCTCTGAAATCCCACACGCCGTCCGTGCATGGAGTCACCCAGCCGACGGAACCCGTTTTCGGATCGATCCGAGCGATGGCGGTGCCGCCGCGGGCCTGGTCGGGTTTGAACTCGCGGTTGAAATGATCGGTGTCGGGCCGCTGCGCTTGATATTCCCACGGCACTCTCGAGCCCGGGATGCGCAAGGGAGCGAGGATGTGGCCATCGTGCGTCCAAACCGGAACATTGGAGCCACCGCCGCGATGGTTTGCCGAGCCGTAGGTGGCCCCGAACCACATCGCCTGACCCTCGGTGAGTATTCGGAATCCGGTCCCATCGGGGCGACAAACACAGACATCGGACCAGTCATGTCCCGGATCTACGGGGGCGTGGCAGTCTTGAAAGGCCAACCACTGACCATCGGGAGACCAGCTGGGCCCGAAATACAAATGACCGGGCTGGGCGGCGGCCTTCACCCGGTCGCCTCCGCGGGTGTCGCAAGTCCAGAGTTGGTAGCCCTCCCGGCTGGCGAGGTGGAAGGCCACACGCTGTCCGTCCGGGCTGAGGCTGTAGCCGTAGGGCAGTCCTTCGTCCGGACCGGTGAACTCGCGGGCCTCCGACCCATCCAAACGCATGTTAAAGGTTTGCCCGGGCCGGGTGCGGATGACCTGCATGAGGATGCGTCCGGCTTGAAGGACTAATTGCGGCGCATAGAACGGCGCCAGGCGATCGCGAGTGGCTAGTTCTTCTAGGGATTTCTGATCGAGATCGTAGGCCCACACGTGGGTGGGTGTCTGGTGGTAGTATTCGTCGAAGGGTCGTCCTGGCCCATCGCGTCGGGCTTCCATGCTCAGCAAGAGTACCCGCCCGTCTTCCAAGAATCCGGCCGGCTGCCAGGTCACCTGACCGGGGGCCGAGACTTCCAGTTCCTGAAAGTTCTGGCCCGTCGAGTCGATGACACAAGTCTTGCCCGACGAGGTAAAAAACAGGCGCTCCGGCCGGCGGCCATCTGGCGGCCTGAGTGCGCATCCGGAAGCCACGGTGAGGCTACCCAGCCAAGACCGCTCAAGGAACTGTCTGCGATTCATGGGAATGAGTGACACGCTGTATTCGCACGGCCCGCTTGTCGAGAATCCTCGCCGCCTCGGCCCTCGAAGCGTCGCGGCGGAGAACCGTCAATCTTTCGTGCTGGATCGTCCGGGGTCCGGGAAATAGTCTCCACCCACTTCCCCGTATCCGTGAAATGCTTTGGCCATTTGTGTGGTGTGAGCGTGTTTGGTCGATTCATGTCCCTTGTGATCGGCCTGATGCTGGACCGTGCCCATGGCCAATCGGGTCCAACTCTGGAGTGGAAGTCCGAGGCCGGATTCCGAAGGGCAACTGTCCAACCGGGCCTCGGGGCTGGTCCGGGTTTCGCCCTTCAGCTATCGTCGTCGACCGGCCTCGGTTTCACCAACCATTTGGCTGAAGCCACTGTCGCCCGGAACCGTTTGTTGGAACTGGGTTCGGGCGTCGCCTTGGGTGACATCGATGGGGACGGGCGCGTCGATGTCTATTTCTGCCGCCTTGAAGGCGACAATGTTCTCTACCGCAACCTCGGCGACTGGCGTTTTGAAGACGTCACGTCCCGTGCGGGTGTTGCTTGTCCGGATCAGTATTCCACCGGTTGCAACTTCGCCGACCTCGACGGAGACGGAGACCTCGACTTGCTGGTCAACAGCCTCGGTGGCGGTACGCGATCCTTCCATAACGACGGAAAGGGCCATTTCACGGAGGTTCAGATGGGGTTCTTCCGCAACACCGGGGCAACCTCGATGGCCCTGGCCGATGTCGATGGCGATGGAGACCTCGACGTGTATGTCACCCATTACCGCACCGACACCTTCCATGACCCTCCCAAGGGCGGGCGGTTCGTTCAGCGCCGTATGCCCGACGGTAGCACAGTGATTGAACCGAAAGATCGCTACCTCGGAGTCCCCGCCATGAATGGCAACTTAGAGGTCCTTGAACGCGGGGAGCCGGACGCGTTGTACATCAATCGCGGCGGAACCAACGTGGTCGTTGCCCCGTGGAATGTGGGGCTCTTCCTCGACGAGCAAGGACAGGCCCTAGTTGATGCCCCGCGTGACTGGGGTCTGGCCGTCATGTTCCGGGATCTCGATGGCGACCGCCAACCCGACCTCTACGTTTGCAACGACTTCGTCCATTGGCCCGACCGGCTTTGGCTCAACCGGGGTAAGCGGTTTCAGGCCGCACCGCAAACCGCCCTGCGCAACCAACCGCTCTCGTCCATGTCCATGGATGCGGCCGACATCGACCGCGACGGGCACGATGACTTCTTCGTCGCCGAAATGCTCAGCCCTCGGCGGCAAGACCGCGCACGCCAGCGACCCGACACCCTTGATGGAGTGGTGCGCTGGCCTGTCGAGCGCCCGGGATTTCGCCCAGAGGTCACCCGCAACGCCTTGCAACGGTCGCGGGGTGACGGCACCTGGGCTGAGATCGCTCAAATGGCAGGCGTAGCGGCCACCGATTGGACGTGGTCATCGGCGTTCCTCGACGTGGACCTCGACGGTTGGGAGGACTTGCTGCTAACGACCGGTAATTTCCACGATGTGCAGGATATTGACGCGCAGAGTCGTCTTATCCGGGAAGGCCTCTGGAAGACCCCGGAGACTCGCCAGAGGGCTCTGGCCTTGCTCCCGCGGCGCGAAACACCGTCGATGGCCTTTCGCAATCGCCGTGACCTGACCTTTGAAGATTCTGGCAGGCTTTGGGGCTTCGATCAGAGCGGATTTGCCCACGGCATGGCCTTTGGAGACCTCGACAATGATGGGGATCTCGACGTGGTGATTAATGTGCTCAACGGTCCGGCCCGAATGTTGCGCAACAGCAGCCCGGCGCCGCGCTTGGCCGTTCGCCTGAAGGGCGCCCGCGGCAATACCGCCGGCATCGGGGCGAGGATCAAGGTCACTGGTGGTCCGGTGACTCAGACCCAGGAGATGATTTCTGGTGGCCGTTACCTGTCCGGAGACCAGGCTCTCCGCGTCTTTGCGGCCGGTGCGGCCCATTCGCTCGAAGTAGAAGTCCTTTGGCGCAACGGGCGCCGTTCCGTCGTCCGTGGCTTGGAGCCTAATCAGATTATCGAAATCGAAGAACGGGACACCCTCGATCCCCCGCCGTCCGCCCCCGTGCAGCAGCCTTTGTTCGAGAGCCTCACCACGGATCCGGATCCGGTACCCCCGGAGCCCGACACCTCAGAAATTGCCCGTCAACCGCTCCTGCCGCGACGTCTGAGTTCTGAGGCTCCGGGTCTGGCCTGGGCCGATTGGGACGCCGATGGCGATCCGGACCTCTTTATTAGCGCCGACGAAGAGGGGCATTTCCGGGTACTTCGGAACGACGGTCCGGCTGGTTTTGTGCCGGAAACCGAAGCCCTAAGTTCTGTAGCGGTTTCGGACGCGGTCGCTGTCTTGGTGGATCGCCGACGCGGTTCCCCTCCTCGGCTGATAGCGGGGCTTTCCAACCAGAAAGCGGCGCTTGCTCGGGCTCCGCGGTTCCAGAGTTGGACCCTTCAGGCCGGCAAGCCCATCGTCGCCACCAATGCCCCCGCCGATGAGGCAACCACCGGTCCGATGGCTTTGGCCGACGTAGATGGAGATGGACAGCTCGACCTACTGGTCGGGGCCCGCGCCCGCGCCGGACGCTATCCTGAAACCTCACGCACGGTCCTCCTACCGGGTCGGGCGGACGGTTGGGGCGAAGCCCAGCGGGTGACAGATGAAGTGCGGGTTAGTGGGGCCGTCTTCACCGATGCTGATGGCGACGGAGACCCGGATCTTGTACTCGCCGGCGACTGGGACACCTTGCGCTTCTTTCGTAATGAGGGTGGCCGCTGGGTCGATGCCACCGCCGAGTCGGGATTGGGCGCTTGGCGCGGCCTCTGGAATGGCGTGAGTGCCGGAGATTTTGATGGCGATGGTCGGCTCGACCTCGTGGCTTCCAATTGGGGCCGCAACTGGAGGACAGATCAACCCGGCGCGAGCAATGCACCCATTCAGATGGTCTATGGCGAGTTTCATGAACCCGGGCGGGTGCTGACGTTGATGGCCTCTTGGGATCCGTTCAGTGGTCGGCAAACCCCTTGGCGCTCTTGGTCTTCACTTTCTCAAGCCATCCCGGCATTGGCTGAACGGGCCCATTCTCACCGCGAGTTTGCGGCTCTGAGCTTGAATTCCCTATTAGGCCCGTTGGCCGCCCGAGGTCGGAGTTTGAATGCGGATACCTTCGATTCCATGATTTTTCTCAATCGAGGCGGTCGATTCGAAGGCATCCCGCTGCCAGCCGAGGCTCAGTTCTCGCCTGCCTTCGGTATTTTAATTGCTGATTTTGATGGTGATGGGTGTGAGGATGTCTTTTTGGCTCAAAACTTCTTTGGTATGGATGCCGAAACCTCGCGTCAGGATGCAGGCACTGGACTAGTCCTGCTGGGTGACGGCCGGGGCCGGTTTCGGAGTCTTGGCCCTCGTGAGGCCGGATTCAGTTTGCCGGGTGAGCAGCGCGGCAGTGCGGTGGCCGATTTCGATGCCGATGGGCGCCCAGACCTGGCCGTGGGACAGCATGCCGGCAAGACTCGTATCTACCGCAATCGGGCAGGCAAACCGGGAGTTCGAGTGCTCCTAGAAGGGCCTGCCGGTAATCCTGACGGCCTCGGAGCAGTGGTTCGCCTGGTAATGGGTTCGCGGCTGGGACCGGCTCGCGAAATCCACGCCGGGGCCGGGTTTCGATCCCAGGATTCTCCGGACATCGTTTTGGCGACCCCGCAGGCTCCGACGGCGGTGGAGGTGCGGTGGCCCGGAGGAAAGGTTCAGCGATCGGAGTGGCCAGCAGGTGCCCGGGCGGTAGTGATCAGTCCTCAGGGATTGAGGCGACGCTAGGAAACGATAGGAGGGAACGACCAGCCCTATGGGTACAGAATGTGAATAACATTCTTCACCCAAACGACGCTTTATTTCTTGTAAATCGATGCGTCTCGGTGGCAAATAGGCCCGTTACCCCGTAAGTTTTTAATCCCGTAACCTAATTGAAGCCCTGTGCGCATGCATTGGGTTTTTTGGTCGATGGGATCACAGATCCGGGGCTTCAATCTCATCAACTCACCAGTAATGAATCAAAAACCCAAAAATGCCTCGTTCCGGCTCCTTGCCGGTCTGGCAGCCCTCACCCTGGGCACGGTTGCAGCGCAAGCCCAAGCCGTGCCTCCAGTCCTCGCCCACTGGGACTTCGAACGCGTCGAAGCCGACGGCGTCTCCATCAAATCGGCCAACGGCAAGTACGTTGGCACCATCAATGATGCCGCCAAGATCACCGAAGCCGGCGGCGGTCGCCCCGGTGGCGGTCGTGGTTTCGACGTCTCGCAGGCCAACAGCTCTCGCGGCTACCTCTTGCTGGAGGCCGAAGGCGACGACAACCCGATGAATCTGGCCGCTGCCGATGATTCGGTGACCATCATGCTGTGGCAGAAGAATTTCTCCAACATCAACAGCTCGTCGTTCTGGTTCGTCGCCGCCAGCCAGGGTCGCGGCATCCAAGCCCATGTTCCTTGGTCCAACGGACGCATCTATCTCGACAGCAACGGCTGCTGTGCGGCCCCCTCTCAGCGCCTTGATCAGGCCGCCCCCGAGGGGTTCGATTACCTTACTTGGCATCACTATGCCTTCGTAAAGAACAAAGAGGCTAAGCAGATTTACATCGACGGTGAGTTGCTCGCCGAGCAAACCGAAGGTGTGGGCCCACTCCCGACCGACTTCACCCAGCTCTTCATCGGAGCGGCCAGCGACAAGAACGCCCCGGACGGCATCATCGACGACTTGGCAATCTTCAAGGGAGCGCTGACCCAGAGACAAATCCAAGACATCGTCAAAGGCGCGCCCATTGGTACTCCGCCGGTCGACACCGACAAGGACGGCATGCCGGATACCTGGGAAGTCGATTACGGCTTTAATCCCAATGATGCCTCCGACGGCGCCAAGGACTTCGATAAAGACGGCGCTACCAACGTTCAGGAGTTCACTGCGGGCACCAACCCGGTTGACGTCACCAAGCCGGTGCTCGTCTCGGCAGCCACTTCGGGCGACTTCAAGACGGTCACCTTGACCTTCTCCGAAGCTGTCGATGCCGGTTCCGCCACCACCTTGGCCAACTACGCCTTCAGCCCGAACCTCGCGGTCACCGCGGCGTCCGCGAAGAAGAACGTGGTGACCTTGACCACCGCCGCCCAGACCCCGGGCGCCGTGGCCTACACCGTCACGGTCAACAACGTGGTCGACACATCCAAGAATGCGGTCGTGGCCAACAGCAAGGCCTCGTTCTACTCGTTCTTGAACGTCAAGGACGGCGTCCTCAAGTTCTCGTTCTGGGGCGCCATCCCCGGCACCCCGGTGGACAACCTCTATCAAGATCCTCGCTGGCCTGCTTCTCCGGACATGGTAGCCGCTGTCTTCGCGTTCAACAGCCGCGATGCACTCCCGAATGATTCGAAGGACAACTACGGTGCATCCATCGAAGGTTACTTGACCCCGACCGAGAGCGGCAGCTACCGCTTCTTCATCTACTCCGATGACGCCTCGCAGTTCTTCATCAGCTCCGACGACAAGGAGGCCAACTTGGCCCAGGTCGCCGAAGAGACTGGCTGCTGCAACTTCTTCACTGAGCCCGACAGCGCCCGGACTTCTGAGCCCGTCGCACTGACCGCCGGCAAGAAGTACTTCGTCCGCCAGGTTTACAAAGAGGGCGGCGGCGGCGACTACGGTCAGATCGCTTGGCGTAAAGAAGGCGACGCCACTGTTGCTGGCAAACTGACCCCGATCCCGGGCAAGTTCCTCAGCTCCGCTGTGGATCTCCCGGCGGATCCGGCCGGTGCCTACACCCAGGTCAGCCCGGCTGCCAATGCTAAGGGCGTGAGCCCGGCGGCCTCCTTGACCATCGTGCACCGCGACGGCAAGACCGCCTGGACGGCAGCCAACGTGAGCCTGAAGTACGACGGCCAGACCGTGACCCCGACCGTCACCAAGGACGGGAATGTCATCACCATCAAGTACACCCCGTCGGCCCTGTCGGCGAGCCTGGCGGTCCACACCGTCTCGCTGGGTTATTTGGATGCCGGTGGCAAGGCTGCCACCTACGACTACAGCTTCACCTCGGGTGCCTACAGTGGCACGACCGAGGACAAGGTGGCTGGATACCCCGGCCTGATGACCGGCTCCTCGGTGTTCACGGCTGATGCCGCTGGCGCCACCGGTAAGGCGGGCGACAAGGCCATTAATCTGACGATGAAGGGTGGCCCCGTGGTCAGCTTCAACAGTGCGTTCTTGGCCAAGGTCAACGCAGCCACAGCCAACGACGAGCTCACGGTCGCCTTCTGGCAGAAGAAGCTGGATATCGCCGATAGCTCAGCGTTCACCATGAACTCGCCGGGTAGCCCGAACAACCGTGGTTTCCATGCGCATGCGCCGTGGAGCAACCAGAATATCTACTTCGACACCGTAGGTTGCTGCGACGGCACGACCCAACGTATCACGGCTGACATCAAGACCTTCCCCCCGTACTCCGGAGAGTCGTCCTGGTGGACCAACGCCTACCACTTCTTCGTGTTCACCAAGAAGGGTGCATCCAAGAACATTTGGATCGACGGCCAGCTTTTCCTGTCGGGCGAGAGCACGGCGAAGCTGCCGGTGGACATCGATGCCTTCTACATGGGCTCCGGTGCCAACGGTGCTGAGCAGAGCCACGCCATCATCGATGACTTCTCCGTCTACGGTAAGGAGTTGGTCGAGGCCGACATCGTCGCATTGTCCAAGGGCACCTTGCCGACGGCCCTCCCGGCCGCCAAGGGCTTGATCGCTTACTGGGACTTCAACGCCGCTCCGGCGGCCACTATCAGCAACCTGAAGGCTGCTGTGGGTGCCAACGGTAAGGTGAAGATCACCTTCGATGGCGCTGGAACGCTCCAAACCTCTACCACCCTCAATGGCGCCTTTGCCGACTCCGCGATTAAGAGCGGAGATGAGATCACGGTGGACGGTGCTGCTCTGTTCATCCGCGCCAAGCGCTAAGACAGTAGACTCAATAACTCGTGAGTGACACGGAGGCCGGGCGAAAGCCCGGCCTCTTTTCGTTGTGCGCCCGGCAGGGCGCACTCACCAACGGGTTAAAGTTCCGAGCAGGCCTTCCTTGGGAACCGCAGGTCTGCAGGGAAAGGGGCCTGCCTATCAGATAAAACTCGTTCTGTCCGAGGCAACCGGGAACCTCATTTTTTGGTTCCTCGACGTTTCCAGTGGGTTGACCTTCAGGATCGGTTGTCTCCGACAGCCAGTGGTTCCCAGCAACCGGGAGTTCCCATTGCCTTGAAGGCCTGCTAGTTCAGAAGTTTGGAAGGTGGGAACGACGACCTCCCCTACGAGGAGAAATCCCCCCAATTTCGATCAGTGACCCTTGGGTATTTTGAGTTTTATCCGGTTTCTTCTACATTAAGACACACCTTAACGCTTCTCACCACCAGCGGAGCAATTGCTGTCGGTGCGAGTGAGAAATCCCGTGCGGGGCAAGAGACATTCAAGCCACCTCCCATCTTGGGAGCGAGTGCTACCCACTGAAAGTGACGAGGAACCAGAATTTTGGAGCCCCAGGCTGCATCAGTCTCCTAGAACAGAAAGTTCAGTAGTGACCAACGGTCCCAATGGAACAGGCCTGCTTCTCTCAGCAAAAAGCTAGAGACAAAGCGTTGGCTTGTTGTATTGGCCGGACTTGGCAAAATACAACTTGTCGAAATACAACGTGGTGGAATAGGCCTGCAGCCTTATTGCGCCCATGCCGGATAGTGTGCCCCACACCGGCCTAGCGAAACTGACGAGGGCGAAAAGTACCCCCGCTGGAGGCCCCCCCGCTCGCGCCACTTCTGCCACCGCCGCCACCTTGGGGTCTGGGACCGCGATTTGCAGGACCAGATCCTCTGGAAACTCGTCCTGAGCCACCACCGCGCCCACCCGAGGGGCCTGACTCCCGGCGTGAATCTGGAGACACAGCCGGGGCAGCCGCTGAATAGTTGAAACCTTCCAAGCGCTTGCGTGGCAAGGCTCGGTTGATGAAACGCTCCAGGGCTCGTAGGTCGTTGAATTCGTCCGAACTGACCAGACTGATGGCGTCACCCACGGCATTGGCCCGACCTGTGCGGCCGATCCGATGCACGTAGTCTTCGGGTGCCATGGGGAAGTCGAAATTCACCACATGCGAAATTCCGTCCACATCAATGCCCCGCGCTGCGATGTCGGTTGCCACCAAAACGCGCACGGCCCCGCCCTTGAATTCTGCCAAGGCCCGCGTGCGTTGGTTCTGAGACCGATTGGAATGGAGCGTCGCCGTGCGGATTCCGGATTGCTCGAGTCGTCGGGCGATGCGGTCGGCACCATGCTTCATGCGAGTGAAGACCAGAACCATCTCCATGGCAGGATCCAGGAGGAGTTGTTGGAGCAAAGCGGGCTTAAGATGTCGCGCTACTTCGTACACCGACTGGGCCACCGACTCGGCAGGATTCGAACGTCTTCCGATCTCGACGGACTGCGGCGACTGTAAGAATTCGCGGGTCACCGCTTCGATCTCCCGCGACAGCGTCGCCGAAAAGAGCAGGGTCTGCCGACGTTTAGGTAGCTGGCGTACAATATCCCGGATGGAGGGCAGGAAGCCCATGTCCAACATGCGATCTGCCTCGTCGAGGACCAGGTGCTGGATACCGGAAAAGTTGCCATAGCGCCTGGCCATGAGGTCTATCAGACGACCCGGCGTGGCGATGATGATGTCGGCCCCCCGTCGGAGCGCCTCAATTTGAGGCTTTTCGCCGACACCGCCAAAGACCGTTGCCACACTGAGGGAAAGAAATTGGGCATAATTTCGCACATTCTCGTGGATCTGGACGACCAGTTCCCGGGTGGGCGCAAGGAACAGGCCTCGGATATGCCCTGGGCTGGAGTGGCCAGTGGCCAGACGTGTCAGGAGCGGCAGCGTGAAGGCCGCAGTCTTGCCGGTTCCGGTCTGGGCAATGCCAATAAGATCCTTGCCGGAGAGGATGAGGGGAATGGCCGCGGCTTGAATCGGCGTCGGTTCAGTGTAGCCGGCTTCATCGACAGCGCGCAGCACACGAGGGTCTAGGCCCAATTGTCTAAAATCCATTTTTGCCAGGGAATCCGTGAGGGAAGAAAATCGAGCAGGAAAAAGCAGAGAAATGCAATGAAAACGGGATGGCCTATCAGCCGATCCGCCAAGTAATCCGCGCCTTGTTCAGGTCGTATGGAGACATCTCCATTTTGACCCGGTCGCCCACGGTGAGACGGACCCAGCGCTTGCGCATCTTGCCGCAGACGGTGGCCAAAACCAGGTGCTGATTGTTCAGCTCGACGCGGAACATAGTGCCAGCCAGGACGCTTGAGATGCGGCCTTCGACTTCGATGGCGTTTTCTTTCATGGGGACAGGACTCTATCGGGACAAGGACAGAAACAAAAGGGGGCGATCTGAATGCAGGTCGACCGGAATGGGAACAGAGAAGAGAAAAAGGGCGAAGACCGGAAGACTCCAGCCTTCGCCCGTGAAATAATTAATGACGTTGGTACAACTTAGTACCGGTCGCGACCACCACC
>Ga0255132_1000730_pt1 | contig 12780 bp, 11 predicted proteins | sample Law_Law_RepA_8d_FD_188551 | JGI IMG/M metagenome (GOLD analysis project Ga0255132, IMG submission 188551) | Freshwater microbial communities from St. Lawrence River, New York, United States - Law_Law_RepA_8d | ecosystem: Environmental > Aquatic > Freshwater > River | place: USA: New York...
GGCCGCTGGGCGAGCCTCCTGAGTCCAAAATCGGGTCGCCACCACGTTTGTTCCGGTTTTCGCACGCCAGGCTCCGGCCCAGCCTTGGATCGCCCCATTCAACTCCAGCACCGAGGCTTTCAGGCCATCGGAGTACTCCACTTGCCACAAGATGGGCTTGGGCACTTTTGCCTGCAGCGATTCCGCAGACGCTCGGTCGATACCCAAAGTTCGCAGGGCGCCAGCGAGGAGGTCCGGAGCCACCTTGGCCTGACGGATGGACCGCCAAACTTCGTCGCCTTGCAGCGATTCCACAGCCCGAATCCCTGTCTCACCACCGCGCCGCTGCTCCACCACCGCCTGGAGGCATTCCAGTGCGTGGAATCCGTAATGATCGGTCGAACCATAGGTCAGGATGACCACTTCCTGCAGAGCTTCTCCCCTGGCGACATCCACCGGTGGCATTCGCCAAGATCCCGGCACTGAAGACCCGGCCATAAGGGGAATGCCCAGTTCTCGAGCGGTGTCGTGGATGTGTCGGGCGTCCTCCCAATTGTCGGCCAAGTGCTTGTCCACAAAGACCGGCACAACCCGGCCACTCTTCCGAAAGACCGTGAGCATCTCGTCCCAGAATCGACGTTTGGGATACTGGGTGTTGCCCGTGGGAGACCGGGGATAGTCTCCGTGCTCGGCGATGAGCAAAACACCATCCACGGCCAACGTGCCCGTTCCCAAGGTGAGCGCGTCGGTGATATTAGTTCCGATCCGGAACCGGTGGGAGGCGGCCAAGAGCCGACTGATGTCGTTGGGAGGCCGCTGCTCGACATAGAGAGAGGTCAACTGCAGCGGCGACTCTTTCCCTGTGCCGTCGAGCATGTCCGTCAGGAGCAATCGACTGGCGATGACATCTGCATGGGAATTGTGACGGTACACCGTAGTGAGAACTGCGACCCGCTTCTGCACCTTCACCGCAGCCACCGGTTCCCCTGCCGCGTGGAGGTAGGTCACCAAGACTCCAAGAAAACCAATCCACCGACACAACCAGGTCGCCTGAAGCATTGGACGGGTAAAAACGGGAAATTCGAAGGGGTTCAAGTGCCATCAGGGTAACCGGACACTCCGCCTCAAGTCAGCAATTGCGTCCGAGGTGTCATCAACGCACCTCTTCGCCACCTTGCTGCAACACCCTGCGGATGGCGGCGCCCCTAGTCCTGCTCGGGGGGGCGTGGGAAACATCCTCCAGCAAATGAATCTCAAGGAGGCATCCCGCCCGATTTACCTGGGCGAGCCCGCCATCTCCATCGCCCTCGGCGCCCCGAGAAAGAAACCCAGCCAACAAATCCTGAGCTCGACGAAATGCCTACGATCCTAGGCCGGACAACAAAAATATCAGCACCGACGGATGCCCATAGGGCCTGAATTGAACCTCACACTAAAAACATCCTTTTCGCCTTCCTCTCACCCTCAGTCCTGACCTTGCTGGGATTTTCCTTCAGCCAGTTAAGGACGGACCCATAGTTGACGCCCGTCACCTCGCTCATTTCGATCTGGCTAAGCCCTTGTGGAGCATTCTTCAGGGCCTCTAGGATTTTCGCATCAATCTCTTCCCCACTCATCCTTGATCGACGTTCCTTCTTAGCCTCCGACTCCAGCCCAACATCAATTCCCAACTCCCCGCAGATGTGCTGAATCTTAGTGTTAATCTCAGAGATCTTCGCCTCGTGCCCCTTTCGCTCCACAAGGAGTGCCGCAAGATTATTGCCCGAAATGAGTGCCAGCTTGGCCTCAATTTCGCGCTTCTGATCTTCAATAATTTTATTAATTTCGCTCATGGTATGACATTCTATATTTTGGAAACCGGGAATTAGTGCACACAGCATTTCGTTGAGTTCAGTTTTCAACTGCTGAGTTTTGACGCCGCCACCAAAGAAATTAAAAAGTCCGCGACGGAGATGGGTGTCGCCGAAATTAGTTAAGGTATATTTGAGTTCAGTTTGATGGGCAGCAAGGGTTTCGGCGATTTGGGCGGTTGTCGGCATTTTCTATTCTATAGCTCCAATAAATTATTAATATTTATTTGCAGAAACAACAGTTTATAAAACGATTTAATTTAGTTTTTAAAACAGGCTTCAGCCAATTAAATTGGTTGATTTTTGCATTTAATTAGCAAGCAACATTGCCTTTTGAATCAACCGTGTTCCCTAGGCAATTTCGGCATTCAAAAATTAATTGAGTTATAAAAGAGAACATAAAACAGTTTAACGCCGTGCCTATCAGCAAAACAGAACCAACCATTACTGCAACATGGAATCCTGACAGCGGGATAAACACTACGGCAACCAACCCAATTACCATTAGAACCCATCCGAGTATGTTAAAAAACGTCGACCGCCCACAATCTTTTTGAGTTTTCATAATTTATCCTTTCTCCTAACCGGCCGATCATTGATCCCCATCATCACTTTTGGGACCTGACCCGTTGCTGGGTAACTTTCCAGAGCCGCAGCCCCTTTTTATAGCAACGGCCGCTCGAACGCCCTATTATTTTTCGCGGCAACGTCCAGAGCGCTCACCGTGTGGTCGGGGCGGTCTTTACGGAAGATCGGTTAAAACCATCGCGGCCTTCCGAGGCGCTCGTTTTGGCCGGATCCTCGGTTTCTTGACCGTCTGATGGCTTACCTAACCAAAAAGGGTCAGGCTGCGTTGGACTCTCATCTGAAAGGCGCGGTCCGACGAAACCGGTTGCACCAGGCGTTGGCTGCAGGGGAGGTGATCACCGTGGGTTCGTCGCTATTTTCAGTGGTTTTTAAACCAGTAGGTTTCATTGGTTTTCACACCGTCACTAAAGTGGGTTTTTCGGGCCACCCGGATGTAGCCCGAGGACTTCTAGGTTGGGGACCGATCTCCGAGCGGTCCTGCTCTGCGGTGGTCCGGGGTTGTTTGCCGCCCATCAATGTGGCCAGGCTGGATGCAGTCGGCGTCTACGGCGGTCCGGCTCTGCGATGGTTCATGTTTGCGGCAGTCCGTGTCTGCGGACGTGGCGCTTTCGGAGAAATCGCCCTACCTCGGAGGTGCTTGGATGAGGTGGATTTTTCGGCCACCCGGATGTAGCCCGAGGACTTCTAGGTTAGGGACCGATCTCCGAGCGGTCCTGCTGAAAACAGCGAGGAATCTCGCCGTTGGGCTGTTCTTGCGCTCGGGCGCTTTCCCGTTTCCACCGGCCATCGCCAAATAGGGCCGTGATCCTCTATAGGCTTTGGTACTTTCTCGCTCAATGGCGTCCGGCCCCGGTGCCGGATTCGGCCAAGTGTCTGTCGGCTTGTTCACCTCCCTCTGCTATCGCGACCTTGCGGACTTAGGAACGTGGGGTGACCCACGGCGTCTGACGGCTTGTTCAATCCCCTTTGCTATCGCGGCAGCACTTCAATCACAGGCGGAGCCGAAGCGGGACTGGCAGCGTTGAAGTCTTCGCCCAGGAGCGCGGCCACAGTGGCTGCCACCTGAGCCTGCCTCACCAACGGAATGCCACTGCGCTCACCCTGAGCCGGGGTATCGGGCCCCAGGACCGCCATCCACATGTAGGCCGAGTCGGCGATTTCTCGACCGTGACTCTTCCAGGCGATCGGTGCCGGGCCACGACCGTGATCGACGGTGACAACCAAACTGGTCTTGTCGCGGTATTGGGGCATGGATTGCAGGCGTTTCCAAAGATCGCCCAAAAAACGATCGAACTCGTGAGCCGATCGCAAATACCGCTCGTACTGACCTTCATGGGCCCAATCGTCGGTCTCACCGTAGGAGACATAGAGGGCGCGCGGTTTGAGTGTGTCGATGGCATGGAACGCGGCATACCGAACAAAGGTATCTAGCAAGACCCCTGACCACAGCGTCTTGCTGGGTCCGACCAGTTCATCCAAGGCCCGGGGCACCGGCATCCGGCGAGTTCCCGGAGGCACATCGAACCCGCTCCAAATGGGAAACCCCGCCCGCGGCCCGTTCAGTATCCACGGCAAGACATCCCAATTGACCACCGCCGCCACCTTGCCCCGGTAACCGGGCCGGGTATTGAGCCACTCAAAGACGTTGGTATTGGCATTGAGGAACTTGTCGTTGCTGTCGATTTTCGGATCGGCAATGCCCGTGAGAAATTCGTTGTAGCCGGGGTACGAAAAATTACGTCCATTGGTCACCCGGACCTCGGAACCCCGTTTTCGATTGCCCAGCAGTTGCCCTTGCTTGGCCACCGTCCCCCACAGAAATGGGAAGAGCACCTCACGGCTTTGCTGAGGATCTGAACGCCAGAACTCGGCCTTGAGTTCGTTGGTCTTGCCGACGTTGCCATACTGCTTGGAGATGAGGATTTCTTCAGCGCCTTGGAACACCTCTTCCTGCCTCAGGCCATCGGTCGTGACGAGGATCACATGGCGCGTCTTGTTCCGGGCTTGGGCTTGGAACAACAGCCCCAAAACGCTCACCACACAGAGGACGACGCGGAAACGAGAATAGAGATCGGTTTGGAATCGAGGTGGGAGAATGGCATTCACGACGGACTAAAGCCTGCGCACACCGCCAACTCGGGTCAACTGGCCCTCAGCGAAGGATCGACGAGGACTTGGCCACTGCAAAAATTGCGCGCCAGACAACGCGGCCAATTTCACTGTTTGTTTTCACTTGGGCGTCGGCGGATCAGGGCCATAGTGTTTGTGAAATCACCGCGCTTCCATGGGCTCAAGAATTCCTACTCCAAAAGGCACTCGCTGGGGGCGATTAGGCCTCGTCCTTCCCGGCTTGATGGCAGCACTCGGGCTGAGCGCCGCCGCGCCGAGCCTCGAATTCAATCGGGATATCCGCCGCATTCTGTCCGACAACTGCTTTCAGTGCCATGGACCCGACGCGGGTGGCGGCAAAGCGGGCAAGAAAACCCTGCGATTAGATTTACCCGAGGCCGCCTATGCTACCAGAGGTGACCACGCGGCGATCGTCCCCGGCCACCCGGAACAAAGCGAAGTCATCCGACGCATCCAGTCCAAGGATCCGGATGATCAGATGCCGCCTCCGGATTCTGGCAAGACCTTGTCGGCCACCGATCGAGCCATCCTTGAAGAATGGATTCGCCAAGGCGGCACGTATTCGCGGCACTGGGCTTATGTGGCCCCAACACGCCCCCCGGTGCCCGCCGTCGAAGCCCGGAATTGGCCGCGCAACCCCATCGATCATTTCATTCTGGCCCGACTTGAGCAGGAACGGCTGAAGACCAATCCGGAGGCCGATACTGAGGCATTGGAACGCCGTGCCAGCCTCGACCTGACCGGTTTACCTCCGGCCACGCATTCGGAGAACGAGGCCGAGCCCCGCGACTACGATCGATTCATCGACGGACTACTCGCATCGCGAGCCTATGGCGAACATTGGGCTCGCCTGTGGCTAGATCTGGCCCGCTATGCCGATTCCAGCGGGTATGCCGACGATCCTGCTCGAACCATCTGGGCGTATCGCGACTACGTGATCCGCTCGTTCAATGCGAACAAGCCTTTCGACGTGTTCACGCTGGAGCAACTCGCCGGAGACCTCCTGCCCGAACCAACGGAAGACCAGCAAATAGCCACTGCGTTCCATCGGAATACACTGACTAACAACGAAGGCGGGACGAGCGACGAAGAGTTCCGCAACGTGGCCTTGGTCGATCGCGTCAACACCACGATGGCGGTCTGGATGGGTACGACGATGGCTTGTGCTCAGTGCCACAACCACAAGTACGATCCCATTAGTCAGGAGGATTATTTCCGGCTGTTCGCCATCCTGAACAACACCGCCGACGCCGACCGTGGCGATGAGAGCCCGGTGATGCCCCTCTTCAACGACGAGCAGAAACGTTTCAAGTCCGAAACCGAGACCGAGGTCGGCCGTCTCGAAGCTATCCTCTCACGCTCCACCCCAGAGTTGGCCCAGGACCAGATTCTTTGGGAGACCCACGTTTCCAAGCCCCTTCCCTGGCAGACGATGATCCCTGCCAAGGTCACCTCCAAAGCCGGTGCCGCGATCCACTCCGGAAACGACGGCCTCGTCCGCGCCGGGCGCTCCGGCAAGACCGACTCCTATGTGATCGAGCTGTCCTCCAACGACGCTCAGCCGGTGCAAGCGCTCCGACTAGAAGTATTGCCCGAAGGTGGCACGCCTGCGGGACGCGTCGGACACGCTGACGGCAATTTTGTTCTCACTCAAATTCGGGCACGCATTGTTCCGGACAAACCCACCGTGCCCAAGGCGCGTCACGTCCGGATCGAGCTCCCGGGCAAAGAGCGAATCCTGTCGCTCGCCGAGGTTCAGATTTTTCAGGGCGACAAAAACGTGGCGCAGTCGGGCGAGGCCCGCCAAAGCACCACGGCCTTCGAAGGACCGGCCAAACTGGCCATCGACGGAAACACCAACGGCGATTTCAACGGGGCCCGATCTACTACTCACACCGAGACCTCCAGCAGTCCTTGGTGGGAGGTGGACCTAAAGAACACGGTGCCCATCGACCGCGTGACGATCTGGAACCGCACCGACGGATCGCAGGAACGCCTGAGCGGCTTCCGAGTGGTCTTGCTCGATGAAAACCGCGTACCGATCTGGGATCAGGTCGTAGCCGAGCCACCTAAACCCAGCAAGGAACTGCGTCCCGACGCCTCACGCCCGGTCGAATTCCGCCTCGCAGTGGCGGACTTTGAAGCCAAGGGATTCGAGGCCGCGCTGGTGCTCGCCAATTCCGATCCCACTCAGAAAGGCTGGTCGGTGGCGCCCCAAGTGACCGAGCGGCATCACCTAACGCTAGTCCCCACACATCCGTTCTCGGTGGGCCCCGGATCCAATTTGGTGATCACCCTCGATCATCAGTCTAAACAGGAGCACGCCACCCTGGCGGCGTTCCGGGTCTCCCAAACCTCTGACACCCGTGCGGCCGAGATCTTGCAGATTCCGGCTCCGGTACTCTCGGCATTAGGGCGTCCCCCAAACAGCCGTACGCCGACCGACACGGCCACAGTGACCAGCCACCACCGTTCGGTGGCTACACGCTTGCAGCCCCAGCGGGAAAAACTTGCTGAATTTCGGAAAAAACTGGCGGAGCTGAAGCCGCATACCACGGTCCCAGTCTTGCGGGAGCTGGCGAGTAAGGATCGGCGCAAAACCCTCATCCAACTCCGAGGCAATTACCTGAATCTGGGGCAAGAGGTTCACGAAGGCCTGCCTTCAAGCCTGGGACTGGTATCCACGGTCCAGCGCCCAGACCGTCTCGAACTGGCTCGGTGGTTGATGGACAAACGCAACACCCTGACCGCCCGAGTGGTCGCCAACCGCCTTTGGGAATCGGTCTTTGGAATCGGTCTGGTGCGAACCAGTGAAGAATTCGGTTCCCAAGGCGAACCGCCTTCCCACCCGGAACTCCTCGACTGGCTGGCGGTGGAGTTGGTGGACAGCGGCTGGAATTTGAAACACCTGCTGCGCCTGATGGTCACCTCGGCCGCCTACCGGCAGTCCTCCAAGGTCACTCCGGAGCACTTGGCCCATGATCCAGAAAACCGGTGGCTGGCCCGTGGTCCGAGATTCCGATTGTCTGCCGAGATGATCCGCGACCAGGCCATGGCCGTCAGCGGATTGCTCAGTGCCCGCATGCATGGTCCGCCGGTCAAACCGGCCCAACCCAAGCTGGGACTCAGCGCGGCGTTCGGCAGCGGCACGGACTGGGAAACCAGCATGGGCGAAGACCGTTTCCGCCGGGGCATTTACACCACCTGGCGTCGCTCGAACCCCTACCCCTCGATGTCCACGTTCGACGCCCCCAACCGTGAGGTGTGCTTGGTTCGCCGCGAACGCTCCAATACCCCGCTTCAAGCCCTCGTTACCCTCAACGACCCGGTGTACATCGAAGCCGCCCAATCGCTGGGCCGCCGCATGGCCCTGGCCCCAGGCTCAGTCCCCGATCGGCTCCGGACCGGATTCCGGCAGTGCCTCCATCGCCCGCCTTCTTCTGAGGAGTTAACGGCCGTCACCACGCTGTTGGAGCGCAGTCGCCAGCGCTTTCAGACCGACACCACAAAGGCCAAGCGCCTGGCCACCGAACCCATCGGTGAACTCCCTTCCGGCCTAGACGCAGTCGACGCGGCCGCATGGACCTCAGTGGCCAATGTGCTGATGAACCTCGACGAATTTCTGATGAAACGGTGACGCCGATTCACCCCAAGTACCCCATGAATCTTCAGATCGAAGCCCTGCAATCCCTCACCCGGCGACACTTCCTCAGCCGAACCGCCAACGGCTTGGGTGCCATCGCCCTGGGATCCCTCCTCAAGGGGAGTCTTCCCGCCGCCGCCGCGACACCCGCTACCTCAATGCTGGCGGCCCATAGTCCGAAGTTCCCCGGGAAGGCCAAGCGGGTGATTTACCTGCATCTCACCGGTTCACCGCCTCACCTCGACCTCTTCGACTACAAACCCGAATTAGTGAAACGCACCGGGCAGGATTGCCCCGACGCCTTCCTCAAGGGCAAGCGCTTCGCCTTCACTTCAGGAACGCCCAAGCTCTTGGGCACGCCGCGAACTTTTGCCCGTTACGGACAAGGCGGCGTCTGGCTCTCGGACGCCCTGCCCCACCTGCAAACCGTGGCCGACGAACTGTGCGTCATCCGCTCGATGACCACCGACCAGTTCAACCACGCCCCGGCCGAACTGCTGGTCTACACCGGGTCGCCGCGCCCCGGACGCCCGTCTATTGGTGCCTGGGTCACCTATGGCCTCGGGACTGAAAACCAGAACCTACCCGGATTCGTAGTGCTCATCTCCAGCGGAGTGCAGCCCAACGGCGGCAAGAACTCCTTTGGCAACGGCTTCCTTCCTTCCGTTTATCAGGGGGTTCAGTGCCGTTCCAAGGGCGACCCCGTGCTCTACGCCTCGGACCCGGCCGGCATGGACCGCGACGTGCGGCGCATGGGCCTCGACACCTTGCGCGACCTCAACGAGTTGCAGTCCCAAGAGCTCGGGCATCCCGAGACCGCCACACGCATCGCTCAATATGAGTTGGCCTTCCGAATGCAGATGTCGGTGCCCGAGGTGATGGACATCAACCGCGAAACACCGGCCACCCTCGAGGCCTACGGTGCCAAACCCGGTGAATCGAGCTTCGCCAACAACTGCCTCTTGGCACGGCGCCTGGTCGAACAAGGCGTCCGGTACGTCCAACTCTTTGACTGGGGGTGGGATTTCCATGGCACAGGACCCTCCGAAGACATCCGCGATGGACTCACCAACAAGTGCCGCACGATGGATCGCCCCGTGGCGGCTCTGCTGAAAGACCTCCGTCAACGCGGCATGCTTGATGACACCCTGGTCGTGCTCGGGGGCGAGTTTGGACGCACCCCCTTCCGTGAAGGGCGCACCGCTCAGGGCGGCGTCTTGGGGCGCGACCACTTCCCCGACTGCTACTCCATGGTCATGGCCGGAGGCGGCATCCGGGGCGGCACCACGTACGGCGAATCCGACGAACTAGGATTCTCAGTGGCCCGCGACAAAGTCACCGTCCACGACCTTCAGGCCACCCTTCTGCATCAACTCGGATTTGATCATGAGCGACTCACCTTCCGTTTTCAGGGTCGCGACTACCGTCTGACCGACGTGGAGGGACAGGTGGTGAAGGGCATCCTGGCCTAATCCGCTAACTCCCTGTCCCCGATGTTCTAGCAAATCTTCCTGACCATCCTTGAGTCAGGAACGGGCCGGATTTACTCATACCGCATGACCCGAGCGGGCTGGACAGCAATCCTACGGACCCTTTGGCGGACGTCGATGGTTGGGGCATGGACCCTAGTCACCGCCCAGGCCGCCACCGTCCGAATCGACACCTCGAGAGCCCCAGCCTTGAAAACCTGGGCAGATTCGACGGAAGCCATCGCCCGGGAGTGGTATCCCCGATTGGGCAACTTATTGGCCACTACCCAGGACCATCCATTGCCCAATGTCGCTATCCGCGTGAATCCCGACTTCAAAGGGATAGCCGCGGCCTCTTGGTCCAGTATTGAAATTTCGGCAAACTGGATCATCCAGCACCCAGAGGACAGTCGCGGCGCCGTCATCCACGAACTGGTTCATGTCGTCCAAGCCTATCCCCCGAACCAAGTGGGATGGTTGACTGAAGGCATCGCTGATTATTTGCGCTACGCCATTTATGAAGCCCTGCCCCTGTCCGAGTTCCCCCGTCCGGAAAAGCCGCAGGGGTATCTCGATTCTTACAAGGTCACGGCGGGGTTCTTATTTTGGCTCGAGTGCGGCCCTGCGCCGGGAATCGTCCGTCAATTGAACACCGCCCTGCGCCTCGGGAACTACCAAGAAACCCTCTTCTCCAAAGCAACCGGCCGCGGACTCAACGATCTCTGGAGTGACTACCTAATCGCCTTACGCCCCCTCCCCAACCTTCCCCGGGATCCACAAATTTGGCGTCATGCCAAGGGCTCCTTCGAACGCAAGACCAACGGAACTTGGACTGAGTTTGAAAACGGCAAACCGGTCTGGAATTTCATAGAAATGTCTAGGACCCCTCAGTACATCGAAATCGTGGATGGCACCCGCAACCTCCGCCTGAGACTCGCCTCACCCATGGTTCAACTGGTCTCAAAAAGCGGCTGGTCAACCCTCTACACGGGAGAATGGGCACCACCCTCACCATCCTCTACGAAGCAGCCGGCCCACTAACCTCCATCGGTTCCTTGGAGTCGCCCTGCTTGATCGTTACTCCTGCGCAATGGACTATCGAACATCCCACGATCACCGCGGAGAGATGGATAGCTTGATGGCTTGAAATAGAACTATTCGATCCGCGCAGGCCAACCCTCATGAGCAAACCCAAACAGGTGCACTGGTTCGATGAACCGGAGGAGCACAACTACCCCGCGGCTCAATCCTACTTGCGACTCCTCTATCCCGAACAGGATGCCGATCGCTGCGTGGAAAAACTTCGAGCGGCAGACATGGTTTCCTTCAAGGCGAAGGACATCTTCCGGGCTTCCGGGCTTTCACTGCTCGGAGTGAGCAACAGCCATGTCTCCAAGAACGACGATAAGATCCAGAACGAGGTTTCGTTGTCGCCGCTGCTGCTGGTGCGATCCCGCATCCGGGATTCGGTGATCGTGGCCGATGGTTACCACCGATTGTGTGCGGTCTACCGCCACAATGAGGACGCGTGGATCCCCTGCAAAATCACCTGACGACCTGCATGCCACTCCCCCGAGAGACCGCTTGGTTTTATGCGAAGTCGTATGGCTGGGGTTGGGGACTGCCGGCGCGCCGGCAAGGATGGGTTTGTCTCCTAACCTATGTCGCAGCGATGGCCGGCAGTGCTGCCTGGGTTCTGCCCGAACACCCGATCCTCTTCGGAACCATCACCGGAGTTTTGTCGGCGATCTTCATCGGAATTTGCTACTGGAAGGGGGAGCCCCCGAAGTGGCGCTGGGGCGGGAAGCCCTTGTGACAAAATCCGATCCCCCTCCAACTCTCCCTTCAACTGTCCCTTCATTCAATGCCTCCCTCTTCCCCGCCCCTACCCCTCGGCCAAACCGCCCAACCTCGGCTCATGTCTCTCGATGCCCTGCGTGGCTTCGACATGTTCTGGATCGTTGGAGCTGAGGAGTTGATCCGTGGGCTTCAGAAGTTTACCAGCGGCGGTCTCCTGGGAATGATCGCCGAACAACTGCACCACAAAGCCTGGGCGGGGTTCCATTTTGAGGACTTGATCTTCCCCCTCTTCGTCTTCATCGCCGGCGTTTCCTTGGTATTTTCGCTCAGCAAAACCTTGCAGCAAACCGACCGCCGAACCGCCGCGATTCGAATCCTCAAACGCTCTGCCCTGCTCTACTTCATCGGAATCCTATATTACGGCGGATTCTCCACCCCCTTTGAGCAAATTCGTCTGCTTGGCGTCCTCCAACGCATCGCCCTGTGCTACCTCTTCGCAGGCCTTCTATTCTGTTACCTCAAGCCCAAGGCGCTCATCGGCGCCTGCGCAGGGCTGCTGTTGGGCTATTGGGCGATGCTGTCGTGGATTCCGGTGCCGGGACATGGACCCGGCAACTTTGCCGAGGGAGCCAATTTGGCCAATTACGTCGATCAACAGTTCCTGCCCCTGCGCAAGAATGATGGAGATCACGATCCAGAGGGACTGCTGAGCACGCTGCCGGCCATCGCCAGTTGTCTCTTGGGGGTCTTCGCGGGCCTCATTCTCCAGAACCCCGCCCTCACCGATCGGAAACGGGTGCTCCGGTTGGTAATCATCGGCCTGGGTTGCCTCAGTGTCGGCTGGCTTTGGCACCTGAATTTCCCGGTCATCAAAAAGATTTGGACCTCGTCGTTCGTATTAGTGGCCGGCGGATACAGCTACTTGTTTTTGGCCGCGTTCTATCAGGTGATTGATGTCTGGAAGTTTCAGAAATGGGCGCTGCCCTTAGTTTGGATCGGCGTGAACCCCATCACCCTCTATTTTGGCGGGCACTTCATTGACTTCGAAGCCATGGCCAAACTGTTTTTCGGAGGCCCCATCGGCGCGGCCTTGGGCCCCTATCAAGAACTGGTGATGGCCCTGGCCACGCTCGGGTTCGGCTTCGCCTTCCTGCGTTACCTCTACCAACGCCGCATTTTCCTGCGGGTTTGATCAACCCACTGCCAAACCAAGAGTCCCGAAACAGGCTCTTCGGACTAGGGACAGGCTCTTCGGACTAGGGACAGGCTCTTCGGACTAGGGACAGGCTCTTCGGACTAGGGACAGGCTCTTCGGACTAGG
>Ga0255132_1000735_pt1 | contig 12732 bp, 6 predicted proteins | sample Law_Law_RepA_8d_FD_188551 | JGI IMG/M metagenome (GOLD analysis project Ga0255132, IMG submission 188551) | Freshwater microbial communities from St. Lawrence River, New York, United States - Law_Law_RepA_8d | ecosystem: Environmental > Aquatic > Freshwater > River | place: USA: New York...
ACCAGCAGGGAACTTCACTTCGATATTTTGTCGTACGTCAACCTGAGCGGATCCACGGCACGTCCGGCACGGATCGGGAATGGTTTCCCCGCGACCACCACAGGCGTGACACGGGCGTTGAATGCGGAAAAAACCCTGCCCTTGAAGCAAAACACCTTGGCCATTGCACGTTCGGCAGCGCGCCACACGGGTTCCGGGTGTGGCGCCGGTGCCTGAGCAGTCGCGGCATCCTTCTTTGCGAGTCACTTCGATGGTCTTACTACCACCACGAGCGGCTTCAGCAAGGTCGATTGCCATATCAAGCCGAAGGTCGCGCCCGCCCTGACGACGTCCTTGCTGAGCCCCGCCAAAAATGGAGCCAAAGAGGTCGCCAAAGGCGTTCATCATGTCTTCGCCACCGCCACCTCCACCGCCCGGGCTTTCACCCATACCGGCATGGCCATAGCGGTCGTAGCGCTTCCGCTTATCCGGATCGCGCAATACTTCAAACGCTTCTTGAACTTCCCGGAATCGAACCGCGACATCCTCGTCCCCCGGATTGCGATCCGGATGGTATTCGAGGGCAAGCTTTCGGTACGAAGCCTTGATCGCGCCATCGTCAGCGCTTTTGGATATACTTAATACTTCGTAATAACACCGCTTGGATGGCATGTACCGCACCGCGCTGGTGGAAGCCCGGGCATAAAGCGACCCCGGAACCCGGGCAAGGGTTCCGGGGCCGTAACGACAAGTTAGCGAATTGCGCCAGCAACCTTGCTGCCTGGCTCATCTTCATCCACCTTCGTGATCATCACTTCGGTGGTAAGCATCAAACCCGCAATGCTTGCCGCATTGATAAGCGCGCTGCGCGTAACACGTGCCGGATCAAGTACGCCAGCAGCAATCAGGTCTTCGTATTCCTTGCTTGATGCGTTGTAACCAATATTGCTGTTCTTCTCGCCACGCAGGCGAACTTCGTCCACAACCACTGGTCCGTCGAGGCCGGAGTTACCAGCAATCGTCAGGATTGGCTTAACCAAAGCGCGGGCCACAATCTCTGCGCCGATTTTTTCGTCGCCCTTCAATTTCGCTGCAACGGCTTCCACCGCATCGATTGACCGAAGGAGAGCAACACCACCGCCAGGAACCACACCATCCGCCACTGCGGCGCGGGTTGCATGGAGGGCGTCTTCAACGCGACCCTTGGTCTGCTTCATTTCGGCTTCGGTTGTCCCGCCCACGCGGATAATGGCAACACCACCGGTGAGCTTGGCCAGACGTTCGGAAAACTTTTCCTTGTCGTATTCGCTTTCCGTCTGAGCCATCTGCTTGCGGATCTGTTCAATCCGCTTTTCAATCCGGGCTTTGTGAGCAGCATCAAGCTTGGAGTTGATGATGGTCGTGTTTTCTTTCTCGACGGTCACCTTTTCCGATTGGCCAAGGTGCTCGATGCGCACGTTCTCGAGCTTCATGCCCAAGTCGTCGCTGATGAAAGTACCGCCTGTAAGCACGGCGATGTCGCCAAGAATGGCTTTGCGCCTATCGCCAAAACCAGGAGCCTTGACGGCGCAAACCTTCAGCACACCCTTTAGCTTGTTGATCACCAACGCCGCAAGGCAATCGCCTTCGACATCTTCAGCGATAATCAAAAGCGGACGGCGGGTTCCTGCGATCTGCTCGAGCAGCGGAAGCAGTTCGCGGACATTGGACAGCTTCTTCTCATGGATGAGGATCAACGGATTTTCAAGATCGCTGGTCATCTCGGGAGAGGTGATGAAGTAGGGGCTGATGTAGCCCTTGTCAAACTGCATACCTTCGACAAAGTCGAGGGTGGTTTCGGAAGTCTTACCTTCTTCAACCGTAATGACACCATCTTTGCCCACGCGCTCGAAAGCATCTGCCATCTTGTCGCCAATGTACTTGTCGTTATTGGCACTGATGGCTGCGACCTGAGCAATTTCCTTTTTCGAGGAAAGCTTGACGGCGATCTTTTCGATATGGCTGACAACGGCCTCGACAGCCTTGTCGATCCCGCGCTTGACACCCATCGGGTTGGCACCAGCGGCAATGTTGCGCAGGCCTTCCTGATAGATGGAAAGTGCAAGAATGGTGGCGGTGGTGGTACCATCACCAGCCACGTCGCTGGTTTTCTGTGCGACCGCGTTGACAAGCTTCGCGCCCATATTCTCGAATGGATCGGGAAGGTCGATTTCCTTGCTGACCGTCACACCGTCCTTGGTAACGGTTGGGCCACCAAAGCTCTTGTCGAGGATAACGTTGCGGCCGGTTGGCCCCAGCGTGATACCCACGGCATGTGCCAGCTTTTCAGCGCCCTTCAGAAGCTTTTTCCGGGCGTCCTCGTTGTACATCAATTGCTTGGCCATGGAATTACTCCTTTGTTCGTGTGGATGTTCGGGGTTACTTGGTCAGACGGGCCAGAATGTCACCTTCGCGGAGGATCTTAACATCCTTACCGTTGACATTGACGTCGTTGCCGCTGTACCGACCGTAGACAACAACGTCATCCTTGGTCACGGTCATCGGAATGAGCTCACCAGAATCGGTGCGCTTGCCTGGGCCGACTGCCAAAACCTTACCACGCTGTGGCTTTTCCTTGGCTGCTTCTGGGATGTAGATACCGCCTGAGGTTTTTTCCTCAGCTTCGAGTGGCTCAACCACCACGCGGTCTTCCAAGGGACGAATCGACAAACCGTTATCCTTATCCTTCGCCATGTCTCGAAACTCCTCAATAGTGTTAGAAAACTAATCTGTTATTGGTGAATCGTAACGGAGAGGCAATCACATCATGCCTTCCATGCCGCCCATACCACCCATGCCGCCGCCCATGCCGCCCATTCCACCCATGCCGCCGCCGTGATCATGATGATGATGATCACCGCCACCTGGCTTCTTCTTCTCGGGAATGTCCGCAATGATCGACTCAGTTGTCAGAAGCAGCGCCGCTACCGATGCGGCGTTTTCCAAAGCACTACGTGTCACCTTCACCGGATCGATCACGCCTGCTGAACGCAGATCGTGGTACTTGCCTGTGTCAGCGTCAAAACCAATGGTCTTGTCCTTGTGGCGGAGAATCGAGTTCACCACAACGGATCCGTCAAGGCCCGCATTTTCCGCGATCATGCGGCAAGGCATTTCAAGAACCTTGAACAGAAGCCGGCCAGCCGGTGCTTCGGCTTCAAGGAACTCCATCTTTTCGAGAACCTTGCGTGCATGCAGAAGCGCGACACCACCGCCGGGAACAATGCCTTCTGCAATGGCGGCGCGGGTTGCGTGCAAGGCGTCTTCGTAAAGCGCCTTGCGTTCTTTCATTTCAGTTTCCGTGGCGGCGCCAACCTTGACCTGAGCCACGCCACCGGCGAGCTTGGCCAGACGTTCCTGCAGCTTTTCGCGATCGTATTCGCTGTCTGTCTTGGTGATTTCTTTGCGAATCAGTTCGCAGCGGCCTTCAATCGCCTTCTTGTCGCCAGCACCTTCGGTGATGGTGGTGTTTTCAGAATCAATTTTCACTTTCTTGGCCCGGCCAAGCTGCGAAAGCTTGATATTGCTCAGGTTCACACCCAGATCCTTGAAAATCGCTTCGCCCTTGGTCAGGACAGCGATGTCTTCAAGCATTGCCTTACGGCGGTCGCCGTAACCAGGAGCCTTGACAGCGCAAACGGTCACAACACCCTTGAGCTTGTTAAGAACCAAGGTGGCGAGCGCTTCGCCTTCGACATCTTCGGCAATGATCACAAGTGATGCCTTGGCCTTGCTAACCTGCTCAAGCAGGGGCACCAAATCCTTGGCATTCGAAATCTTTTCTTCGTGAATCAGGATATAAGGATTATCGTATTCGCAGATAACTTCCTTTTCGTTGGTCACGAAGTTTGGCGAGATGTAACCCCGATCAAACTGCATACCTTGCACAACGTGCACTTCGGTGTCTGCGGTCTTGCCTTCTTCGATGGTGATCACGCCGTTGCTGGCGCCAACACGGTCCATCGCTTCAGCAAGCTTCTTGCCAATCTCACGATTGTTGTTAGCGGCGATGGTCGCCACTTCGGCAATGATGTTCTTGTCTTTCGGGTCGATTTTCTCAGCAAGCTTGTGCAGTGATTCCACAACCTTGACAACACCCTTGGCGATCCCGCGGGAAAGCGCCATTGGATCGTGACCTGCCGCGATCAGCTTCAGGCCTTCGCGGAAGATGGCTTCTGCAAGCACAGTCGCTGTGGTGGTACCGTCGCCTGCAACGTCGCTGGTTTTGCTTGCAGCTTCCTTGATGAGCTGAGCGCCCATGTTTTCAAAGGGATCCTGCAATTCGATGTCTTCGGCAACAGATACGCCGTCCTTGGTAACGCTGGGGCTGCCCCAACCTTTGTCCAAAATGGCATTGCGACCGCGAGGCCCGAGGGTCACACGAACGGCTCTGGCGAGTTTGCTGGCCCCGTTCAGCAGTTTTTGTCGCGCGTCATCGCTGTAAACCAGTTGTTTCGCACCCATGCTGTGACTCCTTCAAATGAACTGAAACGATCACGTGGCCCGGACCAGAAAACCTGATCAGTCTGCACACACTCAAGCAATGATCGTGCCATCTGTAATTGAATTGCGAAACTTGTTGTCAGATAAGCAGTTAGGGTAATTGTCCGAACCTTTTGCTGAAATCTGTCTGCCACATTGGCAGGGAGGGGGAGCGGCTGCCATGAGAATTGGCACCCCGGAGGATGCCATGACGAATCACAACGGCCTATGCATCTTCTTCATCATCGATCACGGCAATGCCTGCTTCCTCAAGCGCCGCAATGATTGAGTCGAGATGGGTTGGGTTGGTTTCGTTGTCGAGCAGGGCATCGTGAACATCACCAAAAGTGACTGATCCGGCTCCCTTGCCTTTTTCCAACAAGTGCTTTAGTGCTGCTTCTGCCAGGCGCATGGTAATCTCCCCATCCTGCTTATTTCGGAGGGAAACAAAATTCGATCGATCATTCTATATGCTATGTCTAGGAGCCATAGCGGCCAAGGGTCGTTTCTGCGCAAACGATTTACATGCTTGACCCGTCTTATCCGGGAGTGACCATGAGCATCGATGGTTCACAGGGGCAGCCTATGTCGCGGCTGGGTGACCAGTCGGTACCCGTAATTGGTGACGAACAGTTGCTTGCGGCGTTCGAATCGATGCGGGATGAACTTGTCAGCACCCTCTCGTTTTTTCTTCGGAGCCGAGATGATGCCATGGACATTGGCCAAGAGGCGTTCCTGAGATGCTGGAAGAACCGAAGTGGTTTTGGCCAGATCAGCAACATCAAGGCGTGGATCTTTCGAGTGGCACTTAATGCGGCCAGGGATCTTAAGCGTAGTGCGTGGAAACGCAAGTCGCGCGCCTTGCCCGAGCAGGAGCCAGTTGGCGCGATGCGCACAGGTATAGATCTGGTGCAGGACGAAGAAGAGCGACGCCGTGTGCGTGATGCAGTCCTTGTCCTCAGATCCGAAGAGCGCGAGGTGTTTTTGCTGCGGCAAAACGGTGAACTCACCTACGAAGAAATCGCTGATACGGTTGATCGGCCTGTTGGCACAGTGAAGACACAGATGCGTTCGGCATTGCAAAAACTCAAAGAATTGCTCGGCGATGTCCAAGCAGACGAATCAGTGGCGATGGAGGGACGGTCATGAACTGTAGCGACTGTCAGAACATGGTATTGCCATGGCTGCACGGCCTTCTTGATGACTCCGAGTCGGTAACCTTCGGTTCCCATCTGAAGGATTGCCCCGCTTGTACCCAGTTGGTCAATGCTGAAAAAACACGCCAAAAACAGTGGAAAGGTGCTGTGCGCTCCACCTACCCGGAGATGGTGTTCACTCCCCCCGATGTGAAAATATTGGCCAAGCCAACCAGCCAGAAGCTCATGATGTCGGTGGCACGCTACGCTTTGGCTGCAAGCCTCCTTCTGATTGCTGGACTGGGCATTATGGGGGCATTTAATGACTTTCGTGTCGAAAGTGCGCGAGCAAGGTTGGATGCCGATCGCCAGTTGTTGGCGCAAGCCCAAGACAAACAAAGTAACAGACTCTGGGCCCAGTATGCATTGAAATCCAGCCAAGAAACGGACCGGAATAAAATAATCGCACAAGCGGTGAACCCGCAACTGAATCTTGTTGTGCACGGACCAGCTTCCTGGGTCGCAGGTGCATCTTCCACCTATCGGATTGAAGCTGTCGGCCCCGGCGGCGAAATGCGGAAGGCCAAGATTTCAACGCGCATGGAGAACCCGTCAAGCAAAGGATCATTTGTATCATTGGATTTAAAAGAAAAACCTGATGGTGCCCACGAGCTGACATTACCGCCTGATTTTGTTTTGACTGCCGGTATGCAGCCGATTTTGGAAATATCAGCCCAATCAGAAGATCCGGCAACCAAGGCTCTTGTTGAAGTCAAGGAGTCTGTGCCTCTGGGATTGCCTGCGTTGGTGACTCATCTGGCAACAGATAGGCGGCTATATCTGCCGGGTGAAACCGTTCGATTCCGTTCATTGACATTGGAGCGCGCAACGCTCAAACCAGCACACGATCAATTGGGTTTGTCATTCCGTCTGGTACGTCCTGACGGTTCTACTGTTCAACTAGGCGAAGGTGATGGACGGGTCAGACAAACGGAAAATGGTGCCGTTGCTCAAGGCCCTTCAGGACAGGCTATTGTTGGAATTGGTACGGGTGAATTCACACTAGAGGCTGATGCGCCTGGTGGCGAATACACCCTGCATGTCTCAGATACATCACGCCGGTTTGCACCGCGTGAACGCAAGTTTTTGGTTCAGGAATATCAGCCGCAGCGCTTGGCCAAGGAATTGATATTCAACCGGCGCAGTTACGGTCCGGGCGATACGGTTGAAGTGATGCTGAAGGGGGCTTCTGCCACGGGGCAACCGCTATCTGGTTCAACTGTAGAATTGATGTTGCGCGTGGACGACATGCAATTCAACGCATCTGGCAAAGAGTCTGGGGAAATGATCCCATTAATGCTCGACGGGCAGGGCAAAGGATCTGTCAGGCTGGTTCTTCCCAAGGTAATACGCAAGGGTGACGTGACACTGACTGCCATATTCAGCGACGGGGCCAACCGTGAGACACTTGTAAAGCCTGTGCCGATGGTGCTGAAAAATGTAATTGTTGAGTTTTTTGCCGAGGGTGGCGACTTGGTTCCAGGAGCCGAGGCCCGGGTTTATTTCTCGGCACGATCTCCATTAGGCAAGCCTGCCGAAATCCGTGGCCGATTGCTGGAAGACGGCAAAGCATTGCCAGGCGAAGTTTCGACATACAGCGATTCGGAAAACCCTGGCTCGGCACAGGGATTAGGGGTTGTATCTTTTACGCCTGTTGCCGGTCGCGCCTATGAGATCGAGCTGACATCTCCAGAATCTGGTATCAGGCACCCGCTTCCTAAATTGGCTCCGCAGGGAACAGCCTTGCGTGCTGTTGCTGGTCAGGTTCCCGGGGAGCCAATTGCGGTATCGATTACAGCAGCGAAACCTGCCCGGCATTTGGTGGGTCTCTACAGCCGTGGCCAGTTGCTCGATTCCAAAGTGCTTGAACCTGGCTCTGTTCGGGTAGACTTGAAGCCGCCGACATCATCTGGTGGTGTGGGCAGGGTTACCGTCTTCCGCATGGAATCTGCCGGGGGGAATCCAGAACTGATTCCGGTGGCAGAACGACTGGTTTGGATTCCTTCAAAATCCTCACTTTCTGTTGAAATGACCGTTTCTCGCGCTGGAAGTGGTGCTGGAGATCTGGCCCCGGGTGATCAGGCGCGCCTAACGGTGAAGACCCGTGATGCCTCAGGTGCTTCTAAACCTGCATTGGCCCTATTGTCGGTTGTGGATCGTTCCAATGTGATATTGGCAGACGAAAAATCAGCGCGGTCGATGCCGACACATTTCTTATTGGGTGAGGAAGTGCGCCACGCGGCGGATCTGGAGTATTCTGATTTTTTGATTTCCGGACACCCGCGTGCACGCGAAGCAATCGACCTGTTACTTGGAGTTCAAGGCTGGCGGCGGTTCGCTGAGCAGGATCCCGCCAAATTTCAAAGACAGTTCCCTGTTGAGGCCGATAACTACTTGATTTCCGCTGGTCAGAAAGACCACCGATCGGTGCACACGGCACATATTGCCTTGGAGCGGTCTTTGGCGCAGCACGATGCTGCCGTTCTACAACTTCTGAAACCCGCCAATGCCGCCATTTCCGAGGCTCAGGAAGAAGTTAAACAAGTTGAGGATACGGTATGCCGGGCGGGCGAATTGCTGGCTACGCATACCGAGCGCCAGCGCACTATCGGAATGATTTTTCGCGGGGCTGTTATTCTGACATGTTTATTGACTGCATTGTCTGGATTGATGTGGGTGCTGAGTTGGTTAACGCTGGCTAGCCGGATTATTTCGGTGGGTGCGTTCCTGTGCGGTGGCTTGGTGATGGCTTTCCTCAATCCAGCTTTTTTCATTCAAACCGTGTCTACTATGTCGGAATTTGTTCAATCGAATAACGATGCTGGCCGTGCAATTGACGCGAGAGCATTAACTGAAGCAGCCCCAGCTCCAATGGCGCAGGCGGCAGAATTCATGGATAAACCTTCTCCAGGTCCACCAGGTGCAGCAGTCTTTGATAAGCCTCTACCAGGTGCAGCCCCGGCTGTTGAGATGGGAGCGGTTATGGAAGGCTTTGGGGCTAAAGCTAGGTCGCGTTTTTCTCCTCCTGCAAATCGCAATCTAGCTTTGCCTGGGCCAATCCAGAAGCCTGGTGCTGCCATGGCGCGTGCCAACAATATGGATAAAGTTCCCGGAATTCGTCGTCCTGGCGAACAATTAGCTAAGCGGAATGGAATGGCAGCCCTGCCCCAACAAATGCGGCAGGAAGGTGAGGCCATGGGAGCCCGTCGCATGAAAAATATTGCGGGGGGAATGCCAATGGGTGGAATGCCTGTTTTGGGGGCAGATGCGAAATTTGATCGGGAACTCAATAACATTTTGGAACACGATCCACGGGCCCGTATCGACCGCCCCATGCTAGTGCGTGAATATGCCCACGCTCGGTTACGTGGGCAGGATACTGCCCGGACAGACTTCACAGAAACATTACTGTGGCAACCGGTTGCTGTTCTGGCAGACGGATCGTTTTCAAAAGAGTTTGATCTGTGTGATTCGGTAACCCGCTTTCAGGCGGTAGCCATGGTGCATACCGAAGACGGTGAGTTGGCTCAGGCGACTGTGACGTTTGATTCGCGGTTGCCTCTTAGCATGTCTCTGAAGGTCCCATTTGAGGTGACGGCATCCGACACGATCCGCGCTGTGGCTGCCATTGAAGGCCGACCCGGTATCGATAAGGTCCGGCTCGACCCGGCGACGTTGACGGGAGCAGTTCTTGAGGGGCCAGGTGCCGAGGAGCTTCCATTATCGAAAGAAGGCCGGGCGCGTCGTGTGCTGACATTGCGTCCGGGATTGCTGGATCAGGAAATTGGATATGGATTGGAAATGACCGGAGGCGGTTTTTCCGATTCGATCAAGGGCAAGGTGCGAATTGTGCCTGAAGGATTTCCGGTGGAAGGCGCTTTGAGCGACAGGCTGAGCGGAAGCCTAGAGCGCACGCTGAGATTTCCTAAAGAGTGGGTACAAGGCTCTTTGAGCATGCGGATTGAAGCTTATCCTTCTCCCACAGGTGAACTGCTCAAAGGTTTGGATGGCATGCTGCGTGAACCGCATGGTTGTTTCGAGCAGACATCGTCAACCAATTACCCCAATGTGATGATTCTGGCATATTTGAAAGAATCAGGTCTGCCCAATCCGGAAGCGGAATCGCGAGCCAGAGAGTTGCTTGCCAAGGGCTATGGGCGCCTGATCGGTTTTGAATGCCAAGACACTAAAGCTGGGAAAAAGCACGGTTTTGAATGGTTTGGCGCTTCAGACCAGCAGCATGAAGCCCTGACTGCTTATGGATTGCTTCAATTCGCGGATATGCAGTCTGTGGGTGTGGAAGGCATGGACAAGGATTTGGTCTCGAGGACGCGCAGCTTTCTGATGCAGCGCAGGGATGGGCAGGGGGGATTTGTGCGCAACCCCAGAAATCTGGATAGGTTTGGTGCGGCACCAACCCCCATCACCAATGCGTACATCGTTTGGTCGCTGACTGAAACAGGTTCCGCAGACGAATTGAAAAAAGAAATCGATGCGGTGCGGGATGCGGCTGCCGGGTCTCCTGACATGTATCTGAAGGCATTGGCAACAATCATATTGCTGAATGCTGGCCGGAATGAAGAGGCTGTTCCTTTTGTGAAGTCACTCATGGAAGCCCAGGATGCCGAAGGCAAGGTTGTGGGTGGACAATCGAGCGTTACCCGATCGACCGGCCAATGCCTTGAAATTGAAACAACAGCACTTGCCTGCTTGGCTTGGATGAAAGCAGGCGTTGCAGGTGCCCATGTGGTTTCAGCTAGTAAGGCAGGTGGTTGGTTAGCCAAGCAGCGCGATGGATTGGGAGCTTACGGCACCACCCAGTCGACTGTTTTGGCGCTCAAGGCACTTGTGGGGCAGGCCAAAGCCAGCAAACGAGAGATTAAGGCAGGCGAGATCAAATTGAGTGTCGGTGACAAAGTATTCGCCAAGGCATTCGGTGCGGGAGTTACTGAGACGGTTTCGATTGCCATTCCAGATGCCGAACGGGTTTTCAAACCGGGCGACAATCCTGTGCGATTTGAAATAACAGGCGGTAATGCGATGCCAGCCAGCCTTACTTGGCGCTATCACACGCTGATTCCCCCAACATCTCCCAAGGCAATACTCGATCTTCAGACCAAGCTGGACCGAACCACTCTTAGAGAGGGTGAATCGGCGCGGTTGAACGTTGCAGTGACGAACAAAAGCAACGAGGGGCAGGGCATGGCGATCGCCGTGATTGGCTTGCCAGCGGGCATGAATATTCCCACTGATGGCAAGCAACTGATCGACCTGTGTCGGATTCCCACCGATGGCAGCCGTGCCAAACTATCGCAGTGGGAAGTTCATGGTCGGGAGTTGGTACTTTACTGGCGGGACATGGCTCCCAGTGAGCGAATCGAGCTTAGCCTCGATGTTGAGGCCCGCGTTCCGGGAATCTACCGTGGCCCATCCAGCCGGGCTTACCTGTATTACACACCAGAGCACCGGATTTGGGTGGAACCTTTGAAAGTAACCATCAACCCGGCCTCTTAAGTGGGCATGGTATGCGTTTCGGGTAGTCAAACCGCTCGCATTCATCTAGAACATCCTCGCAGTTCAGGTCGTTCTCCCGAGGGGAATTCCTCCCGGGAGTGATACATTTTGAGGGGATCGGCGTATGAGTTCCAAGTACGTGTATTACTTTGGCGGATCATCAGCAGAAGGCGATGCCACTATGCGCACCAAGTTGGGTGGCAAAGGCGCCAACCTGTGCGAAATGGCAAAAATCGGCCTGCCTGTTCCCGCAGGCTTCACACTCAGCACCGAGGTTTGCACCTACTTTACCGACAACCAACGCACCTATCCGCCAGAACTGCGCGCGCAGGTACTCGAAGCTCTTCACAAAACCGAGCAGGAAATGGGAGCCAAGCTTGGCGACCCGGTGAATCCGCTTCTGGTTTCGTGCCGATCCGGTGCCCGCGACTCGATGCCTGGTATGATGGATACGGTTTTGAACATTGGTTTGAATGAAAAAACCTTGGCAGGTCTGATTGCCAAGACGGGCAACGAGCGATTTGCTTGGGACACCTACCGCCGTTTCGTGCAGATGTATGGCGACGTGGTGTTGGGTCTGAAGCCGACCGACAAAAAGGAAACGGATCCTTTTGAAAAGATCATGGAAGAGCTCAAGCACGAAAAGCATGTCGAGCTTGACAATGAATTGACGGTGGCAGATCTGAAGGAACTGGTGGCTCGCTTCAAGAAGGCAGTGAAGACACGCACCGGCCTCGATTTTCCAGACGATGCCCATGAGCAAATGTGGGGCGCTATTGGCGCTGTGTTTGGATCGTGGATGAATGACCGGGCAATTGTCTACCGTCGGCAGTACAATATCCCCCACGAATGGGGCACCGCTGCCAACATTTGCGCCATGGTTTTCGGTAACATGGGCGACGATTGCTGCACGGGTGTTGCGTTTACCCGCGACCCAGCAAGCGGCGAAAACGTGTTCTACGGTGAGTACCTGACCAACGCTCAGGGCGAAGACGTTGTCGCGGGTATCCGTACCCCCAAGAAGATTTCTGAATTGAAAGACGAGATGCCCAAGGTTTACGCGCAGCTTGAAGATGTGCGCGTTAAACTGGAATCGCATTACAAAGATGTCCAAGATATCGAATTCACCGTCCAGAAGGGCAAACTCTGGATGCTTCAAACACGTAACGGCAAGCGCACCGGCTTTGCAGCCGTGAAGTTTGCTGTGGAAATGGTTGAAGAAGGCCTGATCGACTGGAAAACAGCTATTGGTAAGGGCCGTATTCCACCCGATGACCTGAATCAATTGCTTCAGCCCGTGTTCGATCTCGACGCCAAGGCACAGGCCATCAAGGATGGCACGCTTCTGGCCAAGGGCATCAACGCAGGTCCAGGCGCTGCCACTGGCCGTATTAAATTCTTTGCCGAGGATGCGGAGAAATACGTTCAGACACATGGCCGAAAAGAAGATCACCGCGTGATTCTTGTTCGCCGCGAAACCAGCCCCGAAGACCTTCGTGGTATGCAGGCTGCCGATGGCATT
>Ga0255132_1000740_pt1 | contig 12715 bp, 10 predicted proteins | sample Law_Law_RepA_8d_FD_188551 | JGI IMG/M metagenome (GOLD analysis project Ga0255132, IMG submission 188551) | Freshwater microbial communities from St. Lawrence River, New York, United States - Law_Law_RepA_8d | ecosystem: Environmental > Aquatic > Freshwater > River | place: USA: New York...
CGCACCGGCTCACCGGATACACCATCATCATCAAGGAAATCTTCGAAAGCATAGGTGCCATCCGGCATCGCGCGGATGGCGGCGCGCATCGCGGCTTCACTTTGGTCCAGGATGCGGCCTGTTGCTTCTATCAGCGTCGCGGCACCATAGCGCGCGGCAATGCGGCGGATGGAAGCGGCACCAACTTCAAGGCTGGCCAATTGGGACTGCAAATCCCCCAGCATAAGGGCGGGCTTGCGCACATTCTGCCCAATCATGGCGTAGATGGCTTTGTTCAGCACGCCGCCTTCAATGAGCTTCAGCGGCGGAATGCGAAGCCCTTCCTGGAACACTTCCGTGGCTGTGGCCGCATAGGAACCGGGCGCCATGCCGCCCATATCAATGTGATGGCAAAGCGCGCCCACATAAGCCACGCGTTTGCCGTCATGGAAAACCGGCTTGAAGACCAAAATGTCGTTCAAATGCTGCGCGCCGCAATAGGGATCATTCGTGGCAACAACATCATCTTCGCGCCAATCCGCAGCATCCACGAAGCGGTCCAGCAATATGCGCAGCGCCGCGCCCATGGAATTCAAATGCTGCGGGATGCGCGCGGATTGCGCGACATTATTACCTTCAGCGTCGAAGACCGCGGTGGAATAATCGAGCAATTCGCGCACTGTCGTGCTGCGGCTGGTACGCCAGATGGTGATATCCATCTCGGCCGCCGCTGCTGTCAGCGCGTTGCGAATCACTTCAATTTCGATGGGGCCGAGGCTCATGGCGCGATCCTCTTTGCAATCAAGGCGCCGCCTGCGGCAAGCCTTGCCTGCCAGGCGGGTGAAATCCAATGGGTGGCGAAGGCTTCTTCGATAATGGCGGGGCCTTGGATCAGATCATCGGCGCCAAGCGCTTCACGGTCCCAGACAATCACCTCACGCCATTGCTGGCCATCAAAGGCACGGCGCGTTGCCTTTTGCGCAGGGCGGGATGCGGGCATCGGCTCACGCAAAACAGGTTTGGCAAGCTTGCCTTTGGCAATGGCGCGGAAGGTAACCATTTCCACCGCCTCAGCTGGGTTGGCGTAGGAAAAGCGTTGCTTATGTGTGGCGTGGAAGCGCTGGATCAATTCAGCCAATGCGGCTGCGTCTGGCTGGTGTATCTGTCCCCAGGGTACAAGCAATTCGAACGCCTGCCCCAGATAGCGCATATCAGCCGCGATGGAGATTTCACGTTGATCTGCTGGAATGCCATCCTGCGCTAATCGCGCATCCGCTGCTTGGCGCAATTCAGCGATCATGTCGCAAATCTGCGGTAGGTTGTCGGGTTCAGCGCGGGTGAGGCGCGTGCGTGCCAAATCCTGCACCAAATCGGAAAACAAAATGCCATAGGCGGAAAGCGTGCCTGGTTCGCGCGGGAAAATCACTTCTGTGATCCCCATTTCATCGGCCACTTCAGTAGCGTGAAGCCCGCCGGCACCGCCGAAAGAAAGCAAGGCGAAATCCCGCGGGTCCAGCCCTTTTTCGAATAGCGAAAGCCGGACTGCGGCGCCAAGATTGGCATTGGTGACTGTCAGCATACCGGCCGCTGCTTTTTCGAGGGGCAAGTTCAACGGCGCGCCAATCCGGGTTTCAATCGCGCTCCGCGTTGCGGGCATATCAAGCTTGATCGCGCCACCAAGGAAGAAATCAGGATCAAGCCTGCCGAGCGCCAGATTGGCATCCGTGACCGTGGGTTCCGTGCCGCCGCGCCCATAAGCGACAGGCCCGGGGCGTGCACCGGCGCTACGCGGGCCAACAGTCAGGCGCCCGGCCGCATCTACCGAGCCGATGGAGCCGCCACCCGCGCCGATGGTACGCATTTCCACCATGGGAAGGCGGACCGGCAGGCGGTCAATCTCGCCCTGCGTAATGACGGAAACGCGCCCGGCTTGCACCACGGAAACATCATAGGATGTACCGCCCATATCCACGGCCACCAAATTCGGGTGGTCAAGCAATTCCGAAATGCGCCCCGCCGCAAGCGCGCCACCTGATGGGCCAGAAAGCAATAGCCGTGCGGGCTGTTCGGCCGCCATGCGCAGGCTGCATACGCCGCCATTCGATTGCACCAGGAAGACAAGCGGCGAAAATCCATCCTCGCCAAGGCGTTTTTCAAGCCGATCCAGATAGGCCTTCACCACCGGCATCAATAGCGCATTCAATACGGTGGTTGAGCAGCGCTCATATTCCCGGATTTCAGGCGATATATCGGCAGAAAGCGAAATTGGCAGATCAGGGCGCGCCGCCTGGATCAGCGCGGCGAGGCGCTTTTCATGAGCGGGATTGGCATAGGCGTGAAGCAACGAAATCGCGATGGTTTCGGCGCCGAGATCTTTGATGCGGTCCAGCAGTGCTGGCAGTTGTGCTTCATCCAGGGGGATTTCGGCGCTGCCATCGGCGCGCAAGCGCTCCTGCACACCAAGGCGCCGGTCGCGTGGGATCAGGGTTGGGAAGGGTTCCTGCGCCAGGCCGTAAATATCGCGTCGGACATGGCGGTTGATTTCCAATACATCCTCAAACCCTGCCGTGGTTAGCAATACGCCGCGGGCAAGCTTTCTTTCCAAGACGGCATTGGTTGCAATGGTGGTGCCATGCAGCAAAAGCCCAACCTCGGCCAACGCAAAGCCGAAACGCGCAGCGGCTTCCTTAATGCCGGTCATGAGGCCAATTGAAGGATCTTCCGGCGTGGTCGGCGTCTTCCACGCCTGCGCCACGCCAAGCCGCGCATCAAGGATTTGCAGATCGGTGAAAGTGCCACCGATATCAACAGCAATACGAATGGGGCGTAGTGTGGATTCGGTTCTCACGATTGGTATCCGTTGGAAAAGGTCAGCTCATGACGCTTGGCAGCCAAAGCGCCAAGCTGGGGAATATCATCAGAAGGGCCACGGCCAATAGATAGACAGCGAGGAAGGGCATGACGCCTGCGAAGACATCCGTGATAGGGCCGGCCCGTTTTCGCATGCCCTGCAATACGTACATAACGGTGCCATCAGGCGGGCTAATTTGGGCGATTTCAACCAGCATGGTCACAATCACGCCAAACCAGATGGGATCGTAACCCAGCGCCGTGACAATCGGAAAAACCACGGGCACCGTCGTGATGATCATGGAAAAGCCTTCCATGAACGTGCCGAGTGCCACGTAAAGCGCGATGATGCAGAGCATAATGGCCCAAGGTGGAATGGGCAGACCAGAGATCATGCCGGCCAGCGCCTGCGGCACATTGATCAGCGTCAGGATATAATTCAGCAGGTAGGCGCCAAAAAGAATGAGCCCAAGCAGCGCAGTATTGCGCGCAGTCGCTTCGGCCGAAGCATTCAGCATGCGTAGTGTCAATTTACCTTCAAGCGCAGCGAAGATCGCGGCACCAACAACGCCGAGTGCGGCTGCTTCCGTGGGAGTTGCAAAGCCGCCATAGATGGACCCCAGCACCAGCAAAATAAGTAAGAGTGTCGGCACAAGATCAAGCAGCGCGCGCAGCTTCATGGCAAGCGGCAGCTTTGCAGGCTTTTCCATGGGGTGCGTCAGCCCATGCGCCAGGATGACCAGAATGAAAAGTCCCGTCACGAGTAAGGATGGAATAATTGCGGCGATATAAAGCGCGCCGACGGAAGTTTCAGTGATCAATCCATAAATGATGAAGGTAATGCCAGGCGGGATGAGATTACCCAGGGCGCCACCGGCCGCGAGTGAGCCCAGCACCATGCGCTGGCTGTATTTCGTATCCTGGAAATAGGGCAGTGCCACGGAGCCCATGGTGGCGGCGGTCGCGACCGAACTGCCGGAGATAGCGGAAAAAACCGCGCAGGAGACGATATTGGTATGCAGCAAGCCGCCGGGCATCCGGTTGAGCCAGACATTCAGCGCGCGATAGAGCCGATCTGAAAGACCTGCGCGCAATAGGATTTCGCCCATCAACAAGAATAGTGGAACCGCAACCAGCACAAAGTTGGAAGATGGTCCCCAAAGTGTTTGTCCCATGAAGGCCCACCAGGGCCGATCAGAGAATAGGAAACCTATAAGTACGCCAAGAATGCCAAGTACTGCGGCGATATAAACGCCGGAGCCGAAAAACAGGACGAAGATGCCGACCAGCATGAGGATTTCGGCAATGGGTAGTGTTTCAGTCCCCGTTGCAGCAGCGAAGATGGTGACAGCTAAAAGTCCTAGCAGAAAGACGATGGCTATCATGATTGCGGCCTCGGCGCTTCATGCGCCATGCCAACGGCTTCAAGCGCTTCTGCCGTCTCGTCCTGAAGGCTACGGGAGCCAAGCAGCCTATCTAGTTCCTCAGGCTTACCCGCCAGGATCGCAAGGCTGGCCTCCAGCATCAGCACGAGCCCCATAATGGCGAAGCTGATGATGCCAAAGGCCCAGATGCCTTGCGGCCAAATCATTTCAATCCTGAGCGCGGAATTGTCATGCGCGTTGAACAGCGCGCTTTCATCCACCAATTCCAGCGCGGCCCAGGCGAAGAAAATGCCCAGGCCTAAGAGCAAGGTTAAGGAGAAAAGATGCAGCCAGGCGCGCAGCCCAAGCGGCAGGCGCATCATGAAGACATCCACGCGAATATGCGCACGCCGCGCCAGCGTATGCGCCAAGGCCCAGGCGATTCCCCCCGCCAGCATATAGCCGGTGACTTCGACCGTGGCCTTGGACGAAAACCCAAAGAAACTACGCGCCACAATGTCAAAAGTGATGAAGCAGGCACATAGAATATAATTCCAACCGGCAATATGCGCCATCACGGCAGCCAGCGCGGCAACCCCTTGGCGGAGCCGCCGCGCCATGTGTAGCCATGCTGGCGCGGTGCTGCCGGCGTTACTCATCCGCCGAAGCGCACGCCGCTGATGGGCGCAATAACGTCGTTATAGACTTCACCGCAGCGCGCACCGCAGCGGCGCACCCAGCCGGGAAGGACCGTGGTGCGGAAAATCTCCTTCGCCTGCGCCTTATCGGCGGCGGAGGCAGTCACTTCCGTCATTGGCCGCGCGGCAAGATTATGGATGCTGCAACCGGCGGCGCGACCAATATTGCAATCAATGCCATCACGCGTTGCGGCAAGGCCCAGCGCCCATTGCTGATTGCTGACTTCCTTCATGGTGGCTTCCATGAAATCGCGCACCGCGGGTTCCAGCCGGTTCCACCAATTCAGATTGACAAGGTAGCCGGCCACTGCCCAGGAAACCGGGAGGTCAGAGATATGGGTGGAAACTTCCGGCCAGCGCGCGGCGGCACCGGAACCGGAACCGGTGATGGCGCAATCCACCACACCGCGTTCCAGTGCGGAATAAACTTCCGGAAAGCCGATGCTAACCGGCTGCGCGCCAAGGGTGGTGAAGAAATCCACCAGCGAATTGCCGAAGGTGCGAATACGCCGGCCGCGCAAATCATTCAGGCTGGTGAAGGCGGCGCGGCAGAATACAACCTGCGCCGGGAAGGGATACATGGCGACCAGGCGCGCGCCAAACCTTTCAAGGTCCCGATTGGCAACAGGCAGCACCGCTTCGGCGATCCGCCGCGCGTCATTAATGTCCGGCGCCAGCCCGGCAAGGTCAATGCCATCCAGAATGGGTACATCGCCGGAAAGTGTGGTCAGCGTACCGGCGCCGATTTCTACCTGGCCAGCGCGGACAAGGCGCACAATCTCATTGCCGGCAAGGTTGCGTTCCGCATGGGTGGAAAGTGTCACCTGCACGCGCCCATTGCTGCGTGCCGCTGTGCCATCGCGCAGCACCGGGACATCTACCCGCGTGTATTGCGGCTGGGTCGGTAGCGGCTGAGTTACCGCAGAAATGCGGATGGGCGCGCCGGCCGGCAGGGTTGGTAGCTGCGCCAGCGCAGAAAAGGTGACGCCACTTGCCAAGACGACACCGGCAAGGAGTTGTTTCAGCATCGGGAAGTCCTCCAGGTTAGGGTTATTGTTCTTAGTCCATCATGGGGCGGTCTAAGCGTCGAGTGGTCAAGGCCGAAAATCTCAAGAAATCTCGCCTGCCTGCCTGCGATAATGGCAGGCAGGCGCGCATTTGCCTGCCCGCTGGGCTTACTTCACTTGGCAGGATGCACTGCCATCCAATGACGGGCGATATCCACGCGGCGCGTAATCCACACATCGCGCTTCTGCGCCATATAATCCAGCAGCTTTTGCAGTGCGACAGCGCGGGCGGGATGGCCGATCAAGCGCATATGCAGCCCAACTGACATCATCTTGGGCTGACCTTTCCGGCCTTCTTCATACAGCATGTCGAAAGCATCGCGGATATAGGAAAACCAATCATCCGATGTGCCCATCCAGCCCGCGTATTTGCCATCATTATTCGTGAGCGAATAGGGCACGATCAGATGCGGCTTGCCATTCACGCGCGTCCAGATCGGCAATTCATCGCCGTAGTAATCGCTGTCATACAAGAAACCGCCTTCTTCGGCGACCAGTCGGCGCGTATTCACCGAAGGTCCATAGCGGCAATACCAGCCATCCGGGCGGTGGCCCACGGTTTTTTGCTGGCTTTCGATTGCTTTGCGGATATGGTCGCGTTCTTCTTCTTCCGACAATTCAAAATGCTTCACCCAGCGCCAGCCATGGGAACAGACATCATAGCCAGCGGCCTTGATGGCGGCTGCGGCTTCCGGATTGCGTTCCAGCGCCAAGGCGCAGCCGAAAATCGTCACCGGCAGATTGCGCTCCTGAAACAGGCGATGCAGGCGCCAGAAGCCAACCCGGCTGCCATATTCAAACATGCCTTCCGCCGCCAAATCGCGGCCGGATTTCACCTGATTAAGGCCATGAGCTTCGGTCAGGCCATTTTCCGTCACGCCATCACCAAGTTCGAAGGAAGGCTCAGACCCTTCTTCGTAATTGATGACAAAATTCACGGCGATTTTCGCGCCGCCCGGCCATTGCGGATCAGGCGGATTGGCGCCGTAACCGATGAAATCCCGCGTGACTTGATAGGTCATGGCGTCAATTCCTTATCCTGTTGAGCGGCGGCTTGTTGCAAGGCGCGCCAAATCTTTTCTGGTGTGGCGGGCATATCCGGCGCTGTTGCGCCGCGCAAGGCAAGCGCATCCGCAACGGCGTTCATCACGGTTTGCGGCCCGGCAATGGCGCCGGCCTGGCCGGAACCCTTCACGCCAAGCGGATTGGAAGCCGTGGGCGTGCCTTCCAAAACAACTTCAATCGGTGGCAGATCATCCGCGCGCGGCAGCGCATAATCCATCAAAGAGCCAGTCAGTAATTGGCCTGATGAGGGATCATAGATGATGTCTTCCAGCAGGGCCTGGCCAATGCCTTGTACAATGCCGCCTTGCACCTGGCCTTCTGTCAGGCGTGGGTTCACCAAACGCCCGTAATCATCCACCGCGACATAGCGCGTGAGGCGCAGATGGCCGGTATCAGGGTCAATCTCCACCTCGGCGGCTTGGCAGCCATTGGGGAAGGTAACCAGATCGGATGTATTATGGCCAGAAGCGAAAAGCCCGGGTGTCATACCTTCCGGCAGGCTGGCGGCATCTTCCGCTGCGCGGGCAAGTTCTGCGATGGTGATGAAGCGATCACCATCCGGTAGGGCGAAGCGCCCTTCAGCGAAGGAAAGCGCGGCCGGGTCAGCCTGCAGCAAATGCGCGGCGATCAAGCGCGCTTTCTCCATCAGCACGTCTAAGGCCAGCACAAGCGCGCCACCGCCCAAATGCAGCGAACGCGCACCGCCATGGCCATTGCCATTGGGCAGCAATTGCGTATCGGCCTGCAAGATACCTACATCGGTGGGCGTCATGCCAAGCCTATCCGCGACAATTTGCGCATAGCTGGTTTCATGGCCTTGGCCATTGCTTTGCGTACCAATGGCCGCGGTGGCGTGGCCGGATGTATCCACGGCAACTGAAGCCCATTCACCCGGCGCACCGCGTGCGGTTTCCAGAAAACAGGCAATGCCGCGGCCCAGTAGCATCCCGCGCCGCGCCGCTGCCGCCCGCCGTGCGGCAAAGCCAGCAGCATCTGAAGCCTTGTCCAATACGGCAAGATTGGCGGCAAAGCGCCCGCCATCAACCGCCATGCCCATGGCGGTGCGATGCGGCGCATCGGGCAGCATATTCATGGCACGCAGTGCAGCCGGATCGCGGCCCAAAACGCGCGCTGCGTCATCCACTAGGCGTTCGATGATGTAATTTGCTTCAGGCTTGCCTGCACCGCGATAAGCATCCACGGGCAGGCTATTGGTGAAAGCGCCGCGTACTTCCAGATGCATGGCAGGTATGGCGTAAACGCCGCCCATGGCTGTGGAAAAGGCATTGGTTGGGCAATGCGGCCCAACAGCGGAAAGATAGGCGCCCATATCCGCAACGCTGCTAATTTCCAGCGCCAAGAAGCGCCCTGCCTTATCCAGCGCCAGCCGCGCCTTGGCGCGCAGATCGCGGCCATGCACGGCGGCGGCGAATTCCTCACTCGGCTCTGCCTGCCAGTAAATTGCACGGCCGAGCTTACGCGCTGCCCAAAGCGCCAAGACATATTCGGGAAACAGGAAATTCTTGGCGCCGAAACCGCCGCCTACATCCGGGCAAACGAGATGAAAGGTTTCTTCCGGCAAGCGAAATACCGTCGAAAGCTGCCGGCGAATGCCATGCACGCCCATGCCGGTGAAAATCAGCTCAAACCGCCCACCATCAAACTGTGCGAGCGCGGCACGCGGTTCAATCGGCGCGGCATGCACACGATTATTGAAAAGATCTGCACTGATGATGTGGTCCGCTTGTGCGAAAGCCGCATCGGTTGCGGCGCGATCGCCTTTCAGAAAACGAAAGGCTTCATTGCCAGGTGCCTCAGGCCAGATCTGCGGTGCATCAGCGGCTAGCGCGCTGGCGCCATCGATCATGGCGGGCAGGGAGTTATAGCTGACTTCAATCGCCTCAGCCGCATCACGCGCAGCAGCGGCGCTGATGGCGATTACAAGGGCCACTGCTTCGCCCAAATGCCGCACGCGATTGCTGGCAAGAACTGGGCGCGGCGGCACAACCATTGGTGAGACACTGGCAAGCACCGCGGTGCAGGGCAGCGGCGCCAGATTATCCGCTGCCAGATCCGCAGAGGTGAAAATGCCCACTATGCCGGGCATGGCGCGCGCTATTTCCGTATTGATGGCGCCCAAGTCTGCATGGGCATGCGGCGAACGCAGCACCACGCCATGCAGCGCATCCGCCGGCAGTAAGTCAGCCACATAGCGGCCCTTGCCGGTCAGAAACCGCTTATCTTCCAGCCTGGCGATGGACTTCCCGCTATACATCAAGCGCCTTTGCTCAAGCGCTTGGCAACGAATTCAAGCCTGTCTTGGCCCCAGAAAATATCTTCACCAATCACATAAGAAGGCGCGCCAAAAACACCGCGTTCCAGCGCGGCAGCGGTATCGGCCTTGCGTTGTTCCAGCCAGCGCGGGTCTTCAGCCAAGCGCAGAAGCGCATCCGCATCCAGCCCACAATCACGCATCAGCGCGGCTAGTGTGGCGGCATCACCCGTATCCTGGTCTTCCTGCCACAGCGCCTTCAGGATGCGATGCGCCAAGCGGATGGCGGGTGCATGGCCCTGGGTTTCGCGCAGCGCAATCACCGCTGCCGCACCGGGCAATTCATTCGCCGGAAAATATTTCGGCTGAAGCTTGATGGGAATGCTGAGCGCATCGCGCCAACGCTGCAATTCCTGCATGCGATAGGCTTGGCGTTGTGGCGAGCGCTTCGGCAAGGGTAGGCCACCCGAGCCCGCGAAAATGGTGCCGAAATCCACCGGCCAGATGCGAAGCTCCGCCCCATGCTGCGCGGCCAGGGCTTCGATGCGTGCCGCACCCAGATGGGTCCAGGGGGAATTGAGCGAAACGTAATAGTCAATCAGCACGGCCATGATCTTTCTTTAAGCAATAATAGGGCAGGCGGTTGCGGCGCGCACTTCTTCCAGTGTGACGCCAGGGGCAAGATCTCGCAAAGTGAAGCCTTCGCCCGTCGGAGCAAACAGGCCGAGATCCGTCACCACCAAAGTTACCACACCAGCGGCAGTAATCGGCAGGCTGCAGCGCGGCAGCAATCGGGAAGCCCCATCACGCGTACGATGTTCAAGCATGATGAAAACGCGCTGGGCGCAGGCGGCAAGGTCCATGGCGCCGCCAATGCCGCCGCCCTTGGCACCTTTCAGCTTCCAATTCGCGAAATCACCATTGGCCGACACTTCATAGGCGCCCATCACGGTCACATCCATCCGCCCGCCACGGATCAAGGCGAAGCTATCGGCGTGATGGACAATGGATGCGCCGGGATTGAGCACAACATTCTGCCCGCCGGCATTCACTAGGTTCAAATCCTCGGTCCCTGGCGCGCAGACTGCGCCATAGCCGATCACGCCATTTTCGGCGTGAAAGATGATGTCGCGATCACCCATGGGCACATCGGCAATCATCGTCGGCATACCAACACCCAGATTGACCACCCAGCCATCCTGGAATTCCTGCACCAGCCTTCCGGCCATTTGCATGCGTGTCCAGCTCATCGTGCGGCCTCCCGCTTGCGGGTCCATAAGCCCAAGGGGGGTGGTGGTACGCGGATCAACCGATGCACCACAAGCCCCGGTGTGTGCACATCATCGGCGTCTATCGCGCCGGGGGGTAGAATATCTTCTTCCACTTCCACAATAGTGGTCTTGGCGGCCATGGCCATCAAAGGGTTGAAATTGCGCTGGCTACGATGAAAGCGGAGATTGCCGGCAGCATCCGCCCGTGCGGCGCGAATGAAGGCGTAATCCACGGGTAGCGCATATTCCAGCAAATAGCGCCTTCCATTGATCTCTCGTGTTTCGCGTCCTTCGGCCAATTCGGTACCGACAGCAGTGGGCGTATAGAAGGCTGGAATGCCCGCGCCAGCAGCGCGTAGCCGCTCTGCCAAAGTGCCTTGCGGGACGATTTCCGCCTCTACCTCTCCGGCTTCATAATATTTGGTGAAAGGGATCACATCGGATGCGCGCGTGGCCGCGGTGAAGGCGCAAATCACCTTCGCGACTTGGCCGTTTTCCACCAGCATGCCGATATCGGGCATGCGCGGCTTATGGGCGCCGCCGGTAGTATTGGCGATGCAGGTCAGGCGCTTCGCGCCGTGCCGAGCCAAGGCAGCAATCAGATTATACGGCGTGCCCGGCCCGGCGAAGCCGCCTATGGCAATCACCGCGCCATCCGGAATATCGGCCACCGCCGTATCGAAATCCGGAAAGGATTTGTTGCGCGCCATGTCAAACTCCCTGAAGAGGCCAGCTTATGCTTCGCCGAAGTCGCCCCGATGGCAAGGGGGGTGCTTCACGCCTTGCGCGCCCTGGTTTCCGTGACGGCGATATATAGCCCGGCCCCAATGATGATGCCGGCCCCCAGCCAGGTCCATTGGTCCGGCCAAAGCCCGGTAATGGCATAGCCCACCGCAATGGCGCCGATCATTTGCCAATACTGGAAGGGGGCAATAACATTTGCCGCGCCATAGGTCATGGCCTTGGCCACGCACCAATGTCCGCCGGCACCAAGAACCCCAAGCGACAGCAGCCAGAAAACATCCGCCCAATTATGGATGGGCACCCAGAAAAACGGGATGACGCAGCACATGACCAGCGCGCCAAATAACCCACTATACATCACCGATGTTTCGGGCCGATCCAGCCCGGCCACCTGGCGCGTGAGGATCTGATAAATTGCATAACAAAAGGCGCTGGCCACAATACCAAGTGCGGCGGGCTGAAATACCTCTGACCCTGGACGGATCACTACCAGCACGCCCAGAAAACCCACCGTCACCGCCGCCAGACGCTTCCAGCCGATCTGTTCGCCCAGCATGGGTAGGGCAAGCAGGGTGACGAAAAACGGCGACATGAAGGAAATGGACGAAGCCTTGGCCAGTGGCACATCCTTCACCGAGAAAAAGAAGAAGGTGGTGGAGGCAAGCAGCAATAGGGAACGTGAGATTTGAATCCCAGGTTTGCGGCTTTGCAGCACGGTGACGCCATAGCGTGGCACAATCAACGCCAGCACAATCAGCAAATGCCCTGTGGTGCGCGCCCAAATGATCTGTTCTGAGGGGTAGGTGCGGCTCAAGACCTGCACGATACCGTTCATAATGGGAAACAGCGTACAGGCCGCACACATGAAGAAAATGCCAAGCAGCAGCGAGGACTGACGCGGTGGCACCGCGGTATTGGTCATAAGATTGGAAATCCCCCGCATGGTGGCGGCCTGGTGGGAGGATAGGGCATATGGCGCTTCTGTCGACTCATTTCGCGCCTTGATGGGCCAATATTTCCTGCCGGGCGGCTTAATGCCGCCCCAGAATCTCCCGATTATGCTGCCCCAGTCGCGGCGCTGGCCGAGGGGAAACTGGCCGGCGACGATTGAAGGAAATGGGTAAGCCCACCACACGCGGCCCGCCTTCCGGCAGGGTTTGCATCATGTTGATGGCGGTGAATTGTTCGCTTGCAACGAGTTCGCCGATGTCATTCACCGGCCCGCTCGGCACGCCGGCGGCTTCCAATGCGGCCAGCCAATGATCGCGCGGCTTTTGGCGGAGCGCTTCGGCGATCATCGGCAAAAGCGCTGCCTTGTTCCGTACGCGCGCCGGGCCGGTCGCAAAGTGCGGGTCGCTCGTCCATTCTGGATGGCCCAGAACCTTCGCGCAGCGCGCCCAAAGCC
>Ga0255132_1000743_pt1 | contig 12706 bp, 9 predicted proteins | sample Law_Law_RepA_8d_FD_188551 | JGI IMG/M metagenome (GOLD analysis project Ga0255132, IMG submission 188551) | Freshwater microbial communities from St. Lawrence River, New York, United States - Law_Law_RepA_8d | ecosystem: Environmental > Aquatic > Freshwater > River | place: USA: New York...
GGACGATCATGGTTGACCGACGCCAAGTGGTTGCGCTCTCGCATCGGTATTGCGTTGCAGGAAACCAAATTATCTGAACGGCAGACTGTTGGGGAAACCGTAACACTTTTCCGAAGCTTTTACGATCGTGGAATGAGTCCCGAAGAAGCCATTGCCTTAGTTTCCCTCGAAGGTAAGACGCATGCCCGATTGAGTAACCTGTCTGGCGGACAGAAACAGCGAGTGGCTTTGGCCTGCTCATTGGTGGGAGACCCGGATCTACTGTTTCTCGATGAGCCAACAACAGGACTGGATCCGCAATCGAGACGCCAAGTATGGGACATTGCAAGGTCCCTAATAGATCGTGGAAAAACGATTCTTCTAACAACCCATTATATGGATGAAGCTGAACAACTTTGCACTCAGGTGGCTGTAGTTGATCATGGGGCAACCATTGCCACCGGAAGTCCTCGCGACCTCATTCGCGCCCACGGCGGCGATCATCGGATCGAGGCTCAATTCTCAGGCGTTGCACCTCAATTGGATGCTTTTTTGGCTTTACCAGGTGCCGTTACGGCCCGCGTAGAAGCCGATCAAGTTTGGTGCGGAACGGAGTCACCTCATGCAACCTTGCCAGCATTGTTGAAATTGCTTGAAGTTCAGGGCTGTACTCTAATTGGATTGGGAACCCGGGCTGCAACTCTCGAAGACGTTTTCGTGAATCTTACTGGGAGACATTTACGCGAGGAGTCCATGCGTTGATTGGTGTTTCCCCTGCTTCATGGTCCTCACGACTGATCCATCACCCTCTTGCGCAGCTTATATTGGCGCGTGTGCGAGACTTTTTTCGTGAACCCGAAGCGCTTTTTTGGGTTTATGGTTTTCCATTGCTGATTGCCTTGGCTTTGGGAACCGCATTCCGAGAAAGACCAATTGAGCATCTCACAATTGATACTGTTGGGGATGTCGAATTAGGCCTTGTTGCTTCTCTTTCTGCGAATCCGCAGTTGGAATTGCATAAGGGTATCGATGCTAATGAAGGCGAACATCGGTTGCGTACCGGTAAGTCGTGTCTGTTGATTATCCAGAATGGTTCTGGGCCACCTGTGCTTCGGACCGATCCCAACCGGCCCGAAAGCGCCTTGGCCATGGCCTTGGTGGAATCCGCGTTGATGAGATCTGTGGTGCCCGATGATAAACAGCCTTTGATTCAGCGACAGGAAGTTCAAGGTGCACGGTACGTCGATTTCTTGATTCCAGGCCTTATCGGGATGAACCTGATGGGTGGCGGGCTATGGGGTGTTGGGTATGTGACTGTAGACATGCGAGCACGCAAGCTATTGAAGCGACTAGTGGCTACCCCCATGAGCCGAGTTCATTTTCTTTTAAGCCTGTGCTTGAGTCGTTTACTGTTCAACAGCATTGAGATTGCCTTATTGGTGATGTTTTCCTGGATAGTATTTGGAGTTTCCATCCAGGGCAGTCTGTTTGCATTGCTGGTAGTAATTCTTGTTGGTGGAGCCACTTTTCAAGCCCTAGGACTGCTGGTGGCCTCACGCGCAAACACGTATGAAGCTGTAAATGGGCTGATGAATCTGGTCATGCTCCCTATGTACATCCTTTCAGGGGTGTTCTTTTCGTCTGAACGCTTTCCCGATGCCATGCAGGGAATTATTGGTTTCTTGCCGTTGACTGCTTTAAACAAGGCATTGCGGATGATCATGAACGATGGCAGTGGCTTTCTGGCTGTTCTGCCAAGCCTCGGAATCCTGCTTCTGTGGATGGTTGTATCGTTTGTTTTGGCCACGCGCTTGTTCCGTTGGCGCTGACAAGGCCTTGGAGCATGGTATTCGCTTGGTAAACTAAGACTGGAAAACCAGTTGTCTCAGTTTGGCGGAGGTGTTCCCTTGGGTCTCGTCGTGCAAAAATTTGGCGGTTCCAGTGTTGCGACGGCCAATCGGGTCATGGCTGCGGCTCGAAAGGCCGTTCGCGCCCGCCAAAAGGGAAACCATGTTCTGGTGGTGGTCAGTGCCCGAGGTGACACCACAGACGAGCTCATAGAATTGGCTCACGAAATCACGGAAGATCCACCCGCTCGTGAAATGGACATGCTTCTGGCGACTGGGGAGCAAATCTCTATAGCCTTAATGGCAATGGCCATTCAGACATTAGGTGAAAAGTCGATTAGTTTCACAGGTGCACAGGTGGGGATTGTTACGGACAGTTCGCACACACGCGCACGAATTCGCAGTATTTCGGCAGGTCGGATGAGGCAAGCGCTTGATGCGGGCCAGATTGTCATTGTTGCCGGATTTCAAGGCATTGATGAAGATGGCAACATCACGACATTAGGACGCGGCGGTTCAGATACAACTGCGGTAGCACTTGCGGCTTGCATGAAGCAGACATCACCGCCTGAGCCGGTTGAGTGCGAAATTTACACAGACGTTGATGGCATTTACACCACAGATCCCCGCATCGTTCCAGAAGCACGGAAAATGGATGCGATCAGCTACGACGAAATGCTGGAATTGGCTAGTGTTGGCGCAGGCGTCATGCACAGCCGCTCGATTGAATTCGCCAAAAAATTCGACGTTCCGCTGATGGTTCGCTCGTCCTTTTCCGATTCGGAAGGAACGTGGATTGTACCCGAACAGGAATGGATGAGAGGTCAACCGGTCTGTGGCGCTGCCATTGTCCGGGACGAAGCCCGGATTTCTGTGGAAAACGTTCCAGATGTGCCAGGTGTTAGCCATCGATTATTCACGGCCATGGCAGGCCGTGGAATTGTTGTGGACATGATCGCGCAAAACCCAGGCAGCGATGGGCAGGCGAGTATTGGCTTTACGGTTCCTGCTAGTGATTTGCGCAGGACTCTGGAACTGTTGGAACCAATCGCACGTGAATTGGGGGCGATGGTAGAACACGACGGACAGGTGAGCAAGGTTTCTGTCGTGGGCTCAGGGATGCGCCATCATACCGGTGTAGCCGAGAGGATGTTCGAGGCCTTGGCACGGGAAAAAATCAATCTCAGGATGATTACGACGGGAGATATCAAGATATCTGTCTTGGTTGACAAACTCGATGGCGTTCGAGCATTGCGTGTGGTTCATCAGGCATTCGAGCTGGGAACCAAGCTTGCATCGAACACCACGGTTGATCGCGACTCCCAGCCAATGACACCGATGGCCATGGCAGACCTCACGCATCGATTGGCTCACATGGAAGATATATTGGTTTCAGAAGTCATCACGCAATTGAATGAAGGCCGAATTGCGGTTTACGGATTGCCCGATGCTCCTGGCCATTGTTCATCAATATTTCAGGCTGTTGCCAAGGCTGGAATAGTCGTGGACATGATTGTGCAAAACCTCGCGCGTGGCTTGGCGGACCTGAGTTTTTCCGTTCCGTTGGCAGATCTTGAGCGGGCACGTCTGGTAACCAATGCGGTGGTTCAAGGGATTTCGGCAACCACACTCGTAGATAGTGACCCGAGCCTTGCAGCTGTGCATGTGGTTGGTGTTGGTATGCGGACCCACACCGGGGTAGCTAGCCGGGTTTTTGGTGCGCTGGCCGAAATCAAAATCAACATTCTGATGATTAACACAAGCGAGATGAGAATTAGTGTTGTTGTTGATCGGGATCGTGTTGAAGAGGCTGCCACAACCTTGAGAAGGGCTTTCGGTTTAGTTTGATCTGGGGCGGGCTTGCCTGCGATTTTCACCATGAAAATAAGCAACCCGGAGGTTTATTTCCTCCGGGTTGCTTTGTTGAGTCATTCAACTTGGAGTGTTATCAATAGCCCCACTCTTCGGTTCCCGCGTTTGCGGGGCGGCCACCGAATTTTTCGCCGTATCGGAAGTGCCAGCCTTCTGCGGCGCGCAGGCCAGAAATCTGGTCCTTGCCAATGCCGTACCAGTCGAACCATGATTTGCCCTTGGATTGAACAATGGCATCGATCTGGCGCACGCGTTCGGTGCATTCACCCTTGGCAAATGCCAACTGTGCGGCAGCGCCATCCTGAAGGAAATATTCTTTCCAGAATGCGCGACCGCCAAGAATTCCGCTGGCTCCAGCTTCAACGGCCATTTCAACTTGTTGCTTATATTCAGGGAAATCCACCCCGGCACTCAGGAGAACCCACGGCCGTGCTGAAGCTTCATTCAGCGCCTTGAGATTGTCACGCAATTCGGCATCAGACTCCTTGCCGATATAGCCAGGAAATTCAGCCTTGAATACATCACAGAAAGGACTGAGCTGGCGAGCACTTTCAATAACAGTGGCAGCTTTTCGCTTGATCAGTGATGGGCTGTCTTTCTTCTCATCACCAAAGGGAAACGCAACTGGTTCTAGCAAAAACAGGATGTCGTGTTTTTTGCAGTCTTCGTAAACATCCTGAATGAACGCGAATTGATGCTCGGCACTTTCTGGTTCTGTTGGTTCAAATTGTGCCAGCAGTTTGACGGCATCCACACCCAATCGCTTGAGTTTGCCAACTGAAAAACCTGGTTCATATTCGCCAAGTGGAGCATTTACTTTGCTCTTTTTGCCTCCTGATTTTTCGACGCGCACAAGAATACCAACATCGCGAGGAACCGAAAGGCTCGCCATGGAATTCCAAACACCGTAATAACCGTCCACCAGAACGGCTGACGCATGCTTGGTGATTGTGGAAGCAAGAACCAGCTTTGCTTCCACAATTTCCTGATAGGTGGCTTCGCGGGAGTCGCCGCTCTTTTTCAGGCTTTCCTTGATCATGGCAATCATGGAACTGTTTTGGTCCGTGGCCACCATGGTCAGTGTCCCATTGGCATTGCTAATGCGCTGAAGCCCGCGCAGTTTGCCCGGGGTGAGTCCTAGACCCAGCAACTTGGTAGCGGTGAACGGCGGCGTGGCGGACATGGGCATTTCCTCGGAATCTGAAGTGTCAATTGCGTGCCACACGCGAAGGCGTCTGGGCGCAAAACCTATCTTAAAGGCTAGTCCTGGCAGCAATCCGGGCAAGGGGTTGGATTTTTCGCAACAAGGATTGCTGGCCGAATGGCCGGTTCCCTTCTATCTAAATCTTCGGTCACTTGTTTAAACGAATTAAGTCCGGAGGAGTCTCTTCATGTCCATGCATATCGGCGAAGCACTTGTGGGTGATGGCAATGAAATTGCCCACATCGATCTGTTGATTGGTAGCAAGGAAGGCCCAGTTGGCACTGCATTCGCGAACGCCTTGGCAACTCAGTCTGCTGGTCACTCCAGCCTGTTGGCCGTTGTTGCTCCCAATCTGCTTTGCAAGCCAGCAACAGTGATGATTACCAAAGTAACCATCAAAGGTATGAAGCAGGCTGTTCAGATGTTCGGCCCAGCCCAGGCTGCAGTAGCCCGTGCCGTTGCTGATAGCACCGCAGAAGGTGTCATTCCTGCAGCCGATGCAGACAAGCTGGTTATCGTGTGCGGCGTGTTCATTCACCCAGCAGCAGCAGACGACACCAAAATCTATGATTTCAACTACGCAGCTACCAAGCTGGCTATTGCCCGCGCCATGAAGAATGAACCTGCGGCAAGCGAAGTAACCGAAAAGCGCACCACCACAAAGCACCTTTTCTCTCCAAAATAATGTGGGTGCTTTCTAGTTAAATTCAGGGGGTGGCGGTAATACCGCCGCCCTTTTTTAATAGCGGCGGAGATAGGGAAAATGTCCAAGCGTTCTGTGTTGCTGCATCTGGATGCCGATGATCATCCCAGCGTATTCGACCGCGTTGTGGCGGTGGATGCTGGTGTTGATGTGTTGTTGAGTCATGGTTCGGTCAAGGTCGGCCAGGTGCGCGATTTGGTTCATGGTGCGATATTCACCAGAGGCCCGAAAGATCTGAATCGTACGGCTTTATTTGTGGGCGGCTCCAATGTTGAAAAAGCTGAAGAGCTTTATTCGGAAGCGCGAAAACATTTACTGCCACAGTACGGGCTGCGGGTGTCAATGATGCTAGACGCCAATGGGTGCAACACCACCGCTGTAGCGGCCGTGCGAGCCGTGATGGCATCAGTACCCTGTTCCGGAGCCCGTGCTCTGGTTCTGGCCGGAACAGGTCCAGTAGGCCAGCGGGTGGTTAGTTTACTGGCTCGACTTGGTTGCGCTGTGCGTTTGGCATCGAGGCAGTTGGATCGGGCCGAGGCCGCTGCACGTGCCATTATGTGCAAGCGACCTGGTGCAATCATCGAGGCTGTTGCGCCGGCTAATGCGTTTGATATGTCCCGTGCACTGGAAGACTGCGATATCTTAGTGGCTTGTGGGGCAGCTGGGATTCGCTTGGTGGATCACGGAATCTGGTCGAAAAAGCGGCTCAAGGTTGTGGTCGACCTTAACGGTGTTCCGCCCATGGGTATCGAAGGGATTGAACCGTTTGACTCTGGTGTGGAACGAGAAGGCGCTATCTGCCACGGCGCGCTTGGCGTTGGCGGGTTCAAAATGAAATTGCATAAAGCATGCATTTCTAGTCTTTTTGAAACCAATCAACTGGAGCTAGAAGAGGATGCCATTTTCGACAGGGCTGTGATTCTAGCTGGTGGCTGACGAAGCCAACGCTTCATCAAGCCTCATGCCAAGCAATTCCTCAAGCATGACATGAGGCCCCAAAGGTTTGGCCAGAATAAATTGCACGTCTGGAAATCGTTCTGTCATAGCATTGCGAGCTTCTAGTAGATCTTCCACCACGTGGATACCTGCCGACAGGAAGTAAGGGAGCATTACAACACGGCGCGCCCCCTGCTCCACGCACTTGGCTCCACCGTCTTCGATAGACGGTGGAGCCAGTTCCAGAAAACATGGCTCCGCTATGGAGTGACCGCGCTGCAGAAAGCGATTGGCCAAATCGACGATATCCTGATTGGCACGTGGATTTCGACTACCGTGGGCGATCAGTAGCAGTGCAGTTTTATCAACAGGTTTTTGATTCATGACCGAGGCATTCCCTGTAGTTGATCATTGTTACAACGCATCTTAGGATATGCTCTGATTAGTGTTCCACAATCGGGTGGTATGGAACGGAAAATCCGGAGACAGGATTGCCATGGCGGCGCGAGTCCCGGCGGGTGATTTGACTATCCCCAATATTTTTGGCTTGCTGATCCGCAGCAAATTGGTGGGCATTGAGCAGGCGCGCTCACTGATGGAGCGCTGGGAAAAGGAAAGAGCAGGCAAACCACAAAGCATCCGTGCCTTTGCTCTTTATTTGGTTGAAAATCGACATATTACCGAATATCAGGCCGGCCTTTTGTTGCGAGGATATGCTGAGGGTTTTTTTGTAGGTCCCTACCGTATTCTCGACAGGCTTGGCAGTGGGAAAATGGCTGGTGTTTACCGTGCCCAACATGAATTGGGGCAGGTTTTTGCTCTTAAAGTGCTTCCACCTTCCAGCGTCAAAGATTCCAGACTTCTAGCTCGTTTTCTGCGCGAATCCAATCTTGTCATTAACTTCAACCATCCCAATGTCGTCCGCGGTTTTCAGTTAGGTGAAAGCGAGGGCTTGCATTACTTGGCGATGGAATTCCTTTCTGGTGAAACCTTGAAGGATCACCTGAAGAGAGGAGTCATTTCTTCTGGTGATGCAGCACGCGTTGGATATCAAATTCTTAGGGGATTGCAGCACCTGCATGAAAAGGGAATTGTTCATCGGGATATCAAACCTGAAAACCTGATGTTGGTTAACCGATCTGAAAGTACGAAAGCTGACCTTGCCAAAGCCACTGTAAAAATTCTGGACATTGGCCTTGGCCGAGCCGTTATGGGCGAAGGTGAAGATTTAGAAGACCAAGTGACTGAAACGGGTGTTTTACTGGGGACACCGGATTACATGGCCCCCGAGCAGGCGCGTAATTCGCGAGGAGTGGATATTCGTTGCGATTTGTACAGCACCGGGTGTGTCATGTACCACATGCTGACAGGACAGCCGCCATTTCCTGACAGCAGTCTGCTCAATCAAATGATCCGCCATGCCACAGAATCGCCCCGCCCCCCTCACGAATTGGCGCCGGGCGTCCCCATGGGTTTGGAAAAAATCGTTCTTAAATTGATGGAGAAAAATCCAGAAGACCGTTATGCAGACCCTGCATCGGCTCTCAAAGTGCTTCTGCCATTTGTTTCGGGAGATTTAGAAGGATTGGAAACCCCCGAATCAGATGCGAAAATGAGACCATACTTTACATGGCTGGAAGGTGAAAAGCGGAATACCGCCCTTCGATTGGCTGAAAATGTGGCACCTGTTTCCCAACCTATTGTGGAACCGCCTTCGTTTGATCTTCCACTGAGTCCAGTGCAGGGGCCCGATCCAACAGCAAATGTCGCTGCTGATGAAAATGTTGAAGAGGGCGTGACTTCACGCGAGCTTCTGTTTTTTGTCGCTGGAACCATTGCTGGAGCATTGGCTACGGCTGTCGGGTGTTTTTATGGATTGAAACGGCACGAAAATACTGCGGAAAACCATGAGAAAGATACGCGTTTACCAACATGATAGTTCCAACCAATGATGAACTGATTTCTGCTCGTTTAGTCGGTTCAGGCCGCCTTGTGCGGTTTAAAACAAACGGCGAAACAATTGGGGTAGTGGAACCGTTTGAGGTTTCTGGCACACAGTCATATCCTTGGATCACTCCCGGGCTTTTTGACCTTCAGGTGAACGGTGCGTTAGGTATCTCGTTCAATGATCCAACCATCACAGTTGAGGGAATTCGCCGCGTTGTGGACCGCGTCCTCAACCACGGAATGACTGGCATCTTGGCAACACTTATCACAGCAAGTGACGACGATATTGTTGGGGCTTTGGAAAAAATTGAATCAGCGCGAAGTGCCGATCCGGTCGTACACAAAGTAATTGCTGGATACCACATTGAAGGGCCTGCAATTAGCCCAGTTGAAGGTTACCGGGGAGCGCATCCGGCTCGCTGGGTCAGGGTTCCTACAGCTCAGGAATACAAGACGTGGCAGGAATCTGCCCATGGGCTCATCAAACTTATAACAGTGGCGCCGGAAATACCGGGGGCATTGGCATGGATTGAATTGCTGGTAAACAACGGTGTTACTGTCGCGCTGGGACATACTGGTTCTGATGCTTCAACCATTCAGGCCGCAGTGGCATTGGGAGCACGCTTATCCACCCATTTGGGCAATGGGTGTGCTTCAAATATTGACAGGCACGCCAATCCCATTTGGCCGCAACTAGTAGACAATAAATTGCTTGCGTCAGTCATTGCTGATGGCCATCATGTTCCAGAAGCTTTTTTGCGCGCAGTGCTGCGTTGCAAGCGACCTGGAAATCTTGTCCTTACATGCGATTCAAGTGCCTTGGCTGGTTGTCCACCCGCTCTGTACCACATGTGGGAAAGGCCTATTGAAGTAATGTCCGATGGCCGGGTGACAATCCCGGGCACTCAATACCTTGCGGGTTCTGGGCATTTTCTCGATCATTGCCTAAGGCATGCATGGATGCTCGACGAATGGACGCCTCAAGATATTCTTCACGCCGCAACCGATGCTCCTAGGAGGCTTCTTGGATTGCCTTGCATAGGCTTGAGGTTGGGTGATCCTGCTGACCTGGTTCTATGGAGCGGAAATGCTTTGTCTGAAGCCAAGCCCACCGCTGTTTGTCTGGCTGGTTGCTGGAAAACAGTTGTTTCGTGAAACTTTGGGTCTCAACTTGTAGGATGAATATGTCTCCCTGCGAATTGTCTCATGGCAGACGTTGGACCTTGAACGGGTCGCGGCAATGAAAAAGTGTCCTTTTTGTTATACCAAAAACGAAGAAGTCGCTCGTTTTTGCTTGCTATGCAAGTCGGATATCAGCATTGCTGAGTCCGCATCCGAATCGGTTGTGGATATGGAGCTGGTGGTGGACCCACCTGAAACCAATCAGGCCTCCAATCCGTTGAAGCCGTCTGAACCAGCCTTGGTTAAGCCGCCAGAACCCCCTCCGATACAGCAAGTGCCACCACCAAAGCCGGTAGTTGCTGCATCGGCCAAGCTTGGACGCAGCCAGAATTTCCGATTGGTGGTGCTCCGAGGCCAACGCCGCGAAGTGGATTATCCGTTGTTTCCCGGGCCCAATATTATTGGCAGAAGTGATGCCAAACCTGTTGATGTTGATCTGGAGTGTCAGGAAGATCCCAAGCGGATCTGGGTTTCACGCCAGCACGCTGTCATTCATGTAGCAGATCAGGTCAGTATTGAAGACTTGAATAGCTCGAACGGCACTTACGTGAATCGTGAACGCATTTTTCCAGGCCAGAAGCATCCAATTGTTATAGGTGATATGATTCAAATAGGTGGCGTTCAGTTGAAACTGATGTGACTTTCAGCTTGTTTTGTTATTTCGGTTCGGAGTTAATATGGCCGCTGCAGTAATGTGTCCAAGATGCTCAAGTCCGAATCCAGCGGATGCCCGTTTTTGCCATCATGATGGCGTTTTACTTGAAGGGGTTTTGCCCCGTTCCACCGCGCGCGTCGGGTTCCCTACCCCATTCGTTTTTAGTTCAGGCCTTTCGTGCGATGATTTTCCTGGACTGGCCAAAGGAATTCTATCCGAATGGAATGCCTCGCGTGACATGCTTGCCTTCGCCGAATGGGAAGGATTTTTCTCGGGACTTGGCCGATTAGACCTTGTTCAGGCAGCCGCTCAGGCTCGCCTATTCCCCGATCCGGATCGGGGTCTTGATCAATTATTGGCTGCCTTGCCGGGTAATGATTTGAAGCCCGGTGCTCTCGAAGTTTTCAGCCGTGAAATTGATTTTGGTATCCTTCAGCCCGGGGAGCCTGCCCGTGTTGTTGTTTCATTAACTAATGCCGGACAACGTCTGGTTTGGGGTGAAGCCTCATTGCGCGATGCGCCGTGGTGCTCGCTTTCTGTTGAAACCTCTCTGACCGATCGATCATTCCAATTTATTGGTGACGCATCGCTGGAAATATTTATTCCAGAGGGGCAGATTCGGCGCAGTGGCAGGAATCTTGCGGGCACCTTGGTCCTCTCCACAGAAACCGGAACAATTGAAATTCGGTTGTCGGCTCGCGAAGCTGATGTCCTTCCTTTTGTTGGTGGATTGTTCGATGGGGCCACCAGCCCACGTCACATTGCTGAAAAAGCCCGGACTAAACCTAGGGAAGCCGCACCTGTTTTCCTTAGCGGAAAACTTGCCGAATGGTACAGTGCAAATGGTTGGGATTATCCAGTCAATGGCCCAGTAGCTCCGGGATTGGCATCAGTCCAGCAGTATTTCGAAGCTCATGGTTTTGCTCCTTCTCCCAAGGTGGTTGCCGAACCATTGGCGATAGCACTTCGGGCTGTCCCGGGTGAAAAACTGACAGAACGTATTATTCTAAAAACGGACGAGAAAAGGCACGTTTATGGTTATTTAGCCTCGGCTGTACCGTGGATCACTGTTGGTGAACTAGAGGCCAATTACCAATCAGCCGCATTGCCACTCGAAATCGATACCAATTCGCTGACCGAAGACGCGCCACTACGCACAACCTTGGTTGTTGTGGCCAACGGGCAGCAAAAATTTGAAATTCCTGTCGAGGTTGCTTTCAGGGTTCCAGAGGCAGCACCCCTGCTTGACTTGGATGCATTGGCCCCAATAGTTGAAGATGAATCCGAGCAATTTGCCCCGGTGGAATTGCTGGATGGTGAATCGATAGAAGAAGCGGGAGTTCTTGACGAAGCTGAAATGGTGCATGTGCAAAAGGTTGCTGCCCCAGAAATCCCGGCTCCCAAAAATACTGAAGCCTCTCCAGTTTCTGTTCCTGTTATTCAGGCTATTAACGCCACTCCACCTGCCCCTATTGCAGTTCCATCTGCAGTGATTTCTTCTCCCGAACCATTAGTAGCGGTAGCTGTTCCTAACGAAGTGCAACCATCGCCATCCGGCGATCCGTTTGCCTCGCCTGCGTTTCAGCCGACTTCTACCAAGAAGTCGAAAGTGATTTCCGCTCCTGTAGCTTCAGCCAGTTCGGATGCGGTTATTCCAGCCAAGGGGAAAGGGCGAATGCTCATTCTTGCTGGAAGCGGCTTGGGGATTCTGGTCCTGCTGGTAGTCGGTTTGATCATGCTCTTTGGACGAGGTGGCGGAAGTGGTGCTGGAGGTAAGGCGTTGGTTAAGCCTGTCATTGCTGGCAGTGAAACCAAAGACCTTTTGGCATTTACCGTCGAAACTACCGATCAAGACCGGGTGACGTTACTGGCTACCGATGGTTCTGACAAAGGTAGCCATTTCATGCTGAAAACCCCGCGGGGCAAAATCGGCGCGGTAGGCTCATCAAAGGCGGCAGCCAAGACTGTCTCCAAGTGGGAAACCAAAGATGATTGGACCCGCCGCGAAATCGATTTGTCAGTGGATGGCGTTAAGTGGCGTGTGGGACAGTGGATGAGGGTATTGCCAGAGAACCCAAAGCAATGTGTGGTCATTTTTGAATTGTCGCCAAGTGAAGATTCGAAAATTGGCGCGCGGTTGGCTCTTCGCCCTGGCACAGGAACGGGCTCCACAGTGCATTTTGCGGTGGGGGACAAAGACGGAGTTGTCCGAAAACCAACATTTTACAAAGCCGACAAGCTTCCAGAGAAGCTTCTCATCAAGATCGACAAGCCTGAATTGACCGGAGCGATTGGCCTCGATGTGCCTGAAGTCAAGCTCCCTGGTCGAGAAAAGTCTTCGACAGTTGATAAAGCAAATCAGGTAATGATTGGTCAGGGAC
>Ga0255132_1000747_pt1 | contig 12669 bp, 10 predicted proteins | sample Law_Law_RepA_8d_FD_188551 | JGI IMG/M metagenome (GOLD analysis project Ga0255132, IMG submission 188551) | Freshwater microbial communities from St. Lawrence River, New York, United States - Law_Law_RepA_8d | ecosystem: Environmental > Aquatic > Freshwater > River | place: USA: New York...
AGCAGCAGCAACTGGTGCTGATGGTCTTGACCATCCGGGCGAAAGAGGTTGGCTTGCCGCAGGATAAGAATTCTGTGGCGCATAAGCAGGCGCCATTCCCAAAGGCTGCCGAGGGTAAGCCCCCAGCCAAGCGGGTGGTTGGCCCATGACCATGTTCGGTGCGAAGGCTGGCAAACTGCCAGGCGTGCACCCCACGGGTGTTCACCCTGCGCCAGCGCGCGGCGGAGCCGCTGCAATCCAGATGTAGCAAGGAAGCGCGGCGAGCATCAGTCGCCAAAGAGCCTTCGTCATGCAGGGCCTCCGTGCCTTGGGTCTGCCATCCATGGCTGACCGTTGGGAGGGCGCCGTATAGGACCCATCGGTTTTGGAAAAAAGGCCAGTTGCCACAAGTTGTTACAGCGGAAGAAATTACAATCTTTTTGTAAAAATTGCCGATGCTGCTACTGCATGGGCCCAACCAAAGCTTGCGTCAGTGGACTTAACCGCAACCGCACCTGGAAATTGACACCCAACGACATTCCGTAGGGCGTCCAAGAGTATTAAATAGGAAACAATTCCAACTCCGCCGATGCAGGTACGAAGAGCCCCACACGGCTGAGTAAGGGCCTACAGACTCCATGGCAGACCAATATTTGGCTTCCCCATGGCCGAAGGGTGGGACCGGCGTCCCGCCGGTCTGCTTGCACATTCCAATTCGGCTGTTTGAAAAGTATGGCAGTAAAACGGTTCTTTATTGAAAAAGACCGGCGGGACGCCGGTCCCACCAATCAATCAATTCCAACCTTTTTTGGTATCCACATGCGCGACCGGTGGGACCGGCGTCTCGCCGGTCGATCGAATAACAAACCTATTCCGATCGCGATTCCGCCCGGGAGAAGCCCTTATTCATTCGCTATTATCATTTAAAGTCTGCATAGAAGCAACTATTTCAGATATGCTCACACAGCGTCCGGATGAATCGACCGGTACAAGCGGGAAACGGCTGCTGGCTCAATACGCAGGTCATCAAGTGGCTGGTCTGCCAGCCATCTGAGCATTTCTGGAGTCACTTCCGAAACTTCAAAAACAAGCCGTTCGCCTTGGCTTTGGTCGATCAGGCCTTCCCCATCTGGGGGTGGCGTGAGCAAGGGCATTTTAATACGGGCGGTAATTTTGCGACCGCTGCGCATTTCGTCGCTGGCACACGAAGCAGCCAATTGGCCTTTTTGAAGAATGACCACCCTGTCGCATACCTTCTCAACTTCTTCAAGGACATGCGAACTGAAAAGAACCGATTTACCGGCAAGCTTGGCAAGGCGAATTTGATCTAATAGGCACTCGCGCATGGCCGGATCTAGCGTGTTGGTTGGTTCATCGAGCACCAGAAGGCGCGTATCGAGAGCCAGAATTGATATCAGCGCGGCTTTGCGCTTCATGCCCGAACTGCACGACGATAATGGCGTGGCTAGGTCGAGATCAAATGCCCGGGCCAATGATACTGCACGGGGCATGTTGAATCCGCCGTGCAACTTTCCCAAGAATTGGCATAGTTCCAGTGCGGATAGATTGTCGTATAGGCGTAATTCACCAGGCAGGTAAGAGACTGTCTTGCGGGCCATCGGGCCCTGATTCCACGGATCGAATCCCCCCAGCCGGACTGTTCCAGCGGTGGGCCGCATGAAACCCAGCAACAACCTTAAAGCCGTGGATTTTCCAGACCCGTTCGGCCCCAGAAGCCCGACTACTTCCCCCGCATTCACAGTGAGGTTGAGCTGGTTCAGAGCCCTTTTGGGAGCCCACCAACCGTAGTCGCGCGTCAGGTTGGTCATTTCCACAAGTGGTTGCATGACAATCCCCGATTGCCTCCTATTCCATTCGTAGGCGATGAACCAATCTCGCGCGTCACCTACAATGGCCGAATCGATTCCCAGACACCCACGGAGCGCACCGCGCATGGCCGGAGAAAAGATCACCAGCAGGGCATCTGACTATTCACAATGGTACCTCGATATCGTCAACCGTGCTGGATTAGCCGAAAATTCGTCCGTGCGCGGTTGCATGGTGATCAAGCCCCATGGATACGCGATCTGGGAACGTATTCACGACGCACTCGACCGGATGTTCAAGGACACCGGCCACGTGAACGCCTACTTCCCGCTCTTCATTCCCAAGAGCTATCTGGCCAAAGAAGAGCAGATGGCGGAAGGTTTCGCCAAAGAATGCGCCGTGGTCACGCATTACCGCCTCAAGTCAATCCCCGGAAAGGGAGTTGAGGTTGATCCCGAGGCCAAGCTGGAAGAAGAACTGATCGTTCGCCCGACATCGGAAACGATCATTTGGCACACCTACAAAAACTGGATTCAAAGCTACCGCGATCTCCCTCTTCTGATCAACCAATGGGCCAACGTGGTCCGCTGGGAAATGCGCACCCGCCTGTTTTTACGCACCGCCGAATTCCTATGGCAGGAAGGCCACACGGCCCACGCCAGCAAGGAGGAAGGCGAAGAAGAAACCAAGCGAATGCTCGAGGTCTACCGCACGTTCGCTGAAGAGTGGATGGCCATGCCTGTGCTGTGTGGCCCCAAGAGCGACGGGCAGAAGTTCCCGGGCGCGGAGTACACCCTCTGCATCGAAGCCATGATGCAGGATAAAAAAGCCCTTCAGGCAGGTACCAGCCACTATTTGGGCCAAAACTTCTCGAAGGCTTTCGATGTGAAGTTCCAGAACCAGCAAGGGCAGCAGGAGCACCCCTATGCCACATCGTGGGGAGTTTCCACGCGCCTTATTGGCGGCTTGATTATGACCCACTCCGATGATCAGGGGCTGGTGGTTCCACCGCGTCTGGCACCTATTCATGTGGTGATATGCCCCATGGGCAAAGAACTGCCAGAACGCGAAGCATCAACCAAGTGCGCCCGGGAATTGGCACAGCAACTGAAAAACCTCACTCGTGAAGAGTTTTTTGGTTACGAACCCATCACGGTGAAAGTGGATGAAGATTTTCACAATTCGCCCGGCTTCCGCTTCAATGAATGGGAATTGAAGGGCGTACCCGTACGGGTAGAAATCGGGCCCAAAGACGTGGCTCAAAATGCCTGTGTACTGGCTCGACGTGATATTCCAGGCAAGGAAGGCAAACAAATGGGAGTGCCGCTCAGCTCGGCGGCAGAGACCATTGTGGCATTGTTGAAAACCATTCAGGCCAACCTGTTTGCCAAAGCCAAGGCATTTCGCGATGCCAACACCCACGAAGTGAATTCATGGGACGAATTCACCAAAAGGCTCGAAGCACCGGGTGGATTCCTACTGGCTCACTGGGACGGCACGCGGGAAACAGAAGACAAAATCAGCGAATTGACCAAGGCAACCATCCGCTGCATTCCTTATGGCGGCGATACCACGCCGGGCGTGTGCGTGCTGACCGGCAAGCCATCGGCCCGCCGGGTGGTATTTGCAAAATCGTACTGATTGGACCGAACGGGTTGCTGCATCATCCAGAAGCATCTGCCAGTTCTGGATGGTGCCGCAGCAGCTTGGCCACTTTGGGCGCAACAACCACCTGACAGTAGGGCTGGTACGGATTGGCTCGAAAATAGTCTTGGTGGTAATCTTCAGCTGGGAAAAACCGCACCAGTGGCGCCACTTGGGTGACCACTGAGCTAGCCAGCTTCCCCGAGGCATTCAGGGCTTCGATAACCGACCGCGTGACAGATTCTTGGACCGAATCGTGCCAAAAAACCACCGAGCGGTACTGGGTGCCCACATCAGCACCTTGGCGGTTGAGTGTTGTCGGATCGTGGCTGAGGAAAAACACCTCCAGCAGTGTGGCGAAACTCACCACCTCCGGGTCGAACTCGATCTGAATCACCTCCGCGTGCCCTGTTCGGCCGCCGCAGACTTTTTCGTAGGTGGGCTTGGGGTCTTCACCACCGGCATAGCCAGAGGTCACAGCACTTACGCCCCTCAGGCGTTCAAATACCGCTTCCAAACACCAGAAACACCCGCCCCCGACGGTAGCCAATGCAGTTGCCATGAACTCTTCTCCCACATCCCCGTGACACAGCTTGCTACAACAGTCTAGGTTGACGGATAAGATTCCATGCCCGGCCTCGGCGAACCAGGACGTGACCATGACACGCGATGTTGAAACAAGCCGCCCATATACCTTGACAGATTTCGCGCGGGCCCGTTCGGGCAATCGCAAGATCGTCATGGTTACGGCATACGATCACCCCACGGCACGGTGCCTCGATGCAGCAGGCATCGACTGTCTTCTGGTAGGCGATTCGCTGGGAATGGTTGTGCACGGAAAGCCCGACAGCCTCGCAGTGACCGTGGAGGACATGATTTACCACGGTAAGATGGTTCGCGCCGCAGCCCAACGGGCCATGGTTGTGGTGGACATGCCTTTTATGAGTTACCAGATTTCCGAAGAGGAGGCGCTGCGCAATGCTGGGCGCATCCTCCGCGAAACGGGCGCCCATGCCATCAAGCTTGAAGGCGGCGTTACTCGCGCGCCAACCGTGGCGCGGATGGTTGATGCTGGCATCCCAGTCATGGGGCATGTTGGGCTCACGCCGCAATCGGTAAGGCGGTTGGGTGGTTTCAAGGTTCAACGCGATGCCGAAGCCATACTGGCCGATGCCAAGGCGCTGGAAGAGGCGGGGGCATTCGCCATCGTCATAGAATGCGTGCCCGAGGAGTTGGGCCACAGGGTAACTAGCGCGGTGGGGATCCCCACCATTGGCATAGGCGCAGGCCCCAGATGCGATGGCCAGGTACTGGTACTGCACGACCTGCTTGGACTCGATGAAACTGTGAAACCCCGGTTCTCGCGGCGTTATGCCGAACTGGCGGGAACCATCCGAGAAGCAGCCAAAAATTTTGCAAGTGATGTGAGGTCCGGTTCATTTCCCGGCCCGGAACACGGTTTTCAATGACTTTGCCTAATAAAGCCCTACACTTTCATGGAGATCTGAACAAAGGGGGGATTGATGATGGCAGAAAATCGTGACCTCGGACACTTCATCCCTGTGGCGTGTGAAGATCTCAAGCGGTGGTTGTCACGCAAAGCCTCCACACCATCTCTTGGCAAGGAATTGACGCAGGTTTTTGAATTGATGGCCGCGACCATTCATTTCGAATATCATAAACTACTGAATGAATTGAAAAGCCATTACTCCCCTACAGATCCGGATTCAGATGTCCAAACTCTGGGTCCTGTGCGCGAAATGGACCATGCTGGATTTTTCAGGTCTTTTCGCAGCTTGATGGAGCGCAGCAACTTCCAACCCCTCGACACCGATTCCATCCTTTCGGCAGCAGACAAGGAAACCACCCGCCGTGGCCTGCATATGCGCGTCAACCCGGAAGTGTTCGAACACCTGGAAGGGTACATCCGTGGAGATGGCACGGTTAACGTGACCCACACGCCTTGGTGGAAACCGTGGGGGAAAGTGGTGGAAACCGTGCCTGTGCATCAGCGCATGGTATTGGCGTTCCGCTTGCGACCACACAAGAGCCTTCCCCAAGACATGGATCTACGCGCCATTCACCTGAAGCTGTTTCGCCGAGTTCCCAAAGCCGACGTGGAAATGCTTCTGCCCGGCGCAGCGGTCAAACTTTCGACATTCGATAAGGGAATGATTGGTTTGCCCATTATTTCGGGCATTTTAATGCTTATTGTAAACATTGTACTGGGGATCATGTTTGCAGGTGCAGCGGCTCTGGCCAATTTTGTTTCGTGGGGCATGGCGATTGCCTTTGGCGGCTACGGGTACCGAAGCTACCAAAATTTTCAAGTGAAACGTCAGGCGCATAACCTTACTTTGACCCAAAACCTGTACTACCAGAAACTGGATAGCAATGCGGGCGTGATCATGCGATTGGTGGACGAAGCCGAGGAGCAGGAATGCCGCGAAGCGTTTCTGGCCTACTACGCCTTGGTGACAGCGGCACCTAGCGAGGGCTGGACCCGCGAGATGCTCGATGACTGGGTGGAACTGTTCCTCGAAGGCGAAGCCAAGTTGCGCGTCGATTTCGAAGTGGAAGATGCTCTGGCCAAACTGGAGCGTTTTGGAGTATTGACCCGAACAGGCGACCGCCTTCGCGCCCTGCCTCCGCAACAAGCGCTGGCCAAACTCGATGAAGCATGGGACAACTTTTTCAATTACAGCAATGCGGCAACCTGAAAGGTGCCGCACGCGGTTGAGGGGATACGAATGAGTGGTGGTAACGACCCTGAGCGCTGGATCGCTTCGAGGATGCGCAGGATTGAATCTTCCGGCATCCGCAAAGTCTTCGACTTAGCCAGAAAGCTAAAAGACCCCATCAACCTGAGCATCGGGCAACCCGATTTCCCAGTCCCCGAAGTCTGTCGCGCTGCCGCCATCCGCGCCATTGAATCGGGCCACAACAGCTACACTGTCACCCAAGGTTTGGCCTCACTCCGAGACCGTTTGGGGCAGCAAATTGCTGAACGATACCCAACGCATACCGATCGTCGGCTTCTTATCACGTCGGGTACTTCCGGGGCATTGGTTCTGGCGCTGGCCTGCGTTTTGGATCAGGGCGATGAAATCCTTGCCTGTGATCCATGGTTTGTTATGTATCCCAATCTGGCGGAACTGGCGGGGGGCACCATGAAAGCCCTGCCTACAGGGCCCGATTTTTTGCCCGATCCCGAACAGGTAGCTGCTGCTATTGGCCCACGCACCAAGGCGCTGATTGTTAACAGCCCGGCCAATCCCACCGGGGCGGTGATGCCGGCAAGCCTTATGAAAACCTTGGCACAGATCTGCGCCGACAAAGGTGTGCTGCTGATCAGCGACGAGATCTATAGCTTGTTCAGTTACGATGGCCCACATCGTAGCCCCGCCGAATTCAATGAGCATGTTCTGGTGATCGACGGGTTTAGCAAGACATATGCCATGACAGGTTGGCGGGTGGGCTACGTGCACGGCCCAGCTAGGCTGATCGAAGAAATGACCAAACTTCAGCAGTTCACCTTTGTGTGCGCTCCCAGCATGGCGCAACACGGTGCCTTGGCGGCACTGGACCTCGATATGACACCGGTGGTAAATGCCTACCGCGCCAAACGCGACTTTATGCGTGCAGCACTTGCGGATCTTTACGACATAGGCCCACCGGGCGGCGCGTTTTATCTCTACCCACGCGCACCGGGCGGCCAGTTGGGAACGGAGTTTGTGAACAAAGCCATTGCCAACAATTTGTTGATTATTCCCGGTCAGGTTTTCAGTGCCGCAGATACCCATTTCCGCATCAGCTACGCCGTAGCAGACCGCGAACTGGAACGTGGTGCCGAACTCCTGAGGCAATTGGCACGGTCCTGATACGCCTATCAATAGGGTCAGGGTTGCTTCATGAACAACACCCCGGCAACAATCGTAAACTAGGGACGGAACCGGTATCGGTTGAACCAAACTCACCGAGGAGCCACATGAACGGATTCTTTAAGCTCGGGCTGCTGGCCGCGTTGGTAACTGGATCTCTTGGACTGGCCTATGGTCAGGATCAAGACATGGAAATAGCTCCCACCACGGGCCGTACTCTGGTGCTGGTAGTTGGTGCCGGCAAAACCCCTGCCGATCAATCGATTGTCCCCCGCCCCTTTGCTGAGAAGGATGCGCGTGAGCTGTTCAATCTGCTTAACGATGGCAAACATGCGAAAATTGCACCCGGCGATGCCAAGTTATTGCTGGCCGGTGGTGGCGAAGGTGCAGAAAATGCCACCCGCGAAAACACTCTAAAGGCCTTGAACTGGCTGGCAAACGAAGCCAAGCCGGGTGATACCGCGATTCTTGCCCTGTTTTGCCAAGGTGGTCCACTGGGAGATACCGGCGACAGGCGTTGCTACTTCCTTGCAGACTCAACCTTTGCTGGCCGCGACAAAAACGCTTTGGGTGAATCCGAAATCACCGATGCACTCAAGAACCTGAAAGCTGACAGGTTTGCAGTGTTTCTCGATGTGAATTTCAAAGGCTACAAAACCACCGCCAAGGGAATTGCCGAGCCATCCTTGGGGCAGACACCTTACCGAGAATTCTTGGGTGATGACGGCACAGACGATCATGGTGCTTCACCCGGCCATGTGGTCTTCTTGGCCACCAACGGGCTTTCGGCTTCTTTGAACCTTCCTGAACAGGGACTATTCGCCAAAACCTTGGTTGATGGTTTGTCTGGAAAGGCCGATACGGAAGGCGGCGAGGCTGATGGCCAAGTAACCGTTGATGAAATGGTTGAGTACCTCGAAAAGAAAATGACCGATAAGGCCCGTGAAATCGGCCAAACCAAGCAGGAAAAGGAACTGATTTCCTTTGTTCTTGGTGGACGCGGCAACCACTACAGGCTGTCAATCAATCCAGAAGCTGCTCAAAAGTCTGCTGCCACGGTTGCGGCGTTCCGCGCCAAGGTCGCGTCAACACCAGCCCTCAAGTCGATGGAAGCGGAAGGACTTAACCTTCTGGAATCCATGCCTCGGCTGAAAGCGCTCCGCAACCTGCGCAAGTCTTATGAGACCCTCGCGGCAGGTGGGCCAGTCGATGTTTTTGAAAAGAATCGACTGGAAATCTTCGAAGGTATGAAGCTCCCCCGTGATGCCGCTGACGCGTACGCCAGAACTGTTGTGAAAGCGACCCGGCTGCTGATTTCCGACTACGTCAAGGAACTGAAACAGCCAGAATTAGTTGCTAACGCTATCAAGGGGCTTTACGCTCGCCTCGAAGAAAAGCTTCCTCCAGATCTGCTCAAGCGCGTGGACAACGTCAAGGAATTGCGTGAAGCAGACCTTTCTGCCCTTTTGGCGGATGCCCGCCAGAAGCTTGGCAAGCGCGAAGACCTCGACAAGAACAAAGATATCGATATTTCGCTGCAACGGATGATGGCGAAACTCGACCCCTACACCACTTACATCGATGCTGAAACCAAGGCCGCGTTCGACAAGGACGTCCAAGGCAACTTCACAGGCATTGGCGTTCAGATCCGCCGCGACAGTGTTTCGGATATGCTCCTCGTGGTAACCCCCATCAAGGGTAGCCCTGCTTACAAAGCAGGCCTTCAGGCAGGAGATATCATCACTCGGATTGTCCGCACGGTTGACAGCAACGGTACCGCGCTTTCAGAACCGGAAATCATTTCAACCAAAGGTATGGCAACCACGGAAGCCGTGAAGAAAATCCTCGGCAAGCCCGGCACTCCCGTGACCATTTCAATTCAACGCGAAGGTGTTGATGCACAGAAAGACATCAAGCTCACGCGTGCCCGGATCGAAGTGGAAAGCGTGCTGGGATTCAAGAGAAAGCCAAACGCCGAATGGGATTTCCTGATCGACCCAGCCAGCAAGATTGCCTACATCCGCCTGACGAATTTCGCGCGCAATTCAGCTCGCGACATGAGCAGGGCCTTGGATGAAGTGCGCAAGCAGGCTAGCGCCGATAAGCAGGGTATCCGTGGTCTGATCTTCGACATGCGGTTCAACCCGGGTGGTCTGCTCGACAGCGCCGTGCTGATCTCCGACATGTTCATTGATGACGGTCTCATTGTGAGCATTCGCCCCCGTGGGCGTCAGGAGACCCGCTTCAACGGCAGCGCCGAAGGCAGCCTGCTTGATTTCCCGATGGTTGTATTGGTGAATTCTGGCAGCGCCTCGGGCAGTGAAATTGTTTCCGCTGCCTTGCAAGACCATCACCGCGCTTTTGTGATTGGCGAGCGCAGCTTTGGTAAGGGTTCGGTCCAGAACATCAAGGAATTCGGTGAAGGTGAGATCAAGCTCACCACCGCCACATTCTGGCGCCCCAGTGGCAAGAATCTCAACAAGTCGTCGACAGCCGGCAAGGAAGAAGACACCTGGGGCGTGAAGCCCAATCTGGAAGTCAAGCTTCCCCGGAAAGAACGCGATGACCTGTTTGACCACATGCGCGATACGGAAATCATTGAACCGGAAGGCGGACGGCCGAACAAGGAAGCCAAGGCACCGTTTGTTGACCGCCAGTTGGAAGACGCCCTGAAATATATCCGGGCCCAAATCGGCAGGGCTTCACGCTAACGATCCTGCCAGTCGCAACAATCATAACGACCTTACGCCCCTAGATTTTTCCGGGGGCGTTTTTTTGGCTCAAGTTTTCCGTCTTCGCATTCAACCATGGGTCATATTTGTCCGGCAGCGCTATTCGTCTGGAACGTATTCGGCCTGCCATGGGGACCTGACAACCATGACGAGCTTCACGATCAAAGCTATTTTACTTGGATTCGGGGCCTTCGGTGCCGCCGGTTGCCAGGGGCTTGGTGGCAAAAATCACGCTCAGGCCAATGCGCCAGCGGATCCTTGCGCGCCCGCCCCTCAGCACGAGGAGCACCAAGGATTCCTCGCACGGTTCTTTGGCAAACATCACAAAAACAATGACAGTAACGGCGTGACTGCTGCCATGCCTCGCCGCGGAGCACCCAACGTGCCTCTCGCCCCGGGCGAAACACTGGTCTCTTATGGTGAAACCACCATGCCCGTGGTTGAGGCTACAAGCCCTAGCATCTGCCCATCGGTTTTGCCATCGGCTCCATGTGCCATTCAGCCATCGGTCTCGATGCCATCCATGGCGCCGGGCGCACCACCCACGGTAGCGCCACCACCAGCATTGATGCCTACGCCACCGCGAACCGAACCGCAGGCTCAGCCAGTTCCCGCACGCCCGACATCGCGTCAGATGCCACAGGTGAACTGATCTCATAAACGATAAAAGCTGGGTGTTTCAAACACCCAGCTTCAGATAGGCTATAGCTTCAAATCAAACGAGTCCCAACTCGGCAAGTGACTGGGCCTTGCCGATGTCTCGAGCCAACTGCAAAATGCGCAGGTCAGAAAGCTGTTCAATTTTTAAAAGCGCTTCTTCAGACAACGGGCCGAATCGCCCTTCTAAAACAGCAATTACCAATTCACGATGCCCCTGATTGCGGCCACGTTCCATTCCCTGTTCCATTCCTCTTGCCATGCCGCGCTCCATGCCGCGTTCAATTCCGCGTTCCATACCGGTCTCATGACCCAGCTCGAAACTTGTCTTATTCATGGCACGCGCTCCCTCATACTCCGGTCTTAACAGTATACGCTCAAACTCTACCGATTGCGCCTCATCCAGAGGCAAGTAGGCCTGCACGCAATCTCCCAACAACAGACGTTGATTGATTGTAAGGGGAGCCTCCGTTAACCGCTGAAGAGCTTCAGCCCCAAGCTCTGCAGCGCGATTGGCAGGCATCCGCATCAGAGCAGACAACGCCACGCCCAGCCAGTTTTTTCCATGCACATAATCCTGAGCATTTAACCCGGGCAGCCCAACATACAGATACTTCAACGTCAGGATATCAGTTTCCCAGAACCGCTCGGTCACCACCTGAGTTCCAACCCCATCCAACCCAACTTTCAGATAAATAACAATGGGTAATACGGGCAACTGATGCCGCTCACGTAGGTGAACATAATAACCGGGCAAGCGCGGTTCCAAGCGGGTTGTTCGGTCTGGTGCCTCAATTTCGATGTGGATGATCGCCAACCAAGATTCAGCCTGCTTGCCGTCAGGCATAGCCACCGGTTCCAGAACCCGAAGCCTAGCCACAAGATCTGCGACCAGACGGACTCCGTCCGGGGGCGCGGGCAGCAGTTCCTGATCGAGCCAGTCAATTTCCCTGAAATCAAAGCGACTGGCCCAAGTGGCAAAAAACAAGCGCATGAAGTCCGCAAAAAATTCGCGGATCAGAACCTTGAAGCGTTGGTCATGATCCTGCCCAACAAAGCAGTTTTGTTCTGCCATAAGGCACCATCATCATGGCAACTGGACCAATTCGCCTCCGCCCCTCGTAATAATCCCTTTCCACTCGGTGGGAGAAAGGTTTTTGGGGACACGTTTCACTGCACCGTCAGCAAAGAGGACATTCACAGTCGTCTGACCAGCTTGCCCCAACTGGGGAAGAGATGAAACATTGAATTCCAACTCGTCCGGCTTGGTCCACTCCACACCACTGGCAGCATCAGCCAGAAGTGCCGTATTACTGGTTCCATCGGAGATTTCAGTCAGACCAACCTTCCGGTTCCATTCAAATGCTGCGCCACCACCCACAAAAACCCGTACGGCTGTCATGCCGGTACTGTTATCACCGCCAAACTGCCTTGGCATGCTTTTCAGCAACTGGATATTGTGCGGACTGTCCCACGCTTCGTTCAAATGGAACTGCTTGTGAAGGTTGCCCTGTTCCAAGTATGGCAACAGCGCCACGCGCCAACTTAGCAATCGCTTACCATCTGGCCCCACAATAGCGGCAGGCGGCAATCCATTGTTTTCGCTGGTGTAAGCCAGCAGCGCCAAACCAATCTGCTTCATTTCGGCCTGACCGGCGGCACGCGCCACAGCACCGCGAACTGCCTGCACAGCACCGCCACCCCCGGATCCCCCACTAAAAAGTCCCGTGTTCGAGGATGAACCGCCACTGGGTGGAGTCGCTCCCGACATAGAGGCCGATCCAGAAGGGGTTCCAATCGAAGCTTTGGGCAAAGTCGTACCAGGAGGTATCAACGCTTTCAGCTTGGCCCCCTTCAAAGAAGCTGCAAGCTTAACCTGATCTCCCTCCTGAACAGGCTTGAATTGGCTCATAGCGTCTGTCAACAGGCTGATAGCCTTGCCGCCCTGA
>Ga0255132_1000754_pt1 | contig 12567 bp, 12 predicted proteins | sample Law_Law_RepA_8d_FD_188551 | JGI IMG/M metagenome (GOLD analysis project Ga0255132, IMG submission 188551) | Freshwater microbial communities from St. Lawrence River, New York, United States - Law_Law_RepA_8d | ecosystem: Environmental > Aquatic > Freshwater > River | place: USA: New York...
GTGATCGAGATCACGTTGGTCGGAACGAAAGCGGACACGTCACCGGCTTGCGTTTCGATGATCGGCAGCGCGGTCAGCGAGCCGGTCTTGCCCTTGACTTCACCCTTGGTGAAGGCTTCGACGTAGTCGGCGTTCACGCGGGCTGCACGCTCCAGCAGGCGCGAGTGGATGTAGAACACGTCGCCAGGGAAGGCTTCGCGGCCGGGAGGACGGCGCAGCAGCAGCGAGACCTGACGGTAGGCAACGGCCTGCTTGGACAGGTCGTCGTACACGATCAGGGCGTCTTGGCCGCGGTCGCGGAAGTACTCGCCCATGGCGCAGCCGGAGTAGGCCGACACGAACTGCATGGCAGCCGAGTCAGAGGCCGAAGCGGCGACGACGATGGTGTATTCCATGGCGCCGGCTTGTTCCAGAGCGCGCACGACGTTCTTGATCGACGAAGCCTTCTGACCGATGGCGACGTAGATGCAGGTGACGCCCTGACCCTTCTGGTTGATGATCGCGTCGATGGCGACTGCGGTCTTGCCGGTCTGGCGGTCACCGATGATCAGCTCGCGCTGGCCACGGCCGACGGGCACCATCGAGTCGATGGACTTGATGCCGGTCTGCAGGGGCTGCGAGACGGATTCACGGGCGATCACACCGGGGGCGATCTTCTCGATGGGAGAAGACAGCTTGGCGTTGATCGGGCCCTTGCCGTCGATGGGCTGACCCAGGGCGTTGACCACGCGGCCAACCAGCTCCGGACCCACGGGCACTTCCAGGATGCGACCGGTCGTCTTGACGACGTCGCCTTCGGAGATGTGCTCGTAGGCACCCAGGATCACGGCACCAACGGAGTCGCGCTCCAGGTTCAGGGCCAGGCCGTAGGTGGGAACGCCAGAGGCGTCCGCGGGGAACTCCAGCATTTCGCCTTGCATGGCATCGGACAGGCCGTGGACGCGGACGATGCCGTCGGTCACGGAAATCACGGTGCCTTGGTTGCGAATGTCGGCAGCCGCGCCGAGACCTTCGATGCGGCTCTTGATCAGTTCGGAAATTTCTGCGGGATTCAGTTGCATTGCTTTGCTCCCAGTCTGGTCAAGGGCTGCTCGAAGGCAAACCTCGTTGACAACATCCGGCGGCACAAGACCACCGGGGGTAGGGCGACTGTTCTAGGTTGAGGCCGGGCTCCGATTCAAGCCAGGAGGGCCGACTTCATGCGTTCCAGGCGGGCTTTGACGGAGGTGTCGAGCACCTCGTCGCCGACCACCACTCGCACGCCACCGATCAGCTCCGGGTCGATGTCGACCTTGGCTGTCAGCTTGCGGCCGAAGCGCTTTTCCAGGGGCACGAGGATGTCGGCGACTTGTGCGTCGGACACCTCGAAGGCGCTGGTGATGCGGGCTTCGGACACGCCAACTCGGGCTTGCACGAGGGCTTGGAACTGCTCGGCCATCAGCGGCAGGGCCGCCAGACGACCGTTTTCCAGAACGGTACGCAGGAAATTGGCCACGACCGGCGCAAGAGCCACCTTGGCAACCTCCGTGATCACGCTGAAGACCTGGTCTTGCGTGGCACGGGGGTTGTCGGCAAGGCCTTGCACCTGAGCGTCGGAGGCGACCTGACCCAGGGCAGCGACTTGCGCCACCCAGGCAGATTGCTCCGCCTCGGGCGTGGCCTTGAACAGCGCTTCGGCGTAAGGACGGGCGATGGTGGCAAGCTCGGCCATGATCACAGCTCCGACTTCAGGCGGCTCAGCAGGTCAGCATGGACCTGGGCCGAGACCTCGCGGCGAAGGATCTGCTCAGCACCCTTGACGGCCAGACCAGCGACCTGCTCGCGCAGGGTCTCACGGGCCTGGATGACCAATTGATCGGCTTCTGCGTTGGCATCAGCGACGATCTTGGCGGCTTCGTCAGAAGCGCGCTTCTTGGCCTCGTCAACGATCACGGCTGCGCGCTTTTCAGCGTCAGCCAGTCGTTGAGCGATTTCGTCACGGGATTGGGCGAGCTGAGCCTGGACGCTCTTGTTTGCGTTCGCCAGCTCCAGCTTGGCCTTGTCGGCGGCAGCCAGACCATCGGCGATCTTGCTTGCGCGCTCGTCGAGTGCCTTCGTGATCGGCGGCCACACGAACTTCATCGTGAACCACCAGAGGATCCCGAAGACCACGATCTGCGCGAACAGCGTTGCGTTCAGATTCACGGCTCGGACCTTTCTCGGTTAAATGGGATGTTCAGTCGAGAAGGGACCGATTACTTCGGCAGGGCGGCGATGAAGGGGTTCGCGAATGCGAACAGCATGGCGATACCGACACCGATCAGGAAGGCCGCGTCGATCAGACCAGCCAGCAGGAACATCTTGGTTTGCAGTTCGTTCATCAGCTCAGGCTGACGAGCGGTGGCTTCAAAATACTTGCCACCCATCAGGGCGATACCGATACAAGCACCGATCGCGCCCAGGGCGATGATCAGACCACAAGCCAGAGCGACGTTAGCCAACACCAGTTCCATGATTGCTCCTAAAAGAAAGGTTGGTTTAAAAAAGAAAGGGAACGAGAAAAACAGACAGATCGAGGGGATCAGGTCAGTGACCTTCGTGGGCCTGACCGATGTACACCAGGGTCAGCATCATGAAGATGAACGCTTGCAGCGTGATGATCATGATGTGGAAGATGGCCCAGGCGGAACCAGCCACGATGTGGGTCAGCCAAAGGCCGACGCCACCCAGCGAAGACAGACCAGCCGCGCCCAGCAGGGCGATCAGCATGAAGACGAGCTCACCAGCGTACATGTTGCCCCACAGCCGCATGCCGTGAGAGATGGTCTTGGCGCCGAACTCGACGAGGTTCAGGAAGAAGTTGGCCGGGGCCAGGGCGATGGTGCCCACGACGCTGTGCGCATGGAAGGGGGCCGTGAACAGCTCCTTGATCCAGCCGCCAACGCCCTTGATCTTCATGTTGTAGTACAGGCAGATCAGCAGAACCGAGATGGACATGCCCAGCGTGATGGACAGGTCGGCGGTCGGCACGACGCGCATGTAAGCGTGGTGGGGGTCGTGGCCGGCAACTTTGTAATACTCTTCCCACAAGCGCGGCAGGAGGTCGACGGGCAACAGGTCCATCGCGTTCATGAAGAAGATCCACACGAACACGGTCAGCGCCACCGGGGCGACAGCCTTGCGCGACTCTGCGTTGTGCACGATGCCCTTGGCCTGGGTGTCGACCATCTCGACCAGCACTTCAACGGCGGCCTGGAAGCGACCCGGCACGCCGGACGTTGCCTTGCGAGCCGCCTGCCACAGCAGGAAGACACCGATCAGGCCCATCACGATCGACCAGAACACCGAGTCGTAGTTGATGTAGCTCCAGTCCATGATGGCCTGGGGCTCAACCTGGTTCTGCAGGTGGCGCAGGTGGTGCCCGATGTACTCGGGCGCGGTCAGGGCGTGTGCTTCAGCAGACATCAGCGACTCTCGTCAAACGGTTTTTTTCGTGCGGCGCTGTTGAAGCAACAGCGCCACGCCAATAGATTTCAAACAGACCACCAGCGTCACCAGCAGCGCAGCCCAGTGAACCGGGCTCAGCACCGCGGGCGCCAGGACCAGCAAGGCCCCGGACAAGCACAGCTTGAGGATCTCCCAAAGGACCAGACCCCCGACACTGCGCCCCGCATTCCGACCAAACACACCGCGCGCCATCATGGCGTTGGGCACCACCACCACGACCGCCCCGTACAAGGCAGACAGGAAGGCGCCCTGGCTCCAGGTCACGAGCCCCCAGATCAGCGCGACCGACAACCCGAACACCGACTGCCAGGCCAAGGCCTGCCACACCGTGAAAGAAGGTTGCCTGGCGAGCAGGGCTTGAGCCTCTTCTCGCGTCAGCGGGCTGATCGGCGGCAGTGCGTCTTCATCCAGGTCACTGTCATCGAAAGGCCTCATTCCGGAACCACTCATTGACATCTCTGAACTCAAACGCCAACCCGTCGTCGGCAAAACCTAAAGATTATACGCACGAGTCTGAGACAGGCCAAGACCCGCTTTCGCCATCAGACCTAAACAGGGGGGGATGCGCGCAAGCCAGCACCCGAGCCGCCCTCGCTGCGCCTACCACCAGTTCTTACTAACCCGACGCATTACACACCCCCCATGTAAGGGACCACCGGGGGGAAGCCCGGTGTCTTGGGGTCGACGACGCGGGCATGCTCACCTCAACGTCAACGCGTCACGAATCGAATCAACGCCGGCCTGTCGCACGCTTTGTGCCCCATCGCCGCACGTCGAAGCCCCTGCTTCAGTTGGAGTCCAGCATGCCCACCACGGCCAAGAAAGAAAAAGTCAGTACCTTCTTTCGTCCGATCAAGGCGATCACGGTGACGCACATCAAACAGATGTACGACATTTACTCGTCCTTTTATGAGAACACCTCGCTGGACATCTTCCTCAACGACCTGAGCAAGAAATCGGGCGTGATCCTGGTGATGCGCAAGTCCGACGACCGCATCGTGGGCTTTTCGACGCAGACCTTCTTCGACCTGAAGGTGGATGGCAAGCGCGTGCGCGGCATCTTCAGCGGCGACACCATCATCGAGCCGGCTTACTGGGGCAACAACGCCCTGGCCAACACCTTCTACCGTCGCCTGATCATCGAGCGCATCAAGCGCCCCTTCGTGCCGTTTTACTGGTTCCTCATCTCCAAGGGCTACAAGACCTATTTGTTGATGACGAACAACTTCTACAACTACTACCCCAAGGTGGACGGCAACCGGGGTGGTCGCAACGAGCGCTATCACAACATCACCCAGGCGTACTGTCAGCAGCTGTTCCCGGAGGCGTTCGACCGCGAAAACATGCTGCTGGACTTCGGCAACGAATACGTGCGCCTCAAGGGCGACGTGGCCGAGATCACGCCGGAGCTGAAAGCGGCCAACCCGCACATCGCCTTCTTCGAGAAGGTGAACCCGAGCTGGCGCCGTGGCACCGAGGTGCCCTGCCTGGCCGCGTGCGACTACGAAAGCCTGTTTCGCTCCATCGTGGACGTGCCCTGGAAGTGGATCAAGAAGCACATCCTGGGGACGCACCGCCCTGCCGGCCTGGACCTGGCTGGCAAACCCACCAGCTCGCGCCGCGCCGAAGCGGACTGGGACGCCGAGGACGCACTTGAGCGTCCCAAGGCCTCCTGAGCATGGGGGCCGGAACCACCCTCGGACACCACCTCCTCAAACTGCTGGTCGCCCCGGGGCGCCAGCGTTTCGAACAGCACCTCGGTGAGCTGGAGTCTGTCCAGCGCGCCAGGCTGGGTCGTTGGTTGTCCGCTGCATCCCTGTCCCCCGAGGGCCAGCGGCGCGGTGTGCGCGCGGACTGGTCGTGGGAGGAGTTCTCGCGCCAGATGCCGGTGTCGTCCTACAACGACTACGCCGAGGTCATCGGCCAGCAACGGGCGCGCAAGCAATCTCTGCTGATCGACTCGCCGGTGATGCGCTATCAGCCCACCAGCGGTTCGACCTCGGCCGTGAAGTGGGTGCCCTACACCAAGATGTTCCTCGACGAGCTCGACCAGGTGATCACCGCCTGGGTCGGCGACCTGTATCGGCAGTTCCCCAAGCAGGGCAATGGCACGCATTACTGGTCGCTGTCGTGGATCCCGACGGAGATGCGCAGCCAGACCGCGGGCGACATCAACGACGACATGAAGATGCTGTCGTGGGGCAAGCGCCTGCTGGCCTACCTGACGCAGTCGGCGCCGCAGGAAATCGCGCTGGCTCAGAGTTCGGACGACTCGCTGTTTGCCACCATCGCCTACCTGGCCGCCGACGAGTCGCTGGGCTTCATCTCGGTGTGGAGCCCCACCTTCGGCCTGGGCCTGCTCGAGCAGATGTCGGCCTGGAAGGACGAGCTGGCGGCGACGCTCTCCAGCGGGAGCTGGGGCGGTCGCTCCGTGCGCATGGCAGGCGTGCCTTGCCCACGCTCCACGCGTGCGGCGGCCATGCTGCGCCAATGGAATGGCCAGCTGGAGCCCGCGTTCTTCGAGGCGCTGTGGCCGCAGCTGGCGGTGCTGAGCGCCTGGGACACGGCCGCGGCCACGCCCTGGGCGCGCAAGCTGCAAGGCTTCCTGCCTCATGCTCACTTCCAGGGCAAGGGCCTGTGGGCCACCGAGGGCGTGGTGACCTTCCCCTTTCAGGGCCGCTACCCGCTGGCCTACCTGAGCCACTTCTTCGAGTTCGCCGACGCCAACGACGGCCGCATCCTGGCCGCCTGGCAGCTGCGCCAGGGCCAGGAGGTCATCCCCATCCTGACGACGGGCAGCGGCTTCGCGCGCTACCAGATGAGCGATGTGCTGCGCGTGGACGGCGCCCTGGGCGAAGTGCCTTGCCTGACCTTCCTGGGACGCAACGACGGCGTCGACCTGGTCGGCGAGAAGACCAGCGCCACGACGGCCCAGGCGGTGCAGGACGGCCTGAAGCTCGACGGCGCCCTGCCGGTGACCTTGCTCGCGCTCGACGAAGCGCGCCACCGCTCGCCCGGCTACGTGCTGCTGGTGGAGTGCGGGGAAGACGCGCCGCGCGAGGCCCTGCAGCGTGACCTGGGCACCCAGGTCGAGCGGGCCCTGCAGGCCAACTTCCACTACAAGCTGGCGCGCGAACTGGGTCAGCTCCAGCACGCGGCCTGCGTGGCCCTGCCCCACATGCGTCAGATCTACATGGACCAATGCCGTGAGCGCGGGATGATCGAGGGCAACATCAAGATCGAGCCGCTGCGCCATTGGCGTGGCGCCGTGCCTTCGATGTTGCGCGACCCGCTGGACGCCTGAGCGCCCTGCCCCGAGCTCACCCGCCGACCTGACTTTCACCCGACCCTTTTTCAGCAAGACCCCGCCATGGCCATCACCATCCGACTCGGCACCCCGGCTGACAACGCCAAGATCCAGGACCTGATCACCAAGATCACCATGCCTGGGCCCGCCCAGATGTGCTTTCAGCGCAACCCCGATTTCTTCGTCGGCGCCAAAGTCATCGGTGACGAGTTCGTCCTGAGCGTGGCCGACGACGACGAGCGCCCGGATGTGCTGGCCGGCCTGACGGTGATCTCGGGCCGCGAGCTCTACATCAGCGGGCAAAAGCGCCGCGTGTACTACTCGGGCGACACGCGCGTGGACCCGTACTACCGCCGCCGCGGCATCGCCTCCAACTTGTTTGTGGAGCAAAAAAAGCACCGCGGCACCGACGACCTGCTGCAAGGCATCGTGCTCAAGGAAAACACCGCGCCGCTGGACGCCGCAGCCAACACGGCAGACGGGGTGCTGTTCAAGTACTGGATCAGCCACACCATCGAGACCAGCTTCATCTTCACGCGCAAGGTCACGCCTCAGGCGCCCGCCGGTGTGACGCTGCGTGCGGCCACCGCGGCCGACCTGCCCGCCATGCAGGCCTTCTTTGACCGCGAGGCGCCGCGCCGCAACGGCTACCCGGTCTACGACTTCCAGAAGATGGCCTCGGGCGACCCGTACTACAACGGCCTGTCGGTGGGCGACTACGTGCTGGCGCTCAAGGGCGGTCAGGTCATCGGCATGCTGGCCGGCTGGAACCAGAAGGCCTACAAGCAGACGCGCATCGTGGGCTTCAAGCCCGCCATCAAGCTGATCCGCCCGCTCTACAACCTGTACGTGGGCCTGGCCGGTGGCTTCAAGCTGCCCCCGGTGGGCGGCATGCTGAACTACCTGAGCATCTACAACATCCTGATCGCGGGGGACGACAAGGCCGTCTTCAAATCGCTGCTGGACTGGGTCATGGCGCACCAGGGCCAGAAGTACGACGCGCTGGCCGTGGGCATCACGCACGGCGACCCGTTGGTGGAAGTGCCTCGGGGCTACAAGCGCCAGAAGCTGTTCTCCAGCCACTTCTGGCTGAGCTATGGTGATGACCCCCGTCCTGGCATCGACAACCGCCCCCTTTATGTGGAGCTGGGCCGTCTCTGACCGCCCGACTTCCCCTGAAACTGAGTGAAGAATGAGAGCCTCGACATGAAGTTGCTGTCGATTTGCCGCCCGAATGGATCGGGCACGCGCACCGCGGTGCGAACCACGGCCTTGCTGGCCAGCTCCGTGGCGCTGCTCGCGCTGAGCGGCTGCCTGGAAAGCCAGACCGACCTGCAACTGCCAGGCTACATCGAGGCCGACGTCACCGCGGTGGCTTCGCCCGTGTCGGGCACGATGGCGCAGATGGCCGTCAAGGAGGGTCAGACGGTGCAGCCGGGCGACAAGCTCTACGTGCTGGAGTCGCAGCAGGAGCAGGCTCGGCTGGCCGAGGCCCAGGCCCGCAAGGACCAGGCCGATGCGCAAAGCAAGAACCTGAGCAAAGGCGCGCGCCAGGCTGAGCTGGAGAGCCTGCGCGCCAAGCTGCGCTACACGAAGGTGCAACTGGCCCAGGCCGAGAGCAACCTCAAGAAGAGCGAGTCGCTGCTCAAGAAGAACTTCATCAGCGAAGCGCAGGTCGAGACCGATCGCACCAACGTGTCGCTGGCCCTGGCCCAGGTCGAGGACGCCCGCGCTGCGCTGCGCGCCGCCAAGGCTGGCGCCCGCACCGACGAGCAGGCCGCCGCCGCCGCACAGGCCGCCGCCGCTCAGGCCGGCGTGGCCCAGGTGGAGTGGCTGCTGCAGCAAAAACAGGTGATGGCGCCGGTGTCGGGCGTGGTGCAGGAGCTCTACATCCGCCAGGGCGAGTTCGCCACCGCCGGCAGCACCACGCTGACCATCCTGCACACGGGCTCGCTGCGCGTGCGCTTCTTCGTGCCCAACGACCTGCGTCCGCAGTTCATGCCGGGGGCTTCGGTCAACGTGGTGATCTCGGGCTGCGACAAACCCGCCAGCGCCCGCATCACCCGCGTGAGCGCCCGCCCCGAATACACGCAGCCGATGATGTTCAGCCAGGAGCTGCGTGACCGCTTGAGCTTCCTGACCGAAGCGCGACTGGAGACGCCCAACGGCTGCACCGCCCCCCCGGGCACGCCGGTGGGTGTGAAGGTGGCCGCGAAAGTGGACGCCACCGCTTCCAAAGCGTCCTGAGAGAGGGCACGCGCGTGGCCACGCCCATCATCGAGGTCCGAGACCTCACCAAGACCTTTGGTGACAAGACCGTCGTCGACCAGCTCGACATGACCATCGAGGAAGGCCAGCTGTATGGCTTCCTCGGCCCCAACGGCTCGGGCAAGACAACCGCCATCCGCATGATGTGCGGGCTGGTGCCGCTGACCTCGGGCACGGGCACCTGCCTGGGCTTCGACATCGGCAAGCAGGCCCACAAGATCAAGCCGCTGCTGGGCTACATGACGCAGCACTTCAGCCTGTATCGGGACCTGACGGTGCGCGAGAACCTGCAGTTCGTCTGCCGGCTCTATGGCATCAAGGACGAAAAGGGCCGCGTCAACGAGCTGGTCAAGCAGTTCGCCTTCGACAACGAGGGGCGCGACAGGCAGGCCGTGGGCACCATGTCCGGCGGCTGGAAGCAGCGCCTGGCGCTGGCCTGCGCGATGGCGCACCGCCCGCGCATCCTGCTGCTCGACGAGCCGACCGCGGGCGTGGACCCGAAGGCCCGCGAGGCCTTCTGGGACATCCTGCAAGACATCGCCGCCACCGGCGTGTCGGTGCTGGTGAGCACGCACTACATGGACGAGGCCATGCGCTCGCAGCGCATCGCCTACGTGCTGTACGGCCGCTTGCTGGTGGACGACGCGCCCGAGAAGGTGCTGGCCGACGCCAACCTGGTGGCCGCGCAGGTGCCGCTGCAGCAGGCGTTTCGCAACCCGCAGATGGCGCATGACCCACGCGTGGTGCGCCTGTCCATGCAGGGCAACAGCATCCGGGTGGTGGCGCGATCGCACGAGGACATCGGCTCGTGGACGCGCGACCTGGCCACGCAGGGCATCGCCTCGGGCGAGCCGGTCTCCATCGACGTCGGCCTCGAAGACGTTTTCTTCTACCTGACCTTGCAGCAGCAGGGTTCGGTCACGCAATTCTGATTTCCTGAGGTCCGCATGGCATTCAATCGCATTTCCGCCATCGCCATCAAGGAGCTGCTGCACATGGTGCGCGACCGGCTGACCTTCGTGTCGCTGCTGTCGGTCACCATCGGCTACGTCATCGTCTTCGGCTACGCGATCAACCCCGATCCACGGCACATCCCGACCATCGTGGTGGACCACGACAAGAGCGAGTTCTCGCGGCTCTACAAGGCCGCGCTGCAGCAGTCGGTGTACCTGGAAATCGACCCGCGCCAGCTGACGTCGGACCAGGCCAGCGAGATGCTGCGCAAGGCGCAGACCTCGGTGGTCATCGAGATCCCGCCGGACTTCTCGCGCAAGCTCATGCGCGGCCTGCCGGCGCAGATCCTGGTGGAAGCCGACGCGACCGACCCGGTCTCGCTCAACGGCGCCATCACCTCCACCGGCGAGGTGGCACGCCAGACCGCGGCCCACCTGTTCCGCCGAGACGGCATCGAGACCGAGATCACGGGCCAGCCGCAGCTGGAGGTGCGCGTGCAGCGCCGCTTCAACCCGCAAGGCGAGCAGACCTTCTTCATCATCCCCGGCCTGGTGGGCATGATCCTGAACGTGTCGCTGCTGGTGATGACGGCCATGTCCATCACCAAAGAGAAAGAGCAGGGCTCGATGGAGTTCCTGCTGGTGACGCCGACCGAGCCGTGGGAGATGATCATCGGCAAGATCATCCCGACCTTCCTGGTGGGCGTGATCCAGGTCTCCATCATCCTGATGATCGCGTTCTTCCTGTTCAAGCTGCCACTGACGGGCGACCCGCTGGCGCTGATCGCGCTGCTGCTGGCCTACGGCATCACGACGTTGGCGGTGGGCATCCTGATCTCGACGCTGGCCATGTCGCAGATGCAGGCCATGCAGCTGTCGTTCTTCTACTTCCTGCCCTCCATCCTGCTGTCGGGCTTCATGTTCCCGTACAGCGGCATGCCGGGCTGGGCGCAGGTGATCTCGCAGGGCCTGCCCCTGACCTACTTCGTGCGGGGCTCACGCGGCGTCTTCCTCAAGGAGTTCACGCTCATCGACATGTGGCCGCACCTGTGGCCGATCATGCTCGCCGGCCTGATCTTCAGCCTGCTGGCCATCAAGAGCTACCGACGCACGCTGAATTGACGCCCGATCCCCCCTGCCCTCGGATTGACGAGCACCAAGGGGAAAGACAAAGCCGGAAGGCGTGACGGGTGTCACGCCTTTCTCGCTTTCGGGCCCAAGTGTTGTGTCAAAGAGATTCCGCCGCGACCGAATATGCAAGCACTGTCACCTTCATTTGAGGAGTTTCGACCATGCGATTGCTTGCCCCCGTCTTCGCCTGCGCCCTGTCGCTGGCTGCCGCCTCGGCCCTCGCCAACGACCCGAAGGCGACCATCGCCGACCTCGACGCCCGGCTGAACAAGCTCGGCGCGCCCCGCGTGGAGGGGACCGCCGCCGTCGGTGGCGCGGACGTGCCCGCCATCTATTTCGGCAAGCGCAAGATCAACGGTAACTACGACGTGGTCGACGAGGTCAAGAAGAGCTCGGGCGCCACCGCGACGGTCTTCGTCAAGAGCGGTGACGACTTCGTGCGCGTCAGCACCAACGTGCTGACACCGGAAGGCAAGCGCGGCGTCGGCACACCGCTGGCGCGCAACAAAGCCTACGAGGCGGCAAGCAAGGGGCAGTCCTTCTGCGGCGACGTCGAGGTGCTCGGCACGCCCTACAGCACCTGCTACAACCCGGTGAAAGACGCCAGCGGCGCCGTGATCGGCCTGACCTACGTCGGCTTCAAGAAGTGATGGAGCGGGGTGCGCCTGACGCACCCCACGGGAGACCCGAATGCGAGCCTTTGCACACCTCACGCGCCGGGTCGGCGCGCTCTCGACCGCGCTCAAGCTGTCCCTGTCCTTCGCCCTGGTGCTCTTGTTGACGCTGGGCGTGGGGGTGTCTTCGTTGTGGGCGATGTCTCACATGAACGCCGATGCCGAGATGCTGGCCAAGCGCTGGCTGCCGGCGGTGGACCACCTCGCCAAAGCGCGCATCGCCATGCTGGAGGCCCGCGACTTCGAAGTCCGGCACACGGTGGCCAGCGACGAAGGCTACATGGAAGAGTACGAAGAGAAGTTCAAGGCCGCGCGCGCTGCCGCCGAGCAGGCCCTGGCCGTGCAGTCCGGCTTGACGCTGGGCGACGAACACAAGGCTTTGTCCGAGACGCTCCAGCAACGCTGGCAGACCTACCTGTCGACCGCAGGCAAGGTCATGGAGCTGGACCGCAAGGGGCAGCAAGTCGACGGCAAGGACATCAGCGAAGGTGCAGGCAAGTCCCACTTCGATGACACCCTGGGCGCGCTCGACAAGCTGTCCGCGCACGGATTTCACCAAGGCGAGCTGGCCGCGGCCGACGCCTCCGCCACGTACGCCGCTTCGCAGCGGTGGATCCTGGTGGGCGTGAGCGTCTCGCTGCTGGTCAGCGTGCTGGCGTGCTGGACCATGACCCGCAGCCTCACGCGTGAGCTCGGCGGAGAGCCCCGCGAGGTGGCGGCCCTGCTGCGCCAGGTGGCCGCTGGCGAC
>Ga0255132_1000757_pt1 | contig 12545 bp, 6 predicted proteins | sample Law_Law_RepA_8d_FD_188551 | JGI IMG/M metagenome (GOLD analysis project Ga0255132, IMG submission 188551) | Freshwater microbial communities from St. Lawrence River, New York, United States - Law_Law_RepA_8d | ecosystem: Environmental > Aquatic > Freshwater > River | place: USA: New York...
CTGCTAGCCCTACGCCATTCGTAAAGGCCTACTTGAGAGTCTTTGTCGGTATCGAGTTTGACAAACCAATCCGGCAAGTCCTTAGGCAATGAACCAAAGCGGTAAACTGCTGTCTTTTTTTCTTCGGGAACAGGCATGAACCCCGGTTGGCCCCACGGGTTGAAACCCGGATCTCCGCCCGGCATGCCGCCATTGGAGGCAGCGGCTACGCCCCGAATGAATTGGGTGTATTCGGCAAGGCTGATGGTGCCGTTGCGGTCGGTGTCTGTTTCAGCGAATGAGGCCCGGAGGCGGTCTGAAGCTTCCGACTGGTCAAGCTGTCCATCTTTGTTCAGGTCAGACTGTTCAAAACGCTGTTTGGCGAACGCCTCGGCGTCGAATGCCGGTGGTGCTCCTTGAACAACAGCCATGGGTTGGCCATTGCCCGAGTTGACAGTCATGGTCATGGTGCCGGGGGGGCCACCGCCTCCGCCGGGAGAACCACCAAACCTGAAACCGCCTTGAGCCTGGCGTTCTGCCATACGCTCACTGAAAAATTTCGAGAACTGATCTTTGGTCACTTGACCCGTGTTGTTGCCATTCCTGCGTGCCCACTCCGCCAGCTTGCTGCTGGCTTCTGGGTCCATGCGCGAGGTGTATTCAGAAATGGTGATGGTGGATTTTCCGTTGGCAGCGCGGTCGAAAGCCATGCCCGCAAACTGGCTGGGATCGAAGCTTCCGCCCCCCGGCCCGCCAAATCCGCCGCGACTACGTCCAAAACCTGAGGAATCTCCACCCTGAGGTGGGAACTGGGCGCGAAGTGTACTGGCCGACACGAGTAAGAAAGCCACAAGGCTCAGCCGGGTAGTCATGGCACCAACTCCTAGTACATCACTTTAAATCTTACCTTGAAAATATTAAAATTTGGGGAGAAAACCCGCGCGATCAGCATGCATTTGCCAACCAACTACCGGACCACCTGTGTCGGGTGAGTAACCCGCATAAACTGATCATGGCACAGGAGTCCGTCATGACGCGATCGCGGTTTTTCATTCTGGCAGGATCAGTTCTCGCTTTGGCACTGGGTGTATTTGCCTGGCAACAGGCGCGCAATCGCGAGGTGTTTTCCGCTGAATTGGTTGATGAAGCTCAGGAAAGCCGCGAGGTTTCTACCACCGGAAATCAGGAACTGGCTGGCGATTGGCCGCAATGGCGGGGACCCGCACGCGATGGTCAGGTGGCGACCAGCGTAGCCAAAGCCCTCATTGCCGATTGGCCCAATGGGGTGGCTTGGGAATTTGCCATCGGCGAGGGGTACTCTTCCCCGATTGTTTCCGATGACAGGATCTGGGCGATGGGGCGTCGCGATGACCTTGAAATACTTTCCTGCCTGAACCGTGCCAGCGGCGCGGTGGTTTGGGAACAGTCGTGGCCCTGCACTTTCAAGAACGACTTTGGCAACGGCCCGCGCGCCACGCCGGTATTGGCCAATGGCCACGTGGTAACCCTTGGCGCCCAAGGAGACCTCCGCGTGGTCAATGCCGCTACCGGGGCACCTGTGTGGAACATTTCCTTCAAGGAAGGGCTGGGCCACAAAACACCCCAGTGGGGTGTATCTGGCTCGCCACTGGTGATCGATGGACTGGTTGTGGCGCAACCGGGGGCACCTGCCGGTCTGGTGGCTTGGGAATTGGCCACGGGAAAAGAAATATGGCGCACCGCTGAACTGGCCAATGATCCATCCGGCTACAGCTCTCCCATGGTGGCGCACTTTCCGGGAGGAACGCAAATTGTGGCCCTTTCCGCCAAGAGGCTGGCCGGAATCAACCCCGCAACGGGTGCCATGCTTTGGGATATTCCTTGGGAGACCGATTTTGAAGTCAATGCGGCCACCCCTTTGGTCTGGTCCGCCAGCAGCGACAATGGCGAGTTTCGGTATGTTTTTGTTAGTTCTGGTTATGGCAAAGGCTGCGCGCTTTTCCGGGTGAACGGCGCGAACGGTTCTTGGAATGTCCAGCAGGTGTACCATGCGCGCGCCATGCGCAGTCATTTTGGAACACCCGTACGGCTGGGCGACCACATTTATGGATTCGACGAACAGATGCTGGTCTGCCTCGATTGGCGGACAGGAAAAGCGGTATGGAAACAACGAGGGTACGGCAAAGGCACGCTCATTGCTTTGGAAGGGCATTTGGCCGTTTTGGGAGATCACGGATTGCTGGCTCTGATAAAAGCCAATCCGGAAAAATGCGAAGAGGTGCAACGGCTGGAACTTTTCACACCAAACGGACCCGCAAATGGCAGGTGCTGGACAGCCCCCGTCGCCTCACGTGACGGATTACTGGTTCGCGACGAAGCCAGAATGTTCATGGTGAAAAAGAACATGCCCGCGAACACGCCGGGTGCAGGGCAGTGACCGCTTGCATGGTTGGTTCCGGGTTCCCACGCCCAAAACCTCCGGAAAGACAGGCGACAGACACTAGGCATGTGCTCCCGCGCAAGAACGCTGGAATGACCCTGTGTCGCCCAACCCACCGGATAAGAGAAACCTTCTTCCCCGAGCAGGGGGTCGATCCAGCGGGCCGTAATTCGCACCCCCCGGCTGGATCCGGTTTCTGGCAGCGGGCTTTCGTCCGCGCCATGAGTTTGATTATGCCTCACCCGGTACATCGTGCCATCCATTCTGGGAGGGAAAACCCGACAACGACTGGTTTGGTAGGCCACTCGTTACGGTTTGTCAGGTCGGGAAACCCGTTATGACTATGGCGTTTCCACAGATGCTCGATGCCTGGGCGATTGATGCCCCCAAATCACCCCTGTGGATGGTTTCAAGGCGCGTCTGGCGCACCGATACCGTTGCCAGAGCTTCCCAGCTGCTGGCACAGGCTTTGGTGGCACGCGGCATGCTGCCCGGCGACCGGGTAGGAATGCAGCTTGCCGCTACCGCTTGCTGGCCGGTGGCTGTTACCGGAGTTTGGCGCGCCGGTGGCGTGGTGGTGCCTCTCGACCCTGCCGGGGCAGACTCCAAACGGCGCATTGAACTCTCAGCAGCCCGTTTTGTGCTGACATCTGACCCGCGAATAAAAAGCACGGGGTTGCGAATCCACGGCGGGCAGATTCGAGAAAACCGCCGCGTGTTTTCTGGCATCCGTATGCCGATGGAATCTCCAGCTGCCCTGCTGGCAACCTCGGGAACATATGGTGAGCCACGCCTCGTGACGCTTACCCATGCCAACCTGACATACAGCTGCGGTACCCGGGCCTCATTGGCACAACATCGGCCCGGAGACTTGGTTCTTAGTTGGTTGCCCATCCACCACAGCTATGCCTTCAATGCCGACCTGCTCAAGTCGATGATCGCTCGTGTTCCTGTCCGAAGAATCCCGTCTCCCCGGAAAATCATTGCCGCCATCAGGCGTTTCCGTCCCACGCACCTTCACGCCGTGCCTCGCCTGTACGAGAAACTTCACAGGCTTGCCTTGGCTGGTCACTCCCTCAAGGCGCTCACCGGTGGGCGCCTGCGCTGGGCGGGGTGTGGTGGCGCTCCCCTTCCCGGCTGGTTGTCTGACTTTTTCCAAACCCATGGCATGCCGTTGCTCGAAGGATACGGCCTGACAGAAGCCTCGCCGCTTGTCAGCTTGAACACACCCGCGCACCACCGGGCTGGCACAGCCGGCCGCGTCATTCCCGGTACCACCGTTCGGTTTGCGGATAATAACGAAATTTTGGTCAAGGGACCGGGAGTCATGGCTGGGTACTGGAACGACACCGCGGCCACCCAAGCTGCCATTCATGATGGCTGGTTGCATACAGGCGATTTGGGTCGACTCGACGCGGAAGGCTACCTAACCATAGACGGCCGCACCCGTGAACTGGTGGTTCTCTCAACAGGCCGCAAGGTTCCGCCGCTGCCTGCCGAGGCTGCCGCCATGGCCTTGCCATACATCGACAGGGCGATCCTGTGCGGCCACAACCAGCCTCGCCCGGCCATGCTGGTATGGTTGGCCAAGGGAGAAGGCCGGACCAATATCGAAAATAGTGTGATGGCAGCGATGTCCACCATCGAGGCGCATCTACGCCCTGCCAGAGTGATTGTTGCCGATCGCCCCTTGAGTGCGGAACGGGGGGAGCTCACATCCTTGGGCAAATTGCGCCGCGACACGATCGAAGCCAACTGGTGGCAATTCCTGTCGAATTCAATGCAGCCGTGCTGATGAAGCAAGGTTTATCGCTAGCGCGCCGCACCTTCTAAGGCAGACATGCTTTCAAAAATGACTTCTGCTTCGGAAACGACCGGATGCCCTTGCCGCCGGGTTGTCGCGCGAAAGCCAACCTTGCAACTACCGGTGAATCGATTCGATACCGCCACGGGAAATTCGACCAACTCAACTCCGGTTGGCGCCACAATCGAAGGGCCGTTCAAATCGGGGGTGCCCAGCATTTCAACAATAGTGGGTTCCAGCAATGAAGAGGCGCGTGTTAGCCGCAAGCGAACGATTGTTTTTTGCCCCGGCACCACAACCAACTCTTCCTCGTGGGGCGTCAACTTCATCAGTGCCCCCTCAATCGACATCGTTACCTGCCCTTCAACCGGGGCACACACCCAGCACGATTTTCCAGCGCCATCATTCATGCGCGCCAGCATGACCAGGGCCATGCGCGAAGTCCGGGTGGTCTCCAGCCCTTCCGGCATGAAAATGGGATAATCCACCTTGGTGGCCCCGGGTTGCACCACAAGGGCTGGTCCGCGAATCCCTTGCCGATGCCGCGACTGTGTCGCCGCCATGTCGAGCACAATTTCGCCCTGAAAACCAGGCAATCGCTCCAGTGTGATCTCCGCCAAATGCGTGGCTCCCCTATGCACACGGCGGCCGCCATCGGCTTCCACAACCTTGCCCTTGAACAATGGCTTGATGGTGGAACAAAGAAGCATGACATCAGGATCAGAAAGCGGAGTCGTTCCGGGCACCGCAAGATCACCACTAGGTGCCACAGCTCGGCGAGTCACCATGACTCCCGCGATTGAAGCCTTACCCTCAACTCGAACCAAGGCATGGTCAAGCGGGGCGTCTTTACCCACGGTAATTTTAACAACTACAGAATCTGCACCAGCCGGAACAATGATTTTGTCTGGCACCTTAGCCCATGCCGGCTTACCTGTAATGACAATATCGATGGCCTCTTTGAAGCCGCCCAGACGCGTTGCCTTGATTGTCAGATTGCCCTCACCGCCAATCAACAACGGAAACACAGCGGGTATTTCAAGGCGAAAATCGGCTGCTGTTGGTTGCACTGCCAAGTGATAGGGGACCGAAGCCCCGCGGTTCGCGCCCGATTGGTCCCATATTCGGATTTTATAAGAGCCATCCGCTGGAAATGTTACCGCCATTACCGGATCGGTGGATCCGGGGGAGTCGTCTCCTTTGCCAACCACCACATTGTTGGCATCGAGCATACGCAATACCAAATCCGTGGACGGTAAGCCAGTTGACACAGCCCTCACTTCGATAGATTTCCCTTTCATACCTTCGATGCGATATTCATCGACGTCGTTATCAGGAGCCAAGATCCCAGAAACACCCACCGGAGCCACAAGCAATCGACCAGCCACATCCGCCATGGCAGACTCAAGCACCTCACTATGCGCGACGGCGTTCAATGTGGCGGAAACACGCATTCCACCCGTACAGCCAAAAGTGTGAATAAATGGCCCTGGCTGGGCCGGGAAGGTCATTTTCTGGTTAACACTTTCCAGGCGCGCGGAGCCAGTAACCAAACCATGCCCCGAAAATTCGATATTACCAGACTGACCACAGCGTCCGGCTGAGGGAAAACAGGCGCGCACACGCGGCCCTTCGGAAAAATGCAACCGGTAGGTGAGCGAATGATACCCCCTATAATCCACATCACGCAGTGATATCGCGTATTTCTCTCCGGCCTTGGCATCAAATGCCAAAACAGCATCACGACCCGACGTATCGGCGCATTCAGCTAATACCCGACCGGTTGAGTCACGCGCTTCCAGAACTCCATTGAAATCTGAACCAAGGCGACGGGCGAAAAGCTCGACCACTACCGGACCGGTACGCGAGGCTGTAAAGGCATAAACATCGGTCTCTTCAATCCGGCCCAGACGGCCGGAAACGGTTACCGGCAACCGATCAAGTTTCCGTGGCCCCGTGGTGCTTTCGTTTTCAATCATTTCATGGCCTCGCCCCACCATGAACAGGCCACTACCCTTCGAACCACAGGCATTGACCGCGCGCCAACGAACGGGTCCCTCAGGCAGGTCGGCGGAAAGTGTGATACGGGCTTCTACCTCGCGGGGAAGTCCCGGATCGTTCAGAGAGCTTTTAGGCGCTAACCAATACGGAGGCAGTGGCACCAGAACAGGTCCGGGTGGGCCCAATGGTTCGATACGAACGCGTGAATCATGCGAAACAAAGCGCACATCGGGGGTCCAGTCTGTTCCAGACAATCGCGCAGTGAAAGTGCTTCCAGCAGCACCACCGGCGGGAAACGCATGCCCAGAGGTGGGAACGCTCTGGGCTACCGCTGAACCAGCAACGCAAGCCGAAAGTGCCAGTATCAATATGCGCATCGGCAATACCCTCAGGGCCATCAGCCGCCCAGCAACGAATCGATGATCCGTCCGCCACTAACGACCGGAACCGGGCGCCCCAGTGGCGTGTAGTAGGTTTTGTCCGAATCGATGCCCATCAGGTGAAAGATTGTGCGCAATATGTCCTGAATGCTCACCGGGTCGGCTGTGGGTTGCGTACCGTTTTTGTCGGTGGCGCCGATCACTTTGCCGGGCACAATACCACCTCCGGCAAACAGAACCGTCTGCGCCATCGACCAATGGTCTCGACCTGCCTGAGCATTCACACGCGGCGTGCGGCCCATTTCACCCATCATTACCACCAGCGTTTCGTCCAGCATGCCACGGTCGGCAAGGTCGGAAACAAGGGCGCTAAACGCCATGTCGGCATGTGGAATCAGCTCTTTTTCAAGGCTCGGAAAACAAGTGAAGTGCGTATCCCAACTCCCATGATCCACACCGACAAACCGGCACCCCGATGCCACCAGACGCCGCGCCAACAGCGAGCATTGGCCCAAAGACGTTCGACCATAGGCATCGCGGGTCTTATCGTTCTCCTTAGAAAGGTCAAAGGCGAGGCGGGCAGTGGGAGAAGATATCAACCCTCTAGCCTTTTCGTAATAGGTGGACATGGTGCCGGCCGCACCCACCCGATTGCCTTCTGGCTGAATGGCGCGCAGCAACTCTTGGCGGCGGCGATTCCTAATGTCTCCGAGTTTCGCGTCCGGAAGCAAATCCTTGACTTCAAAATCTGGCTGAACAGGGTCAGACTCGATAACAAACGGCGCGTGCTCAGCCCCGTAAAAACCAGGACCACCTGCCGTAAGCGGATGTGGAACATTGATATAAGGCGGCACACCGCCACGTGGCCCCAATTCACGCGAAACCACCGAGCCGACCGATGGATACAGGTCGTTCACCGGCACCCTGCTGTTGGCGCCATCGGCAAATGCCGCGCGTTGGCCCGTGAACAAATAGTGGCACCCGGTGGTGTGACCATTATCGTTATGGCTGTGGGTGCGGAGCATGGTCATTTTGTCGGCAATCTTTGCCGTGCGATGGCAATGCTCGCCCACAAATGTGCCAGGAACCTTGGTGCTGATGGGCTTGTACGGCCCACGCACTTCCACAGGCGCATCCGGTTTCAGATCCCACATATCGATGGTGGAAGGCCCACCTTGAAGGAACAGGAAGATACACGACTTGGCGCGTGGCGTGGAACCCGTTCCCGCTGTTGCCTGCAACTGCAGAAAACGCGGCAGCGTCAGGCCTGGCAGAAGGCCGGAAGCACCAATCTTCAGCATCCGCCTACGCGAAAACGCTGTGGGGCCCGGGCAGTGTGTCGCATTCGCATCTCTACTGTCCATCATCGACCCCTTACCCTAGTGGTTGTAGACAAATTCACGGGTATTGATGATCGCCCAAAGCGCATCTTCGGCCGCCGACCGGCGCGCTTCTTGTCCATCGCCAAAGATACGAACCATGGCAGCACGTTCCATCGGCGTGGGAAACCGCGCAAGGCACGAAAGATATAGTTCATCTACAATTGCGTCGGGCGGCAGGCTCGACGCCGCCAAACGCGCCGCAACACCTTTTCGCGATCGAATTCTCGCCTGAATTTCCGGTGAATTCATCAAGTGCAGTGCCTGTGAAATGCTGGGATCAGCGCCACGCTCGCAGGAGCATACCGTTGCGCGTACAGGCCTGCCAAATACCTGAAGGAAATATGAAGGCATGCGGTTATCCCACAATTGGATCGCGCGAGCGCCCACCGGCCAGCCTGAAAATTTCTCGGGCACCCCGGTTACCTGACACACAGCATCGAGCAGCACTTCTGCCGGCAGGGTGCGCGGCATGGAACGCGAAAAATTCCGCTCATCCCCCGCATCGGCCGCGGCAGCCAACTGATACAGTCTTGAGGCCACTATCGACTTTGTGAAGGCGATCAGGTCATACTTCACATCACGTAAATGCCTCGCCAGTGCATCGAGCAATTCCTCATTCACCGCCGGGTTAGTGGCTCGCAAATCATCGATCGGTTCAACAAGGCCATGGCCAAAATAATGGGCCCAGATGCGATTGGCTGCCGCACGCGCAAAGTACGGATTGGACGGATGAAGCATCCAGTCGGCAAGCGCCTCGCGTCGATCGGGCAAATCGGCGGCAACGGGAGCACCGCCCAAGGGCCTTGCCGGTACCAGCACCTTGGTCCGCGGGTGTTTCAAGTCTACCGCAGGCCCTGCAACAATCGCCTCGGATCCGTCTGGCAAAACCTTCTTACCGACACCGGTAAAGAATCCCGCAAGCGCGACATAGTCGTCCTGCCCCCACTTTTCAGAGGGATGATGATGGCATTGAGCGCATTCAATCCGCACCCCCAGAAACAACTGGCTCACAGACCGCGTCATGGATTCCGGGTTATCGAGCACCTTGTAAAATGAAGCGGGGCTATCGCCGGAAATTCCACCCCGCGCCGTGATGATCGCGCGGGCAAATGTGTCGTAGGGCATGTTGGTGGCGAATGCGTGGCGTAACCAGCGAGCCATCGCAACCGACCCCTGCGCCTTGAGGGCATCGCGGTCAACACGCAGCAAATCAGACCATAAAAGAGCACGGTAATCGGCATATTCAGGTCGGCGGAACAAGGCATCTGCCAGCAGGGCGCGTTTCTCTGGTGTTTTGTCCAAAAGAAAGGCGCGTGCTTCAGCAGCGGTCGGCAAAGTTCCGATCGTGTCGAGGTAAACCCGGCGCATGTAGGTGCTGTCATCGGCCAGACCTGCTGGAGCAAGGCCCAAACCTGACAATTTGTTCCATGCCAGAGTATCAATAAAGTTCACTTCTGGCGGACGCGGAAAACCGCTGTTGGAACCGGGCAAGGTTACCCGGCACACAGCAACCTGATTCATGTAGCGGACCAGAACAGCCGCCTCGCCGGGAACATCACCGGCACGCAAAAGCCCTTTCCGATCGGCCCCCGCCACGTTGGGAGCATTGGTATCGAATTCAGCCTCGGTCGTGACGCAGCGCCTTCGGCCATCGGCACCCACAGATACAACACGCAACTGCCTGCTTTCCCCGGGTGCCATGCGCGATGTTGCGGGTTCCACTTCCAAACGCACTGTTTCTCCAGCAACGGCATCATCGAACCGGGCGCCTTCTGCGATCCAGCGCGCAACAAGCTTATACTGGTGCGACCCTTCGACGATTTTGCGACCACCTCCATGCGGAACCGCTGCCGTTCCCTTCAGCAGCAACAGACTCGACATCGGTGCGCCTGTGCTGATGCGGCGCCCCCGCCCTTCAACGACTATGGCCTGATGGTCCGCGGCGGCATCGTATCCAAAAACCGTTAGTTTGAATCCGTTTTGCCCTTCGGCTTTGCCATGACAACCGCCCGAGTTGCACCCTGATTTGGTCAGAATGGGAACCACCTGGGTGGCAAATGACACAGGTTGCGGATGCTTTACTCCCTTGACAACAACCGGAACACGTCTGGTTTCACCCGCATGGCTTATTTCCAAGGTGGCGTTTCCATCTGCCTTGGGTTGAACAAGGCCATTAGCGTCGATGCCTGCCGCATTCTCATCGATGATCTGATAGCGGGCCATTCGGGTGAGTTCGAGAACACGCCCCCCCGGCAATGGCTTCCATACAGCCAACTGCACCGTTGATTCTGGCCCATCAAGTTCAATGGAAGCAGGCGAAACAGAGATCTGGCAGAACGCCGACGGGCTACATGCAAGCAGCAATACCATAACCATGGCGCAATGCTGTCGGCGACAGAATGCCAGTCGAATCATGATTGTTACCGTAAGTACGTGCCAATAACCGAGGCATTCATTCGTTGGGGGGCAAGGATAGCATGATCCATGAACCCGCTCGAGGCAAGACTCAAACGCACCTAATCACCAGCGGAACTGGTATTGAACGAACGTAAGACTGGAATTGGCTGCAGGCCCTGTTTGACGCAAAAAATCACCGCCAAACAGGTAGCAGTACCCAGTGAGGATGTCGCTGCGTGGGCCTATGTGGAAGTTAACGATAAGGTCTACTTCTTGACCAACGTCGTAGCCTGCCGATCCATTGCGCGAAACGCGTGAAACCTGTCCAGCAGCGTTGTAAAGTGCATCCCGTGCCGAGAAAAGCCAGAATCGGTGGTACTGAACCCAGCAAGTCATCCAAGGGGCGGGATAAACATACAGATGCTGGTTGAAGTCGCGAATGTTCTCCCTACCGACCTGATCTGTCCACCCCAGATAATAATGACTGAACGGAAACAGTTGCTGATACGTGGAATTAGGAGCTTCCCCCGGGTTCTGCGTGCCGGTTGCCATGTCGTAATAGATCCAGTAACTGGGAGTTAATGGCAGGTTCGACCAGTAGTGGCCGGCACCTACTGTAGTGGCTCCGGCCACAAGCCCATTACCTTGCAGGGCGCCAAGTTGAAGCATAACCTCAGCGTCCCACTGCCAGCCTTCGTGCCGGCCCGCATGACGCGATCCAAGCGTAACCAGACTGCCAGGAGCCACAGGAATTCCTTGCGAAGTACGAACATTGCCATTGTTGGCAAACAGCGCGTAAACGTCGGCCCAGACATCTTTTTCCGGCCTGAACGACCACCACGCTCCCGCGACATTGACATTTCCATCGGGTGAATTCAGGCCGTTGCCATTGGGTATGACTGGTTGCAGCCAAAACAAATCAAAATCGTAATCATCTCCGCGCCAATAACCGCGCACACCATCGAATGTCCGCCTTGTATTAGCCCATTCAAGGGTTCCAATAACCCTTTGAGACCCCAGAAGGATTTCCTGCCTGCCTAAGCGGACAGCGGCGGCATGCCCATCGAATTCGCCCAGCTTAAACTCAAGGAATGCATTGAGAAAATCGGCGGGATCGCGGTCGGGAAGAACGGGTGGCAGATCGTTGTGAACGATATCAGCGGAAATGAATTCAAGATACATCCGGAATTTGTCTTCGTACCAAAGATCCATGTAAGTACGTAGGCGTGTCAAATAGTAGTTATTATCAATCGTTGTCAGTCGGGCGTTCCCTTCGTTATTGAAGCGAAACCGATATTCACCACCCGTGGCCAACAGCCAGTGCTCTCCCAACGGAATACGCTTGATCTCGTCAAGCCAGGGGAAATGTACGGTCATCACCGGGCGGATCGACCAAGCGAAAATCAAGTTCAAAGAATGGCAGTGGCTGGGGGGAAATGTTCGAAAATGGGTTTTTGGGAACCCCATCACGGATAGTTCCGGTTAGCGCGTCACGAATCGAGTAATACCCCGGCGACCGGGATGGGGTGAAAAAATTTCCCGACGGCGGGAACGGCTGCGGGCGTGGTACTCTGCGCCACCATTCCGGTTCAACCACTGCAGACATTGGGGTGGGTACGGAATTGACAGATAATTCGGCAACTGGAACCGCGCCCCCAGGCGCATCATCAAGCCAGACGGCGGCAACGATCAGCAAGCCAATTATTCCAGGGCACACAAACATCTGCCGAACACCCCGTGAATTTGCCAACCTCTGACTGGGATCGACCAAATTCGAATGGGTGGATCACATTGGCTGGATGGGTTACACCGATTGTTCTGAATTATGGTGCCAGCTAGCGCGCAGTCAGCGCAAACCTCCCAAACACACAAAAAGTGGTTGAGTAATTATGGATGTCACCTGAAAGAAACGGGGTGATGTTTGGCTTTTCGCAGAAAGCTGATACCCCGCATTCATGCTGTTTGGTATAACTTGTCTATACCTAAAAAATGGCTTCAGTGTGCTGGATGTTCACCATGCCTGCAGGCACAACAACTCTGCAACAATTGTTGGATGAAGCTGCGTTTAGGGATGGGTCCATTTACGACAAACTGCTTGAGCACGCCTCGGAAAGACTGCGCGCGCTTTCGCGTAAAAGCCTGAGGGGTTTTCCCCGTCTGGCCAGTCTCGTTCAGACAGATGA
>Ga0255132_1000759_pt1 | contig 12537 bp, 9 predicted proteins | sample Law_Law_RepA_8d_FD_188551 | JGI IMG/M metagenome (GOLD analysis project Ga0255132, IMG submission 188551) | Freshwater microbial communities from St. Lawrence River, New York, United States - Law_Law_RepA_8d | ecosystem: Environmental > Aquatic > Freshwater > River | place: USA: New York...
AGAATTAATTGCCTTTCCCGCAATGGCCATCATTTCAGCGCCATTCAGCGTGAAACATAGCTTCCACGCTTTGCCACGCTTCGATTTGATGTCAGTGCATTCGGCGGTGATCGGTCCAAGGATTCTATCCAACACCGCAGCCGAAGCCCCAACATCCATTTGCAGAAGCTCACTCAACTTCTGCAAGATAGCGAGCATATCCGTCGCTTCAATCGGCGGCGGAAGCTTGCCGTTGGATACATCCATATTTCGAAGATGATCCACCGCAATTTGTTTATCAGCTTCCAGTTTCTGAACACGACCTATCAACACCTTCAAAAGGGTCGTGTCCTCGGAGGCAAGAATGTAGGCCAGTCGCTCAAGCTCACGGTCGATCTCGGCAATCCGTTTCTTGATCGGGACGGTGTCCAGTTTGGGCTTTTGGGCTTCTACAATCAGATACTCATTGGCAGCCCCAAGCAGCTTGGTCAAAAACGCAGGTGTGAAGAACTCCTCCGTGAGCTTCTCGAGAACACACGTTTCGATCAACGAGACTGATTTGTACCCCATGAGCTCGCAGCCACCCGTGTGGGTGTATCCACGACTGCATCTGAATGCAGAATAGTTCGATGAATTACCCAGTACCAAATGCCAACGGCATGTCTTGCAGATGGGGCGAATCAACAACTTTGGATAGGTCAACGCGTGGCTGTATTCAGGATTCTTGGGCCCTGCTTCTCGCTTCTCCCTATTCCGTTCGGCTGTGGCAATAAGCTTGGCTTGTGCCTTCTCAAAGATTCCGGGTTCCAGAATCGCTAGGTGTGGCACTTCCCTCTTTTGCCATTGTTCGCGAGGTATATGGATGACTTTGACTTTATTCGTCACCCGATCCTTCCGCATTTTGGTCATGTTCCGGTACTCAATACCGGTGTAGATGTGCCGTCGCAGAATCTGTTTGACCGCTGGGTCTTTCCAAGTGTTCCGGCCAGCGACCTTTCTGGCATTCAGGTCGTGTGCAATCTGGACGGGGCTCTTGAGCTGGTTCACAAACATGTCAAATATGTTGATAACCTCGGGGCATTCTACAGAGTCGATTTCCATCCGCTGAACAACTTTTTTGTTACTGGAAATCATCACCGACCCATCTGGATTTTTCACAGGAACCAGCCTGTAGCCAAATGGTGCATTCGAGACCACTTTCCCTTGAAGAAATGAGTCTCTCATTCCACGATTGACTTTGCTTCGTAGCTGATCGATGTGCTGCTCGTTCAGCATTCCATTCACAGTCACCATGATCTTGGAATTATCACTGGCGAGGTCGATACCGTCGCTGGCACCAATCATCCCCTTTCCAGCTTCCTTGATCAGGCGTGCCAGATCTAGGATTTCAGAGGTGTCACGGCTGGCTCGGCCAATGTCATCGACATACAGGCAAGCAACTGGACTACCGGATTCCAGTATTACACTCTTGGCCTGCTGGTACCCTTTCCGCGCCGAGATGGTGCCTGTGATGGCAGCGTCAGCGAATATGAGGTTCCATGGGATAAAGACCTTGTCTGCATTTGCCCTGATCAACACATTCCGGAGTTGTTGGCTTAAACTCCGCATGTTGGAGTTGTCGCAGGAATAGCGCAAGTAAGCTGTAGCCAGATTCTTTGGAAGCCAAGGCTGAAGCTGAATCCTGTATACTTTGCCGAACTGAGCCAAGAACTCGGCCACCATGTTGTCGAGAGTTTCTTCGTTGGAGGTGGCAAACTGATCATTGGCGATACGATCTGGCCAAACTTTCTTCTGTTCTTCGAGCCACACGGTGGCCATGGCTCGAACTGCTTCCTTATCGGGTTCTCCAGGGGTGAGGCGCTTGGAAACGGTAGGTTTGGATCGTGCCATAACAAAAAACTCCTCGCAGAATAAGCACAGGTGAATTGAATCTGAAAGTTAAGTTGAAGCACCGTGTTGGCGCCTCGGTTGACTGACCTCCATGTCGGTGCCATTGCCTAAGTGAAAGCAACGGGCAATCCTTGCCAGCCACCGCATAGGTGGCGCCGATGAATAGGGGCGACAGGTGATGTTGTTGTCGCGTTGGTGGGATTGTGAAACTGATCAGATGGTGGCGGACGTGGAAGCACAGCAACGAGATTGCTGGATGCGGTGGTGCCGCAAATGATGAAAGACATAACTGGCTCCTCCCCGGCAGATGAATCCGCCAGCGGAAGGGCACGGTTTGACGCTGTTAGTGACTTATCGAGAGATCCGGGTGGATCGCCGGCCTTTGCGATACACGCCGACTGGAATTCGACTAGTTATCGCATCACCTTGTATTATAAGGATTTGCGGCATAATTCTCATGCACAGCGGCATACCGATTTTTTCGTGCAGGATGGTACTGTAGCAGTCGCCCCGATTGTCTTAAGCACATATATTCGAGCACTTTACTGTGTTACCCGTCGTTATGCGATGGCGCGACTCCTACAGTCCCAAGATGGTAGAACTACCCTCTTGTTGAAGGAGGGTGCCACTTCCTTAGACTCATGGGACGAACCTCACAACTTTGTTACCATCGTGGATCAGGTCAAGGCTATGTGACTGATGAAAGCACCCGTCAGTATTTGGGTGTTTGGCCCGGTGGTCCAGCAGCAGCGCCTCCCCAAGCTATTCTTGAAGCCTACAGGGCATTCCTTGCCGTAAGGCTTACTCGGGTAACAACTAAGCGCGCACCCATTGAAGGCCTATGCGTTGCCGAAGTGGCCGCAGCTTTCCTCGAGTGGGCCAAGAATGAGTACAAATGTCGAAGTCCTCTAGAACAACAAAAAGATCCATTCGTCACTGGGCTACTTGACGCCCTCTGACTATGAAGATGCCCTGTAATTCTTAAACCCGTGTCAACTTTGCTTGGGTAAGTCCAGAGCGGGACAGGTTGTGATTCACCAACCTGATTCCGAGGGAACGAGGCAGCCAATGATCACCCCTGACGCAACGCCCATCGAGGGCATCGACTACTACATCGAGAGCGGCACGTGGGTGTTCACCGCCGCGCACCACCGGAAGCGCGGCCACTGCTGCAAAAATGTCTGCCGGCACTGCCCGTTCGGCAACTCGCCTACCGACCACGAAAAGGCAGCGACGGAGGGTCTGCCCCATACGGCACCGGAGTCCTAGCCCGCCCGGGCCGGGTCGAGGAATCGGATCCACATGCGTCCGGGCCTAGCCTTCCAATCGTCTAGGTGATATGCGTACCTGAACAGCACTGGACGGCCTCGGCCTTGTATTCCCGGGTGTCACTTCGCATTGGCTTAGACATTTTGCACCTCCATGGCGAAGTTGATAGCCTTACATGAGTGCCTGCTATCCGAGGGGAGCTACAGACCAACATCACCGCAACGCGACGTGTTTTTTTCGCCCCGTCTGGATTCCGAAAAAAGTATGGATATTTTCTTGTTAACCAGGATGCGATGCAGTATTAGTGACTGGCCTACGGCCACAGATTTATTGAGGCTTCTTGCGACAGCACCCATCATCCAGAAAAAAAGCCACATGATGAAAACCACGATCGCATCATTCTCCGTTCTCTTTCTGCTCGCTGCGGGCGATCCGGTTTTCGGGGCCGAAAAGCCGATGCCCAACCCGGACTTCACCCAAGGCGGGAAAATCCCCGCGGGCGCGAAGCACGACTGGAATCTCGGTGCAACAGGCCTGCGCGGTTGGATTAATTGTGACAAGTTGGTCACCTCCGACGCGCGCCAGATAGCGATCACCAAAGTGGAAAAGGGATCTCCGGCTGAAAGCGTTTTAGCGGTCGGCGATGTGATTCTCGGCGTCGGCGGCGGGCCATTTTCGTACGACCCGCGCACCGAAATTGGTAAGGCTCTAACCCTTGCCGAATCAGAAGCAGGCCAAGGCAAGCTTAGCCTGACCCGGTGGCGCGCAGGCATCGCGACGGAAATCGTGGTGAAACTCCCAGTGCTCGGAACTTACAGCGCCACGGCCCCTTACGATTGCCCGAAATCCAAACGCATTCTCGAACAAGGATGCAAGGATCTCGCCACGCGAATGGCGAAACCTTCCTACGCTAACAAGATGGATCCCATTCCACGATCGCTCAATGCGCTCGCTCTGTTAGCCAGCGGCGATCCGAGCTACCTCCCGCTCATCAAGAAGGAAACCGAGTGGGCCGCGAACTACAGAACTGAAGGAATGGCAACATGGTATTACGGCTACATCATGATGTTCCTTTCCGAATACAAAATGGTAACAGGCGATGATTCGGTTATGCCTGGTTTGAAGCGACTCGCCCTCGAAGCAGCCCTTGGTCAAAGCGCGGTCGGCTCGTGGGGCCATAGTTTCGCTCGGCCCGACGGACGACTTTACGGCTACGGAATGATGAACTCGCCGGGATTGCCTCTGACAATCTCGCTGGTGATGGCACGCATGGCTGGCGTGAAAGACAATGCCTTGGATCTGGCCATCGAGCGCAGTGCCAAACTTTTGCGCTTTTATATCGGCAAAGGCGCGATACCATACGGCGACCATAGCCCATGGATTGAAAATCACGAGGACAATGGCAAGTGCGGGATGTCTGCGGTGCTGTTCAACCTGCTTGGAGAGTCGAAAGGTGCGGAATTTTTTTCGCGCATGAGTATCGCCTCCCACGGCTCGGAACGGGACACCGGGCACACGGGCAACTTTTTCAACATCCTCTGGTCTATGCCAGGCGTTGCAATTTCAGGCCCCAAGGCGACTGGGGCGTGGATGAGCGAGTTTGGGACATGGTATTTCGACCTCGCGCGCAGTGCTAAAGGAAACTTCGTACACCTAGGCCCACCTGAAAATGAAAAAGACAGCTACGCGGGCTGGGACTGCACCGGAGGCTATCTTCTGGCCTATGCAATGCCGCTGAAGAAGCTTTATCTCACTGGCAAAAAGCCTGACGCAGTCCCGCAACTCGATGCCGCCGCCGCCCAATCACTCATCGTCGATGGGCGTGGCTGGAACAATAAAGATCGCAATAGTTTTTACGATTCGCTAAGTGAAGAGCAACTCCTTGAGCGCCTTAGCAATTGGTCGCCGGTCGTGCGTGAGCGAGCGGCTATGGCGCTGGGGCGCCGCAAGAAAAGTCCCGTAGCCTACTTGATAAAGATGCTTGACTCTCCAAACATCGACGCTCGTTATGGCGCCTGCCAGGGGTTAATTTTTGTGCGCGGCCGGGGAGCGCCTGCCGTGGATGCCTTGCAAAAAACGCTAGAGCATGAAGACCTCTGGCTCCGCATCAAAGCTGCTGAAGCACTCGCGGCCATTGGCGCGCCTGCCATGAAGGCTGTGCCACAACTACTCGAACTCCTGGCTCAAGCAGATGTGAAGAATGACCCGCGCGGCATGCAGCAGCGCTATCTCTCTTTCGCCTTGTTTGAACGTGATGGTTTGATCGGCCGATCACTGGAAGGTGTGGATCGTGCCGCGCTCTACAAGGCTGTGCGCGCCGGGCTGAAGAATGAGGACGGCCGCGCTCGTGGTAGCATTGGTTCCATCTATCGTTATCTCTCGATCGAAGAAATCAAACCATTGCTTCCCGCCATCCACGAAGCGATCATAAGGCCGGCGCCAAGCGGCGAGATGTTCGCCGATGGAATTCGCGTGGAAGGTTTAAGGCTGCTGGCGCAAAACCACATCGAGGATGGCATGAGCGCTCTCGTGAAATACACCCGCGATCAGAACCCATGGGAGAGCCAACTCCGAACCCCTGAACTGATGAAGCTCCTCATCACATACGGCACCCACGCCAAGGTTGTGATTCCGGAACTGACCAAGCTCGCGAACTACTTTGAGAAGGACGAGAAAGACTTCCCACCTCATCTGATGCGTATGAAGGCCAAGAGCGTCCGCGATACCATCGCTGCGATTGAAGCCTCGACAGAATCCCCGAAACTTGTCCAAATCAAATAAAACAAGTGTTTTAAGTAACAATGAGAACCACAGAGCAAAACAAACACTAATAAGGAACCACGATGACACAGGCACGCTTCAGGAACATCCAAATGAAATACATCGCCGCATTACTGATCACAACCCTCTTTGCCGCCGGCAGTGCGGACGCGAAGCCGCTCAAAGTTTTCATCCTCGCCGGGCAGTCCAACATGGAGGGGCATGCCGCAATCAGGACGTTTGACTATATCGGCAAGGATCCGCTTACGGCGCCCATTCTTAAGGAGATGCGCAATCCCGATGGGACGCCACGGGTATGTGACAATGTCTGGATGTCATATTTGACCGGCCCTTATGATGGCAGCGCAAATGGCGAGGGACTTGGAAAATTGACCGCCGGGTTTGGCGCGCGCGGAGATCAACCTACCAAGAACGGCGGCAAGATCGGTCCCGAGTTCACATTCGGGATCTATATGGAGAAAGAGCTGAAGGAGCCTATCCTGATTATCAAGACCGCCTGGGGTGGCAGGTCACTCAATACTGAATTCCGTCCACCAAGTGCCGGGCAATACAAGCTGCCCAAGGAAATTCAGGATTTGTGGGACAAGCATCCCCAGGGTGCCCACGGGATTCCTAAAGCCGAAGACCGGAAAAAGTGGCAAGATGACAAAGATGCCGCCTCGGGTGTGTTTTACCGAATGATGATCGACCATGTAAAAAAGGTACTGGCAGATCCTAAGCGAGTCTGTCCGGAATATGACGAGAAGGCTGGCTATGAAGTGGCTGGCTTTGTCTGGCTTCAGGGTTTCAATGATCTGGTCGATGGGACGACTTATCCCGGCCCTGACCGACCAGGAAAATACGATGTTTATTCAGACCTGCTCGCCAAGTTCATTCGCGATGTTCGCAAAGACCTGTCAGCCCCGAAGATGCCATTCGTGATCGGCGTGCTGGGAGTCGACGGTGTGAGCAAAAATGTGAATTTCCGCAAGGCAATGGCAGCACCGGCCGCCATGCCCGAGTTCAAAGGCAATGTGGTTGCTGTCGAGACTGCTCCCTTCTGGGATGATGCCATTGCCTCCGCGCAGCCAAAGGAGGGTGAATATAACAATATCGTCGGAACCGCTCACACATTGAAAAAAGACGGTTCTCTCGACAAGGAACGGAAATGGGATAATTACTGGAAGCCAGTTGGCAAACCGCTGCCAGAGGAACGTACCTGGCGCTTCGCTACGATTAACCCCACTGCGAAGAAGGACACGTTGAAAAAATATGACAGCCGGCGATTCCGTGACGTCACGCTGCCGGCAGGAATGGATAATTGGTACATGCCAGACTTCGATGACAGCAAATGGATCGAAGGCAAGGCTCCAATTGGAAAGGGCGTATGGAAACATAGCGGAATCACCTTGAACAAATTCCCCTCAAATTGGGGAGATGGCGAATTCCTGCTGATGCGCACAACTTTTGAAGCCGATGAACTCAACTACGATTCGTATCGCCTCGCGATTTTGGCAAGACAAGGATTCCACGTTTATTTGAACGGACACAAAATTCACACCTACATCTGGTGGCAGGACAAGCCGCAATACAGCTCCATCGTCCTAGGAAAAGAACAGGTCAAATTTTTGAAGAAGGGGAAAAACGTGTTGGCGGCCTATGCCAATGACCAATACGACAAAAACTCCCCAGAACATTATGCAGCGATGGATGTGCGGATTGAGGGTATCACTCAAGCAGACCAGGAAAAGCTCGATCTCGCCTTGGAGGAAGTCCTTTCGCCCAAAGACAGGGAGGCCCTCAAAGGCGCTTCCAATGGCGGCTACCACTATTTGGGCAGCGCGAAGATATTTGCCCAGATGGGCAAGGCATTTGCGGAGGCGTTGCTGCCTTTACAGAAATAAACTAAACAAGAGTGCTTTTGCAGACAAAAAGGCGCAGTGATTGCCATGCCATTAATGGCGTGTCTTGGCATTTTCATTTTCTAAGTGACGTAGATGCGCGATCAGGCAATCGAGTAGTCAGGCCCTGATCAGCGTCCACCACTGGAAAAACGAAACGAATTCATCGCTGGTATTTTCAGAAACGCACTCGCATGCCTTGGCTGATGGCAAAGCTTTAGTGACAAGGGCGCCATAAGCCTGACGCGTGTGGATGGCAGAATGGTTAACAACCGTTTCATTGGAATGAACCTCAACGAAGCGAATGGTTGCTCCCAGAAGGTACTGATCGGTGAGAATGCCATGGGAGCCTAATTGGAAAATGAGTGAATGATTTGGTGAATTTAGTCTTCGCGTTGCTCAATGACGTGGAAAAGCCGAAGCCAAAGCCCACGGCGGGGGTGATCTCGGGGGCATGGGGGTTCTCTGTTTGCAATAATTGGTTAATAAATTGAGTCGGGGTGACTGAAATGTGAAAAGGCGGACGCGGTCGATTGGACTTTGTTCCCGTGGCTACGATCTGCGGGTAGGTCCAATGCCTAGGCGTCGTCCAACCTCGCCGGCTAACATGCCTTTTTAAGTCAACATTTTGACAGCCTCTGCTTTGAATTCCCGGCAGTAAATGCGTAGTGGCTACGACATCTTGAACCTCCATGGCTGAGTTTCCAACTTATCTGGGTGTTCACCATTCCTGCGAAAATTCACCCTGTCTACCTATTGCGATGAACTGCGACTTGAAGAAGGACTGACCGATGGACCACAATCCCCTCGAAACACGAGAAGAGAACAGCAACAAGGCTCAAGCAGGCGTGCCGGAATATCTTCCCGGCGAACCTGTGCTGCCCAAGCCAACCGCAATGTTCTTTGTATGCCAAATTATTGGGGGAATGGCAGGTTTTGTTCTGCTGGCAATGATCACTGCCCCATTTTGGCCCTTTTACTGGCTTGGGGCATTGGTTTGGGGGAGTCCTCCGAATGTGCCGAAACTCTGGCAGGTGAGGCGCTATCTTCGCCTGACATGGACACGCCGGTATCCCGCCCCACGACTTCCTTTTGGCAAGCGATGCTTGCTGACAATCGCAATCTTGCGCAAGGTCGTCCTTGCGCCTGTTCTCGGATTAGCTTGGTTTTGTGACGAATTGCTTTTCGGACGGGTTCTCGACTCCACGCCAGTCGTCGCTCCGCTCATCGAAATCAGCGCGGGGCGCAGTGGTAGTACTCAATTGGCTCGCTACCTAGAGGACGACCCAAGACTGGTCGCTCCTAATCTTTTGCAAAGCCTCTTTCCGTATCTTTGGTTGTGGAAACTGGCCCCGTACACCATCGGAAGAATTGTGTCACCGGATGCCTTTCGTCGCTGGCTGGAGAGGCAGCTTCCGAAAGAGTTTCTGGAACGGCACGAGGGCGATCCGTTTCGTACAGACACGTTTGACGGCGCGATCTACACAACCCATTTCAATTCCCTCGCATTCCATTTTGGTCCTGAGGTGGTCGTGGAAGATTTCGGGTTTGCCAAGATCGCTCCGCATAACCGCACACTCTGGGAAGTGGAGTTCATTCAGTTGTTCGACCGCATCGCAAGGAAAACGCTTGTGAATGCTGGAAACGGAATAAATGGAGAACGGCGGCGATTCTTTGTGAAGGGGCACTTTTTGTGTGCTGCTAATGCACTGGAGCGTAAATACCCAGACGCTTCGTTCCTTTGCATGATCCGTGATCCTGCGGCACGGCTTCAGAGTGCGATCAACTACATCCGAGTTAATCCGCATGATCCCGCACTTGGGCCGCCGCCCTGGGGTTGGCTTGCGGACGCCCTGACCAGAACAGAAACAGACTACTGCGAAGTCGAGCAAGACTGGTTCAGCAGAAAGGATAGGGTAAAACGTTATGCGATTCGTTTCACGGATTTCGTTGCCGACCAGCAAACCACGATGCTGGGAGTTTATCATTTCTGTTTCGGCGACACGGAATTACCGCCCCATGTTCCGCTTGAACATCCGCCACGAGAACGGAAGAACTACCGCATCAATAGGTCGCTTGCCGATTTGGGCGTCGATGAGTCTCAACTCAAGTCTAGGCTTGCTTCCTACATAGCTTGGTGCAAAAGAACCGTATGATGACGACAAATGGGTGTCGTTGTTATGACCTAAGATTTCGTACTGAAAGTTTGCTCTTCCCTCGGCCTAATCACACTGGCTTGCTTTCGCCTCGGTCAACGACTCAACGACGTTTTCTATCGAAGCGTCATGTCAGCATTGAATAATTCCGCCATTCGTGTGGAGGTTCAACCCCTGTCTCCATGCCTATAGATGCCTGCATGCGTTGATTGAATCGCAGACGACGATCGAATGGAGAACCGATGAACGAAATCACGAGTGTTACCGATTCGCCAGCTTGGGCTAAATGGTGGCTGCGCGCTGCGGGGGTGTACAACCTTGCGTGGGGGGCGGCAATCATCGCGTTCCCTCATTTCCTCTTCGACGCTTGCGGTATCGCCCGCCTGAACTATCCCGAGATTTGGCAGTGCGTGGGGATGATCGTCGGGGTGTACGGCATAGGCTACCTCATCGCCGCGGAAGATCCCCGACGCCACTGGCCGATCGTGATTGTTGGCCTTCTCGGTAAGGTTTTTGGCCCGATCGGCTTCGTCGGAGCGCTGCTCAATGGCACCTTTCCGCTCATGTTCGGAATGACGATCCTGACCAACGATTTACTCTGGTGGATCCCGTTCACGCTCATTCTGTGGGATGCATTCCTGAACCGTCAACTTGGCGCGCCCAACCCGGCGGTCGTGCGGCGTTTTATCAAGGAGAGCCGCATTGCTGTGCCACCAATGGAGTTGTTTCGATTCCACGAAACTCCGGATGCTCTTAAAAACCTCATCCCGCCGTGGGAACCGATGTGCGTTGCCGAAGCGCCCAAGGGGTTGCAACCGGGTACTCGCGTTATTCTCGTTGGCCGGGTTCTCGGGTTGCCTCTGAAGTGGGTGGCAATGCACACCGAATACGCCCCTCCCCATCTCTTCGCCGACCGCCAGGAAGCAGGACCGTTTGACTACTGGTATCACAAACACATTTTTCAGGATGACGGGGCGGGAGGAACCGTTTTTCGAGACGAAGTGGAATACCTGCCCCCGTTCGGAATGATCGGTCGGTTGCTGCTCGACGGGATGGTCCGCCACAAGTTGACTCTCATGTTCAATTACCGGCACGAAACGACCGCCCGATTACTTCAGGAGAACCGGCCAGCGGGCGGGGTCAAGTCTGATGGATGACTCACTAGCCCGGGTACTGATGCTGGTCCATGTCATGGCCACACTATTCATGGTGGGTGTGATCTGGTTTGTGCAAATCATTCATTATCCGCTCTTCGCCGCTATCGGGAAGGCTGACTTTGCGGCGTACGAGCAGGCGCACACTCGCCGAACAGTCTGGGTCGTCGCGCCACCCATGCTTGTTGAACTGATCACAGGGATCTTACTGCTGTTTGTACGCCCCGCCGGTGTAACACTCATTCACTCGATATTGGGTGTTGTTCTGATCGCGGTCGTCTGCTTTTCCACGCAGTTCGTACAGGTTCCATGTCACACGCGGTTGTCTCAGTCATTCGATCCAAGCGTACACCGACTCTTGGTTTCCACCAACTGGGTGCGCACAGCAGCGTGGAGCCTGCGCGGCTTGCTGGTCATTTGGATGGTCTGGATGACTTTCATGGAAGCACCCCGATAATGGAAATGAATCACGAACGCTACATGCGACAAACCATAGCCCTCGCAGCCGACGTGCCTGAGAGGCCGTTCGCTGCGCTTATCGCCGACCGCGTTACAGGTAATGTAATCGCCGAAGGCCGGAACCAGTCGGACAAAAACCCGACATGGCATGGGGAAATCGATGCCATCAACAGGCTGGCTGCTGATGTACCAGGTATCGATTATTCGAAATGCGTTCTCTACACGACGGCTGAACCATGCCCGATGTGTCAGGGCGCAATACTCTGGGCTGGAATTGGGTCTGTTGTTTTCGGGACCTCCATCCGCTTCCTGATCGACATCGGGTGGCGTCAGATCGACATCCCCGCCGAGGAAGTCGTTCGACGCGGCCCGGGCTGGCAGTGCCTGATCGTCGGTGGAATTCTGAAATCGGAGTGTAACGAGTTATTCCTGCGGCCTCGCGTGCGGCCCCGGAGCGATATGTGTGCTACATAGGCCAGAGGATTATCTGGCCGACCCATAGAGTCAGCTTAAAAATATCACAGCCACTTGACGGTATTACGTCATTTTCGAATTGGTTCTAACGTGCCGTTGACATTATGTTATGCTAAAAATGCAGTCCACTTTTCTTGGGCAAGTCCAAGTTTTAGAATCGGTTGAATCCAGCCGCCTTCGGTCCCATTAACACCAACCTAAGCCGATTAGCTTTGCGCATCGGTCCAGCACCTTGTTCAAGATACCCGGTCGTCGTCTTTACAATCGCTTTCAAATGGTCAGCAATCTTGGTCACTTCAATCCAGACTGTACACAAACAGCATGTCTAATTCCCTATTTTTATCAAAATATCCTATCGAGATCTCATGAAAGTAAAAACGGATGGCTTGTTATAACCATGCTTAAACTTTTCAGCTCGCCTTGTTTCAACAGTGAGGGGATGTTCGATCGGTTGCACAGATAAAACATCACCGTGACAATGAGTAAGAAGGACAG
>Ga0255132_1000763_pt1 | contig 12502 bp, 8 predicted proteins | sample Law_Law_RepA_8d_FD_188551 | JGI IMG/M metagenome (GOLD analysis project Ga0255132, IMG submission 188551) | Freshwater microbial communities from St. Lawrence River, New York, United States - Law_Law_RepA_8d | ecosystem: Environmental > Aquatic > Freshwater > River | place: USA: New York...
CAAAAAAAACAAAACCTCACCCCTTTTGGCCTAGGGGTGAGAATCGCTTGAAAATGATGGAAATATATTGTGCGTGCCGAGATATAATGCGTTTGTTTTGCCCTAATCAGCCTGCCGCAAAGGGGGGGGGTGCTGTACCATAAAGAAACCTCTCGAAACTGCCGTAGGGACGCATGGCCTCTTGCATTTTGACTATGCGGCCATGGGCATTTGGCCCGCCGGTGCTCTGGATTATGGAGGCTGTTTGATGACTTCGCCCACCCCCCCAGTTCATGCCACTCAACCAGGTCGCCCGGTGGTGGTTGGTGCTGGTAGCTTGCTTGAGGCAATTGAGAGGCATTCTCGCTACACTTTAGGCCTACCCTGGGGCAATTTGACGAGCCACGAAAAACTGGTCGCGGTCAGTTTGGCCGTGCGTGAGCGTCTCATCGATGGTGGTTTGGAAACTGAGGCGCGTTATAGGCAAGAGGGTGCCAAGCGGGCCTATTACCTTTCGGCTGAATTTTTAATTGGCCGGTCACTGCTAAACAATCTTGTCAACTTGGGAATGCTTGAGGAGTGCAAGCGGGCCCTCGAAAGCAAGGGCACCCGTCTCGAAGACCTCTGCGAGGTTGAGGAGGATGCCGCTTTAGGTAACGGTGGCTTGGGTCGCCTTGCCGCATGCTTTCTTGATTCGGGAGCTAACTTGGGGGTTCCCCTGTTTGGCTATGGCATCAATTACGAGTACGGGCTCTTCAAACAGGAAATCCAGAATTTGGAGCAAGTGGAAAGGCCCGATGCCTGGCAGAGGTTAGGCCGATCACCATGGCAAATTGAGCGCATGGAGCGGGCCTGTCAGATTCCAGTTTATGGTCGTGTGATTCTTGAGACGGACAGTCAAGGCCGCAAACGCTCCCGCTGGGTGGATTACCAAACCATAGTGGGTGTTCCCTTTGACATGCTGATTGCCGGCCACACCGGCAAGACAGTGAACACCCTGCGCTTGTATGCTGCTCGCGCCTCCACCGATTTCGAGATGAAGGTTTTCAACTCGGGCGACTATATCAAGGCAGTTGAGCAGAAGGTTTTGTCTGAAACACTGTCGAAAGTGCTCTATCCTTCAGATCAAGTTCGCCAAGGCCAAGAATTGCGCCTGTTACAAGAGTATTTCATGGTGGCCTGTGCCCTGCGCGATATCCTGCGCAGGCATGTGGGGGACCTTGAGGGCGACTACACCCGGCTTCCCGATCGAATCGCCATCCAGCTCAACGACACCCACCCCGCGATGACCATTGCCGAGCTCATGCGTCTGCTGCTCGACGAGGTGGGCATGGAGTGGGAGCAGGCTTGGCGCATCACCTCGAAATGCATTGCATACACCAACCACACCTTGCTTCCTGAAGCTCTTGAGAGGTGGCCGCTACACCTGTTTGAGGTGGCCCTGCCAAGGCATCTTCAGATTATCTATGAGATCAATCGTCAATTTCTGGAAGAGGTGAAAAGCCGTTGGCCGGGTGACGAGGCTCGCCTAAAGAGGATGTCTCTTATAGAAGAAGAGCCGGAGCGAAAGGTCCGCATGGCCAACCTGGCTATCGTTGGAAGCCGCAGCGTCAATGGCGTCGCCGCCATCCATTCTGAACTGGTCAAGAAGGAGCTTGTGCCGGATTTTTATGAGATGACTCCATGGAAATTCAACAACAAGACCAATGGTGTCACTCCCCGGCGTTGGTACTTGGTTGCCAATCCGGAATTATCCTCCCTGTTGACGACCTTGGCGGGGGATGGTTGGGTCGACAACCTCGATCAGTTGCGTTCGATCGAGAAATATGCCACCGACCAGTCTGTTCTGGACAAGCTGCGCAAGGTCAAGCACCTCAACAAAGAGCGTCTGGCCCGTTACACCCACTCGGTCACCGGAATGGTGTTCGATCCCAACGCAATGATGGATATTCAGATCAAACGGATCCACCTCTACAAGCGCCAATTGCTGATGCTTTTGCGAGTGGCATGGCAATATCTCCGGGTTGTTGAGGATGGTCACACCCCGTGCACTCCTCGGTCGTGCCTTCTGGCTGGCAAGGCTGCGCCCGGTTATTTGGCCGCAAAAAGGGTGATCAATCTGGCCTGTGGGTTAGGGGAACTGATCAACCGAGATCCCAAGGTGAACCGATGGCTCAAGATGGCCTTTTTGCCCGATTACCGGGTAAGCTTGGCCGAGGTGATGATCCCCGCCGCCGACTTGAGCGAGCAAATTTCCACTGCCGGGTTTGAGGCGTCGGGCACGGGTAACATGAAGTTCGCCATGAATGGCGCCCTGACGGTGGGAACACTCGATGGGGCAAATGTGGAAATTCGGGAAGAGGTAGGTGACGAAAACTTCTACCTGTTTGGCAAAACGATTGAGGGAATTCGTCAATTGCGCGAAGGCAAGGTGAATGCCAAAACCTTTTACGATGCCTCTCCACGCATCAAGCGGTTAATGGACGCATTCAAGTCGGGCCGGTTCAACACGCCTGGTTGCGATTCCACTTGGGTGTACTCGATGTTGGTGGAAAATGAGGATCCTTTCCATTATTTGGCGGATCTTGAAGAGTACCTCGACATTCAGGACCAAATCGATAAAGACTGGAACAGTCCGAAGACTTGGGATGTGAAGTGCCTGATGAATATTGCCCGAATGGGTAAATTCTCGTCCGACCGCACGGTCGCCGAGTACGCCCGGGATATTTGGGGAATCACGCCGGTGGTGTGAGCCGGCTTCCGTGAGACGAAGGGTAAGGGGGCCTGGGGCGATGGATCGCGCCGAGTCAACAAGGGTTGACGCTCGCTCGTCTAGAAAATCCCGGCCCCGAACCGAAGGGTTTGGGGTTAGGACCTTGGGGCAAGGGTGTGCTTGTTTTGCGCCTTTGGATAGGGAGGCCTGATCCATGGTGCATGCTTACCTTCTTGCGTTTTCAATTATGGCTGGTGTGCCTGTGCTTTTGCACATGCTCAAAAAAGGCCAACCCAAGCGGATCATTTTTCCCGCCATGCGGTTTTTGCTTGAAAGACAGCAGAAATCACGCAGGCGCAGCCAGTTGCAAAACCTACTTCTGCTCCTTGTGCGTGTAGCCATCATGTTGTTGGCCTGCCTTGCCTTGGCTCGGCCGCTTCTTCCCAACCCCGGAATTGACTTGGGCCAGGGTGCGATGGTTCGCGCTGTGCTGGTGCTCGATCTCAGTCCGAGCATGGGGCAAAAACAGGGGCAGTCCACCCCTTTGGATGAGGCTCGCAGGCTGGTAGGCGAAATGTTGGGTCGCTTTTCTCCGGAAAGTAAGATTCAGTTACTAAGAGGGGATGGGGAGGCGGTTTCCGGAGCAACGGCGGCGGATGTGGCTGGTGAATCGGGGTGGGGCAATGTGAAGCGGGCCCGCCAGCAAATGGAGGGCTCCAGGCTGATCGCATCCCAAGGCTCGGTGGTACCTGCCCTAAGAAAAGGGGCCAAGCTACTGGAAGAGGCGGCCAAGGAGGGCAGCGAGGGGGTTCTTAACCTGCTTGTTGTCTTGTCTGATCGAACCCGCAACTCGTGGCAGGGTGCGGGTACGGGCCAACTAAAACTGCCGGAAGGCACCGAGGGCTATTGGCTGGATGTTGGTGGTGAGGCAGTGCCACATGTGGCAATCACCCAATTGGTTCTCGATCCTCCCGCCGCGGCGCCGGGTTCACAGGTTCGAGTTCAGGTCGAGCTGCGTGCGCGGGGCGAACCACCCGGTGGCAAAACCGCCGTGCAATTGAGCGTCGGCATGGACAATGACCCCGATGTCGCCAAACCGGCAGAGAAAAAAGCGGTTGAACTGACAACAGCAGAGCCTGTGAAGTTGGTTGAGTTTGTAAGGAAGGTGCCACTGCTGCCCGAAGGTGAAAAGGAAGGCTATTTTCAATTCACCGCCCGTGTACAGCCTGATGACGCCCTGCCTGTTGACAACACCCGCGGAGCCACGCTGCCCGTGAGGCGCGAGGTTTTGGTTTTGGCGGGAAATCCAGAGGAAGCTGAGGTCCTGAAGTCGGCCATGGACGCGCTGAGGCGCCATCCAGTCGAGGTGCGCCTTCTTGCGGACAAGGCCGCATGGGTTCCCCAGGAACTGGCTGCAAGCCGTGTGGTTTGGTTAGCGCATTTGGAAAATCCTCCCCAGGAACTCTGGAACAATCTGGAAAGTTATTTGCGAGCGGGGGGCTCTTTGGTGGTGCTTCCCCCTGCGGGGGCTGTGGCAAAGCCCACGGCCTATTCAAATCCTGCGGCAGATGCTGTTTTGCCAGCGGCATATGGGGCGCTTGAAGTTCTGCCCGCGCTGGAGCGTGGCTGGAAAGTTGGTGGATGGGACGCCGTGGAGGGTTTCACCACAGCCATTCAGAAGTTGGTTACTAGCGGCCAAGCCGACTTTTCCGTGAAAGAATACGAGCCTCTGGTTTGGCGTGCCCGCCGTTTGGGTGAGCCCGAGGCCGAGGCGCGTGTGGTGGCTAAATTTGAGGGCAAGCCGGATGCCGGCCCTTTGGCGATCATTGGGAAGGTGGGCACAGGTCGGGTACTCCAAATGGCCACTGGGCTAGACGGCCGGCTTTTCGACAACAACCGTGGTTGGAACAACTTCTACACCGATTCGTCCATTGGTTTAGTGCTGGTGGATCAAATCAATCGTGATCTGGCTGGCACAGGCAGCCAGGCATCTTCAGCAAACTGGGTGGCGAGATCCGGTCAAAAGCCCGAGGTTGATCTACCGTCCCTTTCGCCAGCCATGATTCCGCTACGCTTGCGGGGGCCGGGCCTACAAGGTGAGGGTAGCGACCTTGTCATTCCGGAAAAAACCAATCGGTTGGTGATGCAAGATGCCGAAGAGCCCGGAAACTACCAAGTTCGCACTGCCCAAAAGCGATTGGTACGGGCCTTCAGCTTGGTTCTCGATGCCAACGAGACAGACTTGGACAAAGTGCCTTTGGAAGAAATAGAAGAATGGTTGGGCAAGGGACGAGTGTTGACAGCGGGCAAGGGCATGGAGCTGGACGACCTTATGACAGGTCAATGGCAAGGCGATCTCGATCTTTTGCCGTGGATTCTGGCCTTGGTGGTAATGCTGTTGGCGGTTGAAAGCTGGCTGGCCAACAAGGTTTTTGCCAACAAGGACTCTGCCGAGGGCGCACCAGTCCCAAGGAGTGCGGCATGAATCCCCTCCAGATACATTTTGAACTGGATCCCTATTATCCGTTCAGCGATCCCAGCCGCCCGGCCTTTTGGCTGGCGGGGTTGGGTGTGCTTCTTTTGATCTTTATCACTTTGGCGGCTTACCGTGGCGTTTCAGCGGCCAGCACTCCCAGAGTTTTGCTCCTGCTCGGCTTGCGCTTGTTGGCCTTTGTCCTAGCGCTGGCGGCCTTGTTTCGACCAACCTTGGTGGGAGTTGAAACCGAAAAGGCCAAGGCCCTGATTATTCTGGCCTTGGACGATTCTAAAAGCATGGCCACAGCCGACGAGGCCGATGGCCAAACCCGTTTTGCCCGTGCTTTGGCTCACCTTGAAGCCGCCAAACCCATACTCACCAGGTTGGAGGAGGAGCATGGTGTGGCGCATTCCTTGGTTCGCTTCAGCAACAAGGTGCAGGCCCTGCAAATTGAATCGCCAGGCGCACCCGAAGGCATACTCACTGACTTTGGCGGCTCGATGAAGACCATGGAAGAATTGCGGGACCCGAGTACAGAAATGCTTGGTTTGTTGGTCCTGTCGGATGGCATCGATACCAGTTCTCGTCGGGTTTCTCCCAAGGCCGCAGCCGCTGCGTGGAGAAGGCTCGACAGCCCGGTTCACACTTTCTGGTATGGCAGCCCTGCGGCGGATGGAGCCCGCAGGGATGTGGGCCTTGTTGACATTCGTACCGAACCCACGCCGCGCATTGCCCATGGTGGCGAGATGCGCGTCACCGTGGAGGTGGATGCGCCAGGTTATGTGCAATCTAAGGTGCGGTTCAAATTGCTTATCAATGGTGAGCCGGTTGATGCAAACGCCCATCTTGCCGGTGAGGATGCCGCCGCTGGCAAAAATGGCGAGGTGGTTTTGCGGCAGTCTGAAGGCAACCTGGTGGTGTTACGGCATCGTCCGGTTCAAGCCCTTGGCGAAGTGCAGGTAACCGTCGTGGCCTGTGATCCAACCCGCGACAACGAACCGCTTCCCGGCGAGCAAAATAAACTGAATAACCGCATCACCACATTTGCCCAGGTAACCAAGGAAGGCTTAAGCGTGCTGCTGGTTGACAAGCAAAGAGCTTGGGAGCCGCAGGTGCTGGCAGATACTTTGGCCCAAGATAAAAACATCACGGTCTATACGGCTTGGCTGAGAGGCGACAAGGCTGAGCAGATCAATCCTGATAGCAAGGATTTGCTTGATCTGCAAAAGAGATTTTATGATGTGATCATTTTGGGTGATATCACACCACAGCAACTGGAAGCCGCCTCCCCGGGGGCCGCTACCAAGATTGAAGAGATGGTTGCCGAACGCGGTGCTGGTTTTTTGATGATGGGTGGCTATGCCTCCTTTGGGAACGGAGGTTGGCAGAACACTGCCATTTCACGCATGTTGCCCCTTGTTATGGCTCTGGCTCCTCCTGTCGAGGAAATTGCCAAAATGGTTCCTACTGCCGAGGGCCTGCGCCTGTGTGCCTATTTTATGTCCATCGCTGAGCCAGGCCGCGACAGTCGCATGGCCTGGGACAGCCTGCGTGAGATTGATGGCTTTAGCCGGTTGGGAAAAATGACAGGTGATGGGACTCTCTTGGCTAACAACGCCAAAGGCGACGCCTTGTTGGTGGCCAAGCTCAACCATGGCAAAGGCCGTGTATTGGCATTCGCCGGAGACACTTCGCACAGGTGGATACGCGACAAGGCATCCAAAGGCCTGCATCACCGTTTTTGGCAGCGTTTGGCCCGTTGGCTTGCGCGGCATGAACAACAAGAGTCCAAAGCTTATTTGGAACTTGATTCTAGACGGTTGTCGCTGTTGCCAGACAGGGGCTTGGGCTTTAGGGTTGGGGTGAACGGGCCCGATGGCAAACCCTTGGAAAACGCCAGCTTGAAAGTAACCCTGCTGGGGCCTGGAGGAAAGCCCTTGGGGGCGGGCGGGCAGCCTGCGGCACAGGCTCAGGCGCTTGCGCTAAAAACAGACATGGGGGATACCCGTGGTGAGGTGGATCCAGCGTGGCTTGGGGTGCCCGGAGTTTATACAGTGCGGCTCGAGGCTCTGGCCAAACTGCCAGATGGGGCCGAGATCAAAGACACGATGGAGGCCCGCTTCGAGGTTTTTCAGGACGACCGCGAATTGAACCGCCTGAGTAGCGACCCTCGTTTTCTCGAGGGATTGGCGCAGGAGGGTGGAGGCACTGCCCGCAGGGGCGAAGAACTTCTCGAATACCTGCGCAGCTTGGCAGGGAAGCCTAAAGAGACCGATCGGAAGGTGACAAGCCGTCACCCTGATTGGAAGTCAAACGGTTGGTCGCCTTTTTTGATGGTTTACCTTTTCTTGTTCCTTTCCATCCTTTGTGTTGAGTGGGCCCTGCGGCGTATGTGGGGGCTTGCCTGATATGTCCGATATCGATGAGGATTCCGACGAGGTTAACACGCCATCCGAGCCCATGGACCGCCACCAAATAATGGGCATGTCGGTTTTGGTGGAGGGCCTGCTGGTTCCTGGAGCTTTTCTGGTGGGATGGTGGGCCGGTTTCGACCCCATGGAAAAGCTAGTTTTTACTTGGGCAGATATGGGTTGGGGCTTTGGAGCCGGAATAGTTTTGGCATTGGTGGTGATGGCCGTGCTCTTGTTGCCATTTAGTCCCATTAAGGCTTTCAAAGGTCTTATGGAGCGCCATATGTTCCCCATGCTGGCGGCAAGCACCTACCCCGATCGAGTAGGCATTGCCCTGTTGGCTGGGTTTTGTGAGGAGTTATTGTTTCGGGGTGCCATACAGCCCGCATTGGGAATGACATTACTTGGGCCATGGGGTGCCCTGATTATCAGTTCGGTGTTGTTTGGAGCCTTGCATGGACTTTCGGGGGTCTATTTTTTTCTGGCCATGGGCATAAGCCTGATACTAGGTGGCCTGTATCAATTCACCGACAATTTGCTGGGCCCGATGATTCTTCACGGGGTCTATGACTTGATCATTCTGCTTCTGACTATTCCCTATGAGCCGTTAAAAGAAGATGGGAACGGGGAGAGCGCTTGGGAAGATGGCGAGTGAAATAAAAAAGGCCGGCCCCTCTCGGCGGCCAGCCTTTGGGTTATAAGTCAAACCAATTATCGACGACGGCCAAACCGGCGTCGGGATTGCTTGGATTGCTCGCTAATGGTGGTGTTGATTAGCGTTGCTTGAGCTTGGGTGATTTCACTGCCAGTGGGGTTAGTGACCACACTTTTGTTAGCGGGGCAGCCGGGGCAGTGCTCACAAGTTTTGCCTGAAGGGCAAACGCCATTCGGGCATTGCTCACAAGCGGGGCATCCATCAACAGCAACATTTGCAGCGGGGCATTTCTCGCAAGCAGAGGCTGCATTAGCCTTTACAGCGGGGCATTTCTCGCAAGCAGAGGCTGCATTAGCCTTTGCAGCGGGGCATTTCTCGCAAGCAGAGGCTGCATTAACCTTTACAGCGGGGCATTTTTCGCAAGCAGAGGCTGCATTAGCCTTAACAGCGGGGCGTTTCTCGCAGGCAGAGGCTGCATTAGCCTTTACAGCGGGGCATTTCTCGCAAGCAGAGGCTGCATTAACCTTTACAGCGGGGCATTTTTCGCAGGCAGAGGCTGCATTAGCCTTTGCAGCGGGGCATTTTTCGCAGGCAGGGCCTTCTGCAGCAGATTTGTCCACAGCGGCCTTTGCATGGGCCTTGGATTGAACTTGGACCAAGACATTTGATGAATTTTCAGGGCATTTTTGACACCCTGCAACTTCTTTTTTATCCGCTACCTGAACACGGTTGATGATTGGACCAAAGGTGTAGAAATTAGCATGAACCTGCTCTTCCATTCCCTTGGCTTCGTCTTTTTTCTTGTAAACAATCGTCAGTTTCGCCGGGGTATCTTTGCCAATCCCAAAGCCCAGTGTGATGCTGCGTTTTGGTTTTTCAGCGGCAGGGTTGATAGCCTGATCATCCATCGGGTCTGCAAGGATTTCAGCCTCAGTCATGTCGATCTCATCGTCTGCCCCGGCTTTCACCAGGCAACCTTTCGACTCGATCCAGCAGACTGCAGCCTGACCTTGAGCATGGGGGCAGGTTTTACTTGAGGCAGGGCACTGCGCTTGGCCAAGCACCAAGGCAAGTAGGGCTAAAAATGACATGAACATAATCCTCCGGGTATGCGCCCGGGGGTCAGTCGTTTGCGGGCATCCGCAATCGACGGCACATGGCGGGAAGCAAATTCCACCACACCATTTCAGATGTTTCACCCAGTTGCCGTTCCCGGCCGACCAGATAATCATCCATTTCGGTGAGCTTATTCAGCTTCTCGCCTTTGCGCCCCAAGGCCATTCGAAGGCGGCGGATACCGTAGTACTCGAAATAAGACAAGAGGGAACCAGGCTTTAGCAAGCGCTCAATGGCCCCCATCAAATCTTGGGTGAGGGGTAAGGGAAAGTTGTTAAAAGGCAAACCGCAGACAGCAGAGTCAAAAATTCCCTCCCCTGGGAATTTCAAAAGGTCGGTCTCCACCACCTCGACTTGGGATGCCTTGTCTGCCATTAAAGGATTATCGCGAAAGGATTTACGCAAAAACTCTGCCAAGCTTGGATTGATTTCCACTGCCGTGAGGCTATCCCCGGGCCGTAGGTACCGCACCAAACGGCGGGTTACCGCACCCGTGCCTGGGCCAGCCTCAAGGATTTTCCAAGGGCCCCGGTCTTTTCGCATTAATTCACGGCAAAGTGCGTCGGCCAAAAAGGGACCACTAGGGCCGATGGCCCCGGTAGTCATGAATTCGTCCTTCGCTTGCCTGATAAATGTGGACCATTCCGCAAAAGCCATGGGCATCCCCAGCGTCTCGCAGTCAATTAACCAGTTTATTCAGTTTATCAACTCTGGGAATAGCTGCGACCTCGCCAGTCAAAACGAATACCAAACCAAGCCATTAATCTGGCCTGCCACTGGATCACCAGAAGCAGGAAAACACCCACAGGATGCAGCAAAGCGCCTAGAACTGGCTGTTTGAAACGGGATACCCCTGCCAAACGAACAAGAAGGCCAAGCAAGGTGCCAAGCCAACCCAAAGCAAAAGCAAGGGAACCGGGCCCTTCCAAAATCCAGGAACAAACCATTAGGACCCATGGTGCCACCTGCCCTAATCCGAGAAGGAGCGTTGCGGGCAGGATCATCGCGTTGGAGGCAAGCCCCTCGGTAGCGTTTTTGGCCAAACCCTTCCAAGTTTGCCCGCCGGTACTGTACATTCGGCAGCGGGCCAGAGCGGTCGCATCGCATAGGTCCGTTGCGAATCCAGCCCTGCGGAATGCCTTGGGCAGGTTAATCCCATCGTGGAGAGTAGCCTTGATAGTCTCGTGCCCACCGGCCTGGAAATATTCTTCGCGCCTGGCAAGAAACAGTTGGCCGCAACCGGAGGCAAAGGCGGGGCTATTGCTTAGTCGCATACGGTCTAAAGGTAGGAAGCCAAGCAAGACAAAATGGATAAGCGGAATTAGTAATTGCTCTAAAAAAGTGCCGGTGATTTGTCGTGGCACACCCGAGACCAGCGGGGCCTTGCTGGAGTCCAGAAATCCGATTAGCCGCCGCAGGCTCCCCGTTTCAAGGCGCACATCAGCGTCTATCCACAACAGAAGCCCGTGTCGGGCCTGTTTAGCCAGCTGCCAACAGGCATGTTGTTTGCCACACCATCCCTTGGGCAGTGGGGGAGCCAATTCAAGGCGTACTCTGTTGTCTCGGGTTGACCATTCCCTAACAATTTCGGCAGTGCGGTCGGTGGAGTGGTCATCAAGCACCACCACTTCCACTTCAACCTGCAAACAACCCGCGGCCAAAGCAGACTCGATGGCTTCCCCAATGGCGTTTTCCTCATCGCGCGCTGGGATCAGGATCGAAAGGACAACCTTATCAAGGGAATCAGGCGATGGTGGCGGGAGATAGGCCTTTAGGTTCTTGAAAAACATCAAAAACGGCAACAACCCTGCAATCACGGCTGCAATCGCCAAACAAGTTAGCGTGGTAAGCATCATGGATTTGGTTGCTCTTTGGTTTTCCCCAAGGCGGCGGCATGGCTGCCATCGAACTTTCGCATCACGGTTCCAGAGGTGAGGCGGCGAATGCGGTCGTACATCCCCCCCACCCCGGCTTTACCCATCTGCAAGGTTTCAAAAAGGTGCTCATCGCGTTTTTGGGCGGCAATCGCTAGCTCATCCATCGTCAATTCAAGGCGATTCGAAAGCAGGTCGGTCCATTCAGGTTCGCCACGAATGGTTTCCATGGAGACAGGAATGGGGCGGCCAAAATGGGCCAGAGCTTCCGGTAATTTTTCGTCCCAAAAGGGGTATTCCATGGCCAGAGGGAATACCGTTGCCGGGCTTTTTAAACGAGCAAGCACGCGACCCAGACCTGGCATCAGGCGAACGGGCCGTTGTCGGGGGTCGGTAAACTTTCCTTGAGCGGTGATCCACAAAATAGTGTCAGGTTCTTGCAGCACATTATCAGCCAATTTCAGGAAGGTCGCAGCGCCGCGGGCCGTACCCTGTTCCACTCCGAAAAAGCCCATATTTTTGAAGAACCGGTAGGTTTTTAAAGCTTTTGCGTCAATGGGGGCGAAAATGCGACGATCAGGGTAGCGATAAGTCAACAGGGCGCAGATGATCGGATCCCACCACGAGGGGTGGTTGGCCACTACCACCAATGGCCCCGGTGGGTTGAGATCGGTTGTTTCAACGGGAAGCAGCAACCGCAGGGCGCGAAAGTGCGGCGGAAAATAGTAGCGTTTGCAATACCAGCGAAACCAGGAAACTATGTGGGGTGACCATTGGGGCAGGAGTTCATTTCCTGTCCGGGTCATGGCAAAACTCCCATAGATTGGTCTTAAGGAATAGTATCAGGATGCTGCGGGTATGGGGCCGTTGACATCCTGATCGACGGTATCCCCGGCGATCCATCCGCTCATCAGGGCCATAGGCATGCCTGCGCCAGGGTGTGCCGAGCCGCCTGCAAAATAAAGCCCGGGTACATCCGGGCTGCGGTTGGCAGGTTTAAAGGCCCCAAACAAGCGACCATGACTGGCCAAACCATAAATGGCGCCATTGAGCACCCGGTAGCGGTCGTGAATGCCTTGGGGTGTGAGTGTTCCCTCAAACACGATGCGGTCGCGTATTCCCTTCATGCCGCCGGTGGTTTCCAGTTTGTCCAGAATCACCTCGCGGTATTTTGGTAGCATCTCTGCCCAGTTGTGGTGAGGCCGCAAGTAAGGGGTATGCACCAAAACATACAGCGCTTCGCCACCGGGCGGGGCAACTGATGGATCGGTTGAGGAA
>Ga0255132_1000766_pt1 | contig 12495 bp, 8 predicted proteins | sample Law_Law_RepA_8d_FD_188551 | JGI IMG/M metagenome (GOLD analysis project Ga0255132, IMG submission 188551) | Freshwater microbial communities from St. Lawrence River, New York, United States - Law_Law_RepA_8d | ecosystem: Environmental > Aquatic > Freshwater > River | place: USA: New York...
CGGGTAGTGCGGGAAGTGTTCGCCTGACCGCCCGGGAAAAACCCAGCCTCCACTCATCGAGGTTTCGATGCGCAGCATTCTGATCGAAAAATCCTACAAGTTCATTCCGCCCATCCGGGCCAAGTGGCCACAGTTCTGGTTGCTGAAGCTGGGCGCCTTCAAGTCGTATCTGCGCAACGAGTGCGGCGTGGTGGCGCACGAGTGCCGCAATGTGGACCTGCTGCGCGATTCCCTGAAGGCGGGCCACGCCATCCTGCTGGCGGCCAACCACTGCCGCACCGGCGACGCCGTCGCGATCGGTCATCTGGCCAACGAGGCTCCCTGCCCCATGTACGCCATGGCCAGTTGGCACCTGTTCAACCTGGGCTGGTGGCGCACTTTTTCCTTGCGCTTGATGGGGGCCTTCAGTGTCTACCGCGAGGGGCTGGACCGTCAGGCCGTGGATGAGGCGGTGAACATCCTGCACAAGGCGGAGCGGCCCCTGCTAATTTTCCCCGAGGGTATCTCCACCCGCACCAACGACCACCTGATGGGTTTCATGGACGGTCCCGCCTTCATCGCCCGCACCGCCGCCCGGCGCAGGGCCAAGGATAACCTCGGGCAGGTGGTGATCCACCCGGTGGCGATACGCTACCTGTTCGACGGCGACCTGGACAAGGCGTGCGACCCGGTGCTAACAACCATTGAGAAACGCCTCACCTGGCACCCCCGCCCGGGCCTGCCCCTGGTGGACCGCATCATCCGCGTGGGTAACGCCCTCCTTTCCCTGAAAGAACTGGAATACGGCTTGAGGGCCATGGATGGTGGCTTACTGCGGGAGCGGCAGACCAACCTGGTGAATCACTTGCTGGGTCCCTTGGAGAAGGAATGGCTGGGCGGACCCCAACTGGGACAGGGAACCACCAACCGAATCAAGAACCTACGCATGCGGATTTTCCCCGACCTAAGCCGCAACGAACTGGATGAGGCCGAGCGTGTCCGCCGCTGGCGCCAACTGGAGGACACCTACCTGGCCCAACAGATCGACTGTTACCCCGGCGACTACATCACTGCCTACCCATCCGTGGACCACATGCTCGAAACCGTGGAGAAATTTGAGGAGGACCTCACCGAGGTGGCGCGTGCGCATGGTCCCATGCGGGTGATCGTGGATGTGGACGAGGCAATCAGCGTCTCCCCCGAGCGCGACCGCCGTCAGGCCGAGGATCCGCTGATGGCTCAGGTGAAAGCCCGGCTGGAGGCCAAGTTGCAACAATTGCGGACCGAATGTCGCATGTATCGACCGGATTCGGCCTGAATGGCCTTGGCCGTTTTTTTGATGCCATGCCAACGGCTATCGGTTAGCCTCAACCCAGTGAAATCGGTTCGTCTTCCAAGGGAGAAAGTCCATGCTGCGCGTGTTTGCCCTGATGCTGGCCCTGGGTGGTCTGGTGGCCCTGCAGGCCCAGGAACCCGCCACCAAGTCCCCTACGGAAAAGACGCAAAAAAAGGAGGGTAAGGCTTCCGCCAAGGCGAAGGATGGCAAAACCGCCCCCAAGGGACCTCCACCGGTAAAGCCTACCGAGGCCAATGTGGCCTACGGATCCCACCCCCGGCAGGTGCTTGATTTCTGGAAACCGGAATCCGACAAACCCACCCCTCTAGTAGTGATGATCCACGGCGGCGGCTGGGTGAACGGCAGCAAGGACAACTACGCCCGGCAAGTGGCTCCCTACCTGAAGGCCGGCATCGCCTGCGCCGCCATCAACTATCGCATGGTGCCCGAGGCCACCGAAAAAGGCATCGACCCACCCGTGAAATGGCCGCTGGAAGATGCCGCCCGCGCCGTTCAGTTTTTGCGCAGCAAGGCGAAGGAATGGAACATCAACCCCGACCGCATCGGCGCCACCGGTGGCTCGGCCGGTGGTTGCTCTTCGCTCTATCTGGCCCTGCATGATGACCTGGCCGACGCCAAATCGGCAGATCCCGTCGCCCGCCAGTCCACCCGGCTGTATACCGCCGCCGTCACAGGCGCGCAGACCACACTCGACCCGAAGGTCCTGCGCGAATGGATGCCCAACTACCGCTACGGCGGCCACGCCTTCGCTATCCGCACCGACAAGGAGCGCGACGGCGCCTTCCAGAAGTACTGGGAAAAACGCGAGGAGCTGCTGCCCAAGATTCGCCAGTACTCCCCGCTGGAGCAGGTCAGCAAGGATGACCCGGCCATCTACCTGGAATACCCCGCCCAGAAGAAGCCCGCCGTGAAGGGCGAAAATCAGGAAGACCCCACCCACTCCGCCCTGTTGGGCATGATCCTGATGGAAAAACTCAACGAAGCCGGCGTGGAAGTCGTGCTCGTCTATCCAGACGTCCCCAACAAAAAATACAACAACAGTCAGGCGTGGCTGATCGAACGGTTGAAGAGGTGAAGGCTTGGCTAGAGCAGACCGTGTTTACCTGGAAACCACCATCATCAGCTATCTCACGGCCCGTCCAAGCCGTGATTTGGTGGTTGCAGGACACCAAATGTTGACCCGTTCCTGGTGGGACTACCTAAAACCCGCCTTTTTCGGTATAAATTTCGGAGCTGGTAGTTCAGGAGGCCAAGGCGGGAGACGCCGATGCGGCAAAAGTCCGTTTGGATTTGATTTCGGATCTCCCGGTTCTACACCTTAAACCAATCGCTTCAGCCTTGGCAAAGGACCTGCTTGTTCAAGGGGCCCTACCTTCCAAGGCAGTGGAGGATGCCTTACACATTGCCATCTGCGCGAGTCATGCCATAGAATTTATGCTTAATTGGAATTGCAAACATTTGGCAAATGCCAGAATGCGGCCAGTTATCGAACGGGTCTGCAGAGGCCATCACCTGCCAGCGCCTATCATTTGCACTCCCGAAGAGTTAATGGAGGGTCCCCCATGACAGACCCCATCGTTGAGGAAATTAGAAAAATTAGGGTCGAACATGCCAAGCGGTTCAATTACAACCTGGATGACATCGTTCGACACCTTCAGGATGAGGAAAAAAAATCAGAACGAACTGTGGTGAATTTTGAGCCTCAACGGATTGATCCCATGCCCGAACGGCCTGCATGACCCAACCAGCGTGAAGATTTCCGGAAGAAACCCCTCCCCATGTGACCAGAGGGGTTTCTTCGTTTATAGTCAGGTCCTACACAAAGAGGATCAACCATGCGCCCCCTCCAACCCTTACTACTCCTGGCCTGTGCCGTTGCGCTGTTCACCCTGCCCATGGTCTGGGGCGAGGGGGATAACGAGTCCAAGCCCGGCCTGCTGCCCGCGGGGGCCCAGGGCCCCAAGTGGCTAAAGGGCAACCTGCACACTCATTCGTTATGGAGTGATGGCGACGACTTCCCCGAAATGATCGGCGATTGGTACAAACGCAATGGCTACCAGTTTTTGGCGTTGACCGAACACAATGTCATCGCTGAGAAGGAACGCTGGATCGATGCCAAGGTCGATGAATCCAATCGCGGCACCGCGCTGGCCAAATACCTCAATCGTTTTGGTGAATCTTGGGTTGAGCGCCGCGTTGTGGATGTGAAGGGCAAGCCCACCAGCCAGGTCCGCCTGAAACCCTTTCGCGAATTTCGCAGTCTGCTGGAGGAGGCGGGCAAATTCCTGCTTGTCCCCGCCGAGGAGATCACCCACAAATATGTGAAGGCTCCCGTGCATATGAACGGCATCAACCTGCGCGACACGATCGCTCCCATCGATGGTGCCAGTGTCGAAGAGACGATGAAGGTAAACCTGCGCCAGGTCGCCGACCAGTCCAAGCGGACCGGCTGGCCCATGCTCGCTTTTCTCAACCACCCCAACTTCGGCTGGGGCGTACGCGCGGAAGATATGGTTCTAGTGGAAGAACTGCGCTTCTTCGAGCTGCAAAACGGCCACCCCACTGTCTATAACCGTGGCGATTCCACCCATGCAGGTTGTGAAAAGCTATGGGACATCATTCTTGCCCTGCGCCTAGGCAAGCACAACCTCGCGCCACTCTATGGTTTGGCCACAGACGATGCCCACCACTACTTGGACTACGGCAAGTCTAAAGCCAACCCAGGCCGCGCCTGGGTGATGGTCAAAGCTCCCGTTCTCACTACCGAAGCCCTGCTAAAGGCGATGCAAACGGGTGATTTCTACTGCAGCACCGGAGTTGTCCTCACCGATGTGCGCCGTGATAAAAACACGCTGTCAGTGAAAATCGAGGCCGGGGCAGGTATCACCTACAAGACCCGGTACTATGTCACTCGCACCGACACCCCGCTCGAATCCAAAACCGCTAAAGACAAGGACGGCAAGCCTATTACCGGCACATTCGATGCCGGTGTGGGGGAGATGGTGCTGGAAACCGATGCCCTAGAATCATCCTACACGCTCAAAGCTAATGAACTCTATGTGCGCGCCCGGGTCGATTCCAGCAAGCCGCAGCATAATCCCGGTGAACCAGGCGACATGGAACGCGCTTGGACCCAACCCCTTACCCCCGCAAAGCCGTGAGTCAGGTAGGCGGCAGCCGGGTGGCGTTGATCACCAATCATTTTGATGCCATGCGCGCTTTCTATGCCGGCCGGCTCAAATTTGCCGAGCTGGAAAGCTGGGACCGCCCCCGCGCCCGCGGGGTCATCTTGCAGGGCCCAGGTTCCTTCCGGCTGGAAATCCTCGACGCGACCCGCGAGTCGCCCCCCCTCGACCCGGGGCCACCCAGCATGCGTGCCCACTTGGTATTGGAACTCGACGACCTGGCTGGCTGGTACCAAGACCAGCAAGGTGAGGCAGCCCCTCCCGAAGAAACAAGCTGGGGAGGCAAGGTGGTGTTGCTGGAAGATCCCGACGGTACCCCCGTCTGGCTGCGCCAAGCCCAGCGTTGATCCCGGTTCACCCACAGTCAAACAAACTCAGGGGCTGCTAGCGTGCCTTTTGCTTCGAAATGGCGTTAGAATTGATGTCGCTAGAATGAATAGTTAAACGCAGCGGGAGTCAGGTCATGGATAACCCGCTTCCTCCTCAACCCATTCGTCAATGGCTGCAAACCGCCCTGTCGCACTGGCAGGAGCAAGGAATACTCACTTCTGAGCAGGTGGGCCGCATTCAGGCCCTTTATCCGCCCGAACCAGACGCCGCAGGCAAACAGAACAGCATCCTCTATGTTTTGGGCGCCATGGCCGCCTTTCTGTTTGGCGCCGCCCTCCTGCTGGTGATCGGCTACAACTGGAGCGAAATACCCCGCGAAGCCAAGCTGGCTATCATGCTGGCCGGCACCGCGCTGGTGCACGGCTTGGGTTTTTGGTTCCACCGGCGCATGGCCTTGCCCCTGGCTGGTGAAATCGCCCACTTTCTGGGCTGCATCGTCTATGGTGCCGGAATATGGCTGGTGGCCCAGGCCTATCACCTCGATGCCCACTATCCCGATGGCATGTGGTGGTGGGCCCTAGGCGTGCTGCCGCTTGTTATATTTTTCGGCGCTCCGCTTTATCACCTGCTGTATGTCGGACTCCTCGCCGTCTGGTGCGGCATGGAAGTCTTAGGCTTCCAAAATCCCTCCGATACCATTCTTTTTGGCTGGACCAACCTGCCCCATGGTGCCTATACCCTGCTGCTTTTGATCCTGCCCGGGTTTTTCTGGGCCTACAAGAAAACTTCTTCCCTCCTGCTCGGGCTGTATTTGCCCCTGGTCGCCTGGTGGTGCTTCCTGCAGGCCATCACCTGGCACGCCAGCACCTGGACCTTCTTCTGGGTTGGAGGTGTCGGGTCTGTCCTGTTGATGCTGGCCCAGGTCCATCAACCGGGCAACCGCATGGCGATTCCCTTCCGGCTGTGGGGCACACTGCTCACCGTGGGCGCCTGGCTGTTCATCAGTTCCAACACCTTCTGGAAAGAACTCCACCATATTCGGGGAGGGTCGGACCATTTCTATCATCTGTGGTTCCTGAATATGATTCTGTGCGCCATCACCTTCATGGCGGTCATCGCCATCCTCACGCTGGCCTGGCTGCGCGCCCGGCGCAATCCCTCCTACAAACCAGACCTGACCCGCCAATGGCTGCCAGCCGCATTGGCCATCACCACCGCCGTATTTGGCTACCTGGGTCTGGTGGGGGAGCAGGCGGCCCTGCCAGCCATGGTGTTCGGCAACCTGGCCATCCTGGCCATCGCGATCCTGCTGGTGCGAGTGGGCGTGCTGGAGGAACGGTTGCAACCGTTTGCCGGCGGCATCCTCTGTTTCCTGATCTGGATGCTGGTCCGCTATTTCGACCTATTCGATGCTTCTTGGGGCATGCTAGGGGCCGCTGGCATCTTCACACTGGCCGGTATAGGCCTGTTGGCGGTAGGCAAGTTCTGGGCAGCCACTTCAGGCACCCACAAGGCGGCCATTGCCGAAGGTGGCCCGGCCCAATCCACCCTCATCTGGCCAGGCTGGGTGGACCGCTGCCTGGCGTGGACCACTGCCCACGGGCAGGCATTGCTAGTCGCCATAGTCGGCCTGCAACTGGCAGTGGTGGGCGGCATGGTGGCGCTGGAACAGTACTCCATGGCGAACGCCCAAACCGTTTTCCTGAACGTGGTACCGGTAGATCCGCGCGATTTCTTCCGGGGCGACTATGTGGTGCTGGGCTACGATTTCGATCGGGTGATCCGGCGCGACCTGCCCGGCGGAAGCAACCATCCGTTTGTGAGCCTCGCGCCGTCCGCTGATGGCAAGGTGTGGGAGGCCACCCAGGCCAGTAATTCCCGGCCAGACAAGGGGATTTATCTGGAAGGAAAGATCAACCGTTGGTCAGCCTGGGGCTTTAGCCGCCCGCTCTTCGGCATTGAGGCTTTCTATGTGCAGGAAGGTCAGGGTAAGCAGTGGGAGAAGGCGATCCGCGAGAAGAAGGTCCTGGCCAAAGTGCTCGTCGCCCCCTCGGGCAAGGCCCGGCTGAAGGAGCTGATCGCCGAATGATTCGTCAGGCCAGGATTTCCTTCACCACCCGGCCGAACACATCGGTCAGCCGCTCATCCCGCCCCTGATGGAAATAGGTCAATCGCTCATGATCAAGACCCATCAGGTGCAAAATAGTGGCATGCAGGTCATGAAAATGAACCTTGTCTTCCACCGCCTCGAAACCAAATTCATCCGTGGCACCATAGGCCATGCCGCCTTTCACGCCGCCCCCCGCAAGCCACACCGAGAAGCCGTAGGGGTTGTGGTTTCGCCCGGGGGCCCCTTTCCCCTCGCTAAACGGCATGCGCCCAAACTCCCCGCCCCACACGATCAGCGTCTCATCCAGCATGCCCCGATGCTCCAGGTCTGAAAGCAACGCGGCTATTGGCTGGTCCACTTCTCCCGCATGCTGGCCGTGATTCTTTTCCACGCTGGCATGGGCGTCCCATGTTTCTTCCAGGTGGCCACCACCCGAATAGAGCTGGATGAAACGCACTCCGCGCTCCACCAACCTGCGGGCGATCAGGCAGTTGCGTCCGAACTCGTCAGTGGGTTGGCGGCCCACGCCATATGCGTTTAGCGTGCGTTGGCTCTCATTGCCCAGATCAACCGCGTCCGGCACCGCAGATTGCATGCGGTAGGCCAGTTCGTAGCTATGAATACGAGCGGCCAAGTCTTGGCCACCAGGGTGAGCCCTCAGGTGTGCCTGATTCAATTCGCCTAGCAGGTCCAGTTGGGTTCTTTGGGCCTGTTTGGGTGTTGCGCCCATCAGATCCAGCACAGGATTGCCCGTAGGCCGGAACAGGGTGCCCGAATACGCAGCCGATAAAAACCCGCTCGACCAATTGGGCTGACCACTGATTGGGCCACCCCGTTTGTCTAGCATCACCACATGCGCTGGCAAACTGTCGTTGGCACTGCCCAAACCATATACCGTCCAGCTTCCCAAACTAGGCCTGCCGATGAAGGTTTTGCCTGTGTTCATCGCCACCAGCGCGCTGCCGTGCGCGTGGCTGTCGGTATGGCACGACCTGATCACCGCTAATTTGTCGGCATGTTCGCGAATGTTGGGGAAAAAATCGCTGATGGGTAAACCGCTTTTTCCGCCCGGGCGGAACTTGCGCACCGATGGGGTGAGGAACCCCATTTGTCTGCCGCCCGAATTGATGAATTTTTTTTCTGCCGGTATGGGTTGACCGGCATATTTTTCCAATGCCGGTTTGTAGTCGAAAGTGTCCATCTGGCTGGGGCCGCCATTCATCATCAAAAAAATACAACTCTTCGCTTTCGCCGGAAACTGCTTGGGCCTGGGCATTGCCGGCTCGGCTGCAGTGGCTTTGCGGCTAAAAAAACCATCACGGCTAAGCAGGTCCACCAGCGCTAGCCCAGTGAACCCGGCCCCCATTTGCCAGATTGCCTCGCGACGGTTCATCCCACAGGGGAAAGCGTTATTTGCCATGGTTTTTCCCCTTAATCGACAAAGACAAATTCGTTGGTGTTCATCAAGACCAAGGCTAACGACCGGCGGGCCAAGGCGGCACTGCCTAGCGCAGCGGTCTGGATAAGCAGATGTTCCTGTGCCGCCCGCTGTTCCTCGCGCCGCGGATCACGCGCCAATACCATTCGCCAAGCCTGCGCCACAAAACGCTCATTTTCATCAGCACCACCAGCCTTCATGGCCAGCGCCTCCGCCAGCTTTTGGGCCATTGGGTTGTTCAAGAGTGCCAATGCCTGCGTGGGCACCGTGGTCGAATCACGCTTGCCGCAAGGCATGGTGCTGTCTGGTGCATCAAACACAGTCTGTGTGGGGTCGAGCAAACCGCGCTTCACAAAGGCGTACAGCGTGCGTCGCCTTTGCTGGTCAGGGGGTGAGGGCTTGTACTCAGAGCCCTTTCTCGACCAACCTTCCAGCGCCTCAGGGCTGATCTCTGGAATGAAACTGGGACCTCCCACTTTGCCCAAATCCAGTTGGCCTGAAGCCAGAAGCATCGCGTCGCGTACCGTTTCCGCATCCAGTCGGCGTCGGGTGCCGCGCCAGAGCAGGTGGTTGCCGGCATCGCTATTTTCGTAGAGGGCCGCTTGGGGGTGTAGGGTCGACTGCTTGTAGGTTGTGGAAGTGACCAGCAATCGGTGAAGCGACTTGGTGCTATAGCCTTCCTGGATAAACCGGGTGGCGAGGTAATCCAAAAGATCCGGGTGGGTGGGCTTGTCGCCGTTGTAGCCAAAATTATCGACCGATCTCACCAGCCCCTCGCCAAAATGATGCATCCAGACGCGATTGACCCACACTCTGTAGGTGAGAGGGTTTGCAGGGTTGGTGATCCATTCGGCCATGGCCAATCGTCTGCCGGTGGTTTTGCCTAGCGTAACCTTGGGCCCCGGAGTGGGAATGGTTGACACCACCGACAAATAGCCGAAAGGCACCTCGGCACCCGGCCTTGCCGGATCTCCCTTTTTCAAAAGGTTCAGGGGCGGTGGATTGGCCCCCAGGTCGGTCCAACCCAGAATATCTTTGCCCAACAGATCGTTAGGCGGTCCACCCAAACTTCCCGGCGAACCGGCCCGAACCGGCCCTCCCCAGAAGGCGGCACCCATTTTGTAATAGTCGATCTGGGGAATCGGGTCGAATTTGTGGTCATGGCAGCGCGCGCATTTCACTGTCAGGGCCAAAAAGGCGGTGCTGGTGGCATGGACCATGTCTTCCAGCCGGTCGTACTGGTATTCCTTGGCATCGTTTGGCTCATCGTTCCAGGTTCCTAGCCGCAAAAAGCCGGTGGCCACGCGCGAGGGCTCGCTGGCATTGGCTATCTCGTCGCCGGCTAGTTGGTGGATCACAAAGGTACGGTAGTCCAAGTCGCGGTTGAACGCGTCAATCACCCAGTCGCGGTACTTCCAAGCGAACGGTTTTTCCTGGTCGCGTTCGTAGCCTGATGTTTCTGCCCAGCGTGCCACATCGAGCCAATGCCTGGCCCAGCGTTCGCCATACCTGGGGCTGGCTAGCAACCGCTCCACCACCCGTTCGTAAGAACCCACGCTTGAATCCAATTCAAAGGCTTGCACTTCGGCAAAAGTTGGAGGCAGCCCGACCAGATCGATGCTCAACCGCCGCAACAAGGTGGCCTTGTCGGCCTGCGGTGCCAATTTCCAGCCTTGCCGGCGAAGGCGGGCTTCCACGAAGTGATCAACCGGATGGACACCGTCTGGCAATTCCGTTTTCCCTAGTGGCTGCAGGCTCCACAGGTCGCGCCCGCCGCGCGTTTCAGAGGAAAGCTCGTAGGTGTCAAGCACCCGCCCCTTGGGCCACGGGGAGCCGGCTTTCACCCAGTCTGCCAGCAATTTCTTTTCGGCGGGTGGCACTGGCCTGGGCTTGCCCTTGGCTGGTGGTGGCATGGTGCCTGCAAAGACCCTGTCAAGAAGCAGGCATTGCTGCCCTTCCATGGCCAGAAGTGCATCGCCCCCCCTGCCTCCTAAGCGCAGCCCGGCACCGGTTGTCAGGTTCAATTTGCCTGCAGGTTCGTCACCTGCGTGGCACTCAAGGCAGCGCCGCACCAAAATGGGGGCGATCTGCTTTTCAAAATCGGGTGGCTGGGCAAGTACCAGTAGAATTGCCATGAGCATGGAGAGGCCTCCTAGGCGGACCTTTTAGACTACCACGCCGGCCCCAGACTTTCAGCCGCCAGTCCATGCTTGACACCCACCTGCTGTCAACAGACGATGAAGGCATCCCACCCCGCTTCTTTGGAAGCACAATGAAGCACACCATGGCGCGCCAACGGCTTGCAATCTGCGGATTTCTCTGCGTCTTGGCCTTGGCCACGCCCGCCAAGGCTGATGAGCCTCCGCGTACTGCAGCCTCCCCTTGGTGGTCGCTAGCCACATTGGCGAAGCCACCAGTTCCCCAACTGGCCGGGGCTTCCCACCCTGTCGATGCCTTCATCCGGGCCCGGCTGGCCAAGGAAGGGCTTGCGCCAACTGTTGAAACCGACCGACGCAAGCTGTTGCGGCGCTTGAGTTTCGACCTGACAGGCCTGCCACCCACGCTTGATGAGCTGGCCAATTTTACCGCTGACAAATCACCGGATGCGTACGAGCGTCAGATCAGGCGGCTACTAGCCAGCCCGCACTATGGTGAGCGGATGGCCCAAAGTTGGTTGGCTTTGGCCCACTACGCAGATTCCCATGGCCAAGACCAAGACCGGGCCCGCCCCAATGCTTGGCCCTACCGCGACTATCTCATCCGCTCGTTCAACGCCGACAAACCGTACAGTCGTTTTGTGCAGGAGCAAATCGCGGGCGACATGCTTTTTCCTAGTTCTTCCGAGGCAATCGAAGCGACCGGTTTTCTTGCTGCGGGGCCATGGGATGAAAGCGGGCTACGGGACATCCGCGAGGACGCCATCGACCGCATCGCCGCTCAGTACCTGGATCGCGACGACATCGTTAGCTCGGTGGGAACGGTCTTTTTGGGTCTCACCGTTGGCTGCGCCCGCTGCCATGATCACAAGTTTGATCCCATCCCTCAGGAAGACTATTACGCGCTGCAGGCCGTATTCGCTGGCACAGACAAAGCCGAGCGCTCTTACGAGCCCGATCCTGCGGTTGCCGCGAAGCGCAAGGCATTGGCTGGTCAGCTTGCCGCAATCCGGGCGCTTTCTGACCAGGCGGCCCTCGCCCATGCTGATGGCGGCCGGTTGGTGCAAGAGGTACAGACGCGCCATGCTGAGATGGAAAAGAATTGGCTCATTCCTGATCCGGTGGGGGTGACCAGCGCGCAAGGGGCGTCGATGCGCGTGTTGATCGACCGCTCTATCTTGGCGCTGGGCAAAAGGCCGGAAAAAGATACCACCACGGTGCGTTTGGCTGTTCCTGCTGGCAAAATCACTGCCATTCGGCTGGAGGTGCTGCCCGATGACACCTTGCCCATGAACGGCCCTGGGCGCTGCGACAATGGCAACCTGCATTTGTCGGAAATCCGTTTTCGGGCCAGTGGCCAGACTCTTGCTGTCGCCTCCGCACGGGCTGACTTCGACCAAGCCGGTTGGGCCATTCCCAGGGCTATTGATAACGACCCCGCCACAGCGTGGGGCATTCACCCTCAAGTTGGCAAGCCGCACCAGGCGGTGTTCACTCTCAAAACCCCGGTTGACTGGAAGTCGGGGCAAGAGTTGGTGGTGGAACTCGACCAGCTCCACGGCGGCTCGCATCTGATCGGTCGCATGCGCTTGGCGGTCACAGGCATGGACCAGCCTGCCACCAGTGCGGGCAGCCCATTACCTGCTGAGGTGGTGGAGATTCTCAACCGACAGTCCACCCAAAGAACCCTCCCCCAGCAGGCCTACCTGGCGCGTTGGGTGCTTGCCCGGGGAATGGAAGACGAGCTGTCTCGGCTACCTCCACCCCAGAAAGTTTATTGCGGAACCAGCCAGTTCAACGCTGATGGCAGTTTCAAGCCCGCCCCTATGGGACGCGCTGTCCATGTGCTGAAGCGGGGCGATATTCGCAAACCGGGCGACGCTGCCGAACCGGGGACCCTGAAGGCCTTGGCTGTAGGGCAGGCGCGTTTTGGCGAAACT
>Ga0255132_1000768_pt1 | contig 12490 bp, 9 predicted proteins | sample Law_Law_RepA_8d_FD_188551 | JGI IMG/M metagenome (GOLD analysis project Ga0255132, IMG submission 188551) | Freshwater microbial communities from St. Lawrence River, New York, United States - Law_Law_RepA_8d | ecosystem: Environmental > Aquatic > Freshwater > River | place: USA: New York...
AAACAGTGGATTGATCATTATCCTTTTCCTTTTCATTCAAACTGTCATGAGATAACACAGAAAATTTTTGCTCAACGAACCAATTCGATAAAACTGCCATGAGTACTCCCCAGATCATGGCAAGCACCATTGGACCAAGCCCCCATTCGCCAATGATGCGTGGGGCAAAAATACTCCCAATATTTGCAACTGAATTGATTAAAGCAATTCCGGCTGCTGCGGCTGCACCCCCCAAAAACAATGAAGGTAATGCCCAAAAAACCGGTAAAACAGCCATCATTCCAGCTTGAGCAAGGCACAATCCAGTGAGCGCCAACCATGGGTTCGATAATTTCCAAGCCATCAACCATCCAATAGCAGCAATTCCCAACGCAACAGAAATAATATAGCCACGCATTCGCCACCGATCGGAAACCCAACTGGCAATAAGCATTGAAAAAACTGAAGACAAGTGCGGCAGTGCAGACAATAAGCCAACAACCATAAGTGAACCGGATACTGTATTTGAAACGCCATCAGAAGTAGAATACTCAAATAACCCTTTAACCAATTTAGGCAAATAAGCACCAGTAGCATTGGTTCCAACCGCAACACTAAGATACAATCCTATTAACAACCAAACACGCAAATCAGCAAGCGCAGCAAGTTGATCCTTACCTCCAGCTCTTTTCCGGGTAGATGATTCAACTTCGATTTTCTCTTCGATCCATTGAATTTCATTTTTATTGAGCCAGGATGCGTCTCGGGGACGATCAGGCAAAACACGCAATACAAGAATACCTAAAGCAACAGAAGGAAAACCCTCAAGCAAAAACAACCACTTCCAACCTGCCAATCCCATATATCCATTGAATCCATCCATTATAAAACCTGAAATTGGGTTCCCAATCACATTCGCCGCTGGAATAGCCAACATAAACCAAGCAATAACTCGAGCCCTCTTGGCATCTGGAAACCATGCAGTCAAGTAAAAGATGATACCGGGAAAGAAACCAGCTTCAGCAATTCCAAGAAGAATCCGGACGGCATAATAAGTATTACTATCCGTTACAAACATGGTTAGCATTGAAACAAGGCCCCAACTAACCATGATTCGAGAAATCCAAACACGAGCCCCAAACCTCCGAAGCATTAGGTTACTTGGCACTTCAAAAACAAGATAACCAAGATAAAACAGCCCATAACCCCAATCAATAACAGCTTCGGTAATTCCAACATCTCGAGTCATAGTTAAACGAGCGAATCCAACATTTGCACGATCAATTATATTAAACATGTACAAAATACAGATGAAAGGAATAATTCTCCAAATGATTTTATTAGTCGCCGAAGAACCTACATTGCTATCATGAGTCATGATTCCGAATCTCCGCAAGACGATTTAGGATCCCGGCCATACGCCAAAACGGCTAAACCTGAAAGAGTTTCTTCGATGCTTGCAGACTCAACAAGAACATCAGATCCAAAGTAATGACCAATGTAACGGGTTAAATGCGGAAGTGTTTGAGCTAATCCACCAGACAATCGAACTCGACTCCAATCCCGACGTGTTGACAGCATTTCTGAACATTTCAACAAATTTTCTGCAAGATTTCTGGTTGCCGCAACCATAATCCTACCTACGGAAAAATTTTCCAGGGTGATTCCACTTATGTATCCATTTTCACCAACAGGAGAAGAATAAAAACTTAACCCCACCTCCAAATTATGATCTGTTGGATTGAATTCGATTTCATTCATTAATCGAACCAACGTATTCCAAGGATCACCAATTGGTAATCCTTGCACACGTGACAACTCGGTGAGAATATCCACTATCGAATGCAATGACCGACCAGCAGGAATATGCGTGATAGTATTCAACAACTTATTATTAAAAAAATGCCGTGTTTGGTGCTGGCCAACTGTCATTCGATCAACAATGCAGCTTACCTGTGCTCCCGTTGAAACATTCAATGACAATTCATCGGGAACCAATCCTGCGCCCAACAATGCCGCTTGTTGATCACCAACGGCGGGGAACACTTCCAATGTAACCCCATCAATGTTGGCGATGCCGTAAGGCTTATCAATTTCAGCAAGGTCTAGCCATTGCAAATGATTAAGTTGAAGTGAATCAAACAGGCCTCTATGCCACACCGGATTTGAACATTTCAAATCAAGCATGCCTATTGCCATTGTTGGATGCATGTTTGGTGGTTTCTGACATAAGTAAGCAGCCACACCGTCCGCGATAGTTGCTGGATACATGCCCTCCGAGACATTCTGGGATTTTACTAAGGCATGCAAAAGAACTGAAGTAGATCCAGACTTAAGTTCCTGCCCCAATTCAGCTAGTGTTTCATTTCCCAACATGTCCCGAACTGATTCAATAAGCTGTTTTCCGTTTATATCTTTTTGGAAGAATCTTTGATCTCTCCACGATATATAACGACCGACCGGACAACCATTCCGATCGCATAGCATAGCTCCGCCCATTTGGCCACACAAATACAAGCGATTTGCATGAGGCGAATGAACCAATAATTGCCTAATTACTTTTAATACAGCCCGATACACACCTAACGGATCTATTTCAAAATGGCTTGTATTCAATCCAATAACTGGTTCTGGAAACGGTTGCTTTTCTATTACCTTTGATACATTTCCACCTGGTTCCAGCAAAGCTCCTTTGATGGTCGTTGATCCGATATCAATTCCAATGGCAGTCATTTCGTTCATCCAACCGAAGAGTCATTCCCAATCAACAATACATAAAGTCGATTCAATTTAGCTTCTTAAATTCGTTTTTGAATTGATGGTGAATTACTTGTAAAGTGCCAAAGCTCTGCCATATCCTCCGCGGGTTCCTTCAATTTTGATGGGCGAGAATATAAAGTAAGCTTCTTTTCCTTCAATTGATTTTAAGTTGGTTAGGAATTCAACAATAACCAATCCTAATGATGCAGCCTTCCAATCAACAAATAGCGAATACTCGTCATTCACTCCACCCAATGTTGGGCCATCAGTACCCACACAACGAATACCAGCCTCTGCCAAGTATGACAATGCTTCAGGTGATAATGCTGCCCATCCTTTAGACTTTCCATTCAATGCTTTGAGATATAACTCATCGACTTCTGGAGCGTCAGGAATCGGTTTTAACTTTGTATCAGTGTAGCCAGAGTATATTAAAACAACTTCACCACGCTTGAATGGATTGATTTTCGCGTGTTTTTCAAGAAAATCGCGCGTAATGATTGGACTCACTGGGCGATCCGAATTAAACCGAGTGTCTGAACATAAGGAACGCACATCAATGAGATGCGCTTGCCCCATCATTGAATCTAATGGCGTTGATTCCGTTTTTAGATTTGAACATCCAAGCTTTCCATAAGTTTTCTCATACTTTGCTATCGATGCTGAGACATTTTTGTCACAATCTTCAAGTCGGTACGGGGATTCTGGTAAAGAAAAACTTGGAAGAACCACATGTGTTCCTGCAAAGCTGTCAAACATATGTGTTAATGCGAAAAACGGGCCACGCGTTCGAGAGAATGCATTCAAAACCTTGCTGATGTACCTACCACCTTCTTCACCTGGAGCGCGTCCCGGCCAAACTATTGGTAAATCTTCTTGGAGAGGGACTGACAAGTCGGACACACTCTTGGCGCGAGCCATTGCAATCAGTTCTTTTGCCAATGTTGTGTCAGTTACGGCAATGCACCTGCATTCCCCGCCTGATCCACCAACGTGTTTTGACGCCATGATGGCAAAAAATGCTCCTGTCACTGGTAAACTTTTCAGATTGGTAGCACATTCAACCCAAATCATTCCTCGTTTTCCACCTGCCTGATGTGTTGCCACGGCAAGATCGGGAAGGGGGCCCATGCTGGCTCCATCCAAGCCTAATGTCGTTACGCCTCTTTTTGCCAAAAATTCCATTGTTTCTGGGGTTGGCGCAGGCCATGCGGGAGCTTCTTTTTTGAGGGTCTTAGAAACAAATCGATCTCCAGCAGGGAACGGTTTGTAATATTTGTCCGTGTAATCACTTCGGAACAGTACAACATCGCCCGGCCCAATACGCCGGTTATTTTTTTCCCATTCCACGACGATTTCAGGCCCAATCAAATAGCTTTGTCCTAATGCAGCCTTGTCCCGATATGCGGTAACATCAACCACACAGGCTTCGCCACAGAATTGCCATGCTGGCACCTTTTCACCTGTAATCAATCCCATCGGGCCTTCGCCCATATAGCCAGATCCCGGCGGCGGGACAAAATGCGCTGGAGCGTCCCATTGCGTACCAGTGTGCTCATCGATAATGAGCATATCCCGATGCCTTCCAGTTCGATTAAATGTTGCAGTTGGTACAACCGCGAAAGGGGTCATTCCAGATGGCCAAACACAAGGCAAATCGCGTGAAACCACAAGCGACAAATCTTTGGCACCGGGGGATCGGAGCAATGATTGGGCATGACTTAGTTTTGTCAAACCAAGAATTGTCCAAACAACCATGGAGCTTATTACTATTCTGTGTTTTAACATGCTCATTTCATAATCCTCAAAGATTCGATCCTGTTGACCACGAAATTCCAGTTAGGCTACCAGCCTCCATCAGCTTCTCGAGCACATCCGGAGGCATAACAATGCCGATATCCTTAGAGACACGACGTCGACTCCATTCCTGTTCACCAGGCAAAACTACTTTTTGGACATTTGCGGCTGCTGGAGTATTGTGAATCTCTGAAACAAGTTTTAAAATACCAGATGAATATTCATCAGCATCCGCAACGATATTGATGTCTAAAACAATAAATCCTGCATTGTGTCGTGATGGTAAGTTAGCCGGATCAAACATCCAACTTCCTACCTGCCATGTCACGGCTCCACCTGGAATTATTCCTGAAAGCATTTCTGCTAGTAATCCCAATCCATATCCCTTGTGACCACCCATTGGTGCCAACGAAGCGGCCTGCGGATAAAGGTTGGCGTCGGTTGTAGGTAAGCCATCAGATCCAATAAGCCATGTGGATGGAATCTGTTCGCCTCTTTGTCTTGCTGCATAAACTTTACCACCTGCCACTGCAGCAGTGGCCATATCGAGAAGTATGGGATCCGATCCGGGAATAGGGGCAGCCCAAGCAAGCGGATTACTTCCTAATACTGGGCCAGTAGATCCAGGTCCGGCAACACTTGGAATGTCATTTCCAACAACCAAACCCAATAAACCTTCACGCGCCGCTTTCCAAGCGAAATAGCCAGCAGCACCGATATGTCCAGTGTTCTTGAGACCGACGTATGCTATTCCAACGTTTTTCGCCTTAGATATGGCAACATCAATTGAAAATGAACCACCAATTTGGCCCAGTGCCGAGTCTCCGTCAATGATAGCCCATCCAGGCCCTTGACGCATAATCTTCGGTATTCCCTTAGCTTTGTATCCACCACCTTGAAGTTTCCTAATATATCCAGCAAGTAATTTTGTACCGTGCGTATGAACTCCCATTGAGTCTGCCATGACCAATGCTTCAGCAGCAACTTTGGTGTCGCTATCAGCCATACCAGTTGACGCCAAGCAATTAGACACAAATGCTTCTAGTTGGGTTAAACCAACCGGATTGTTTGGGAGTGCGCTCATATTCAACCCTTTAGACAAAACGTATTGAGGACTCGAATCAGATTTATTTCGGAATTGAAACTCCATTGACCACTGAGTTAAGAGGGTAACCTTTCAAAGCTGCAACAGCCACATTGGCGACAGTCGTCCTCAATCGACTAACTGCTGCGTCGCTTACACTTGCAATATGTGGCGCGAGAATAACGTTTGATCTATTCAGGATTGCATGTCCGGAAGGAATCGGTTCCGGTGAAAACACATCGAGTGCAGCACTGCTAATCACTCCTGAATCCAAAGCTTCAATAAGCGCTTCCACGTCAATAAGATCACCACGTGCCAAATTGACCAAAATTAAACCTCTTTTTGCTTTTTTTAATGAGTCACTGTTTATTATTTTGCGGGTACTGGCCATTGATGGACAATGTAATGTAACGCAATCTGATTGGGCTATAAGTTCTTCAAAACCAGCAGGAACTGCGCCGGCATTGATTATTTCTTCATGATTAGCAACAGGATCAGAAACAATGACTTTGGCATTAAATGCAACCAAACGCTTGACAACAGCTTTTCCAATGCGTCCAAAACCTACAACGCCCACGGTCATATCTGCAAGAGTGCGAAATGTCTGTACTGGTACACCTAATCCCCAATTTCCAGAATGCACTCGGTTTGAATGAACCACAACCTGACGCGTTAAAGCAAGGATAAACGCCATCGTGTGGTCAGCAACCTCTTGTATGCAATAGTCAGGCACATTGCAAACAGGTATCCCTTTACGTTTTGCTGCTTCAAGATTTACGTTATCCACTCCAATTCCATATCGGACAATGACCTTTGCTTGATTCATTGCCCCTATAACCATTTCATCAATAGGAGCAAATTGTGTAATTACCGCGTCGGCATCCGCAACAATGGAAATTAAATCTTTGGGACTGCGGCATTGCGCTTCAACCAGTACTATTCCTGAAGCATCAAATATACGCCTTTCAATATCCATATTTTCAAACGTATAATCGGTTACAACAACACGCATGAGGTGACTCACTGATGCATTTAAATGGAAGAGTCCCAGAACTGTGGGCGTAGGACTGGTTCAGGCACACAGTCTACAACAGCGTTTGCCCGGGTCAACTTTCTTACTCAATGGGGCATCGATTATCCGTCGGGATACTCATTGCCGAAATCAAAGTAACAACAGCAATTGGCTATGATTTGAACTATTTACCGCTCCACCACGATCGAATGGGGGTTCCCTCGGTCAATTGGATCACTCTGCCTTGGTTGTCAGTAAATGTTCCGTGTGGATCGACACCAATCGCATCAAACATTGTTGCAGCAACATCAGCAGGAGTCGCTCGGTTAGATTGTACCGATCCACCAAATCGATCGGTTTCTCCAATCACAGACCCACCGCATACACCAGCACCAAGTGCAACCATGCTGTACGCCGAAGCCCAATGCTTCCTCCCAGGGGTTGCTCCAGAAAATCGCTTCTCCAAAGCTACCAAAGGCGCTCGCCCGAACTCACCAAGACATACAACAAGAGTGTCGCGCAATAACCCACGATTAGACATGTCTTCAATAAGTGCAGAAAATGCTTTATCAAAACTTGGCAATAGTTGATGTTTGAGTGATTGAAAAATATCGTTGTGTGTGTCCCAACCATACCATTCTGGCGAATCAGGATGATCATCCTGCCCTCGGATGGAATGATTGAGAAACACTGTTACCCACGGAACACCAGCTTCAATCATTCGACGTCCAAGCAAGCAGGCACGCCCGGTTCGATTGTCCCCATACCGATCAATGTTGGAACTCAATTCGCTACTGATATCCAATGCCGTTTTAAGCCTTGAAGATCTTAGTAGTGAGTACGCTTTCTCCGTTTGATAATCCCATTCATTGGTATTGGTTCCGGTTTCTATGGAAGCTCGCAATGCGTCAACTTTACGAACTAAAACCCTTCTCCCATCGATTCGAACAGCCGATAAGTCAACAATATTTTCAATGCCCATTGCTGATGCTAATGGCTTCATAGGATCGCCTACACAGGATGGTGCAGGCCCCTTGCCAAGAAAACCACCGTCTTGCCCCGGACCCGGCATACTTGGAATCAGTAATGGACCATTAAGGTTGACACTCGAAAAAGGTAATCCCTTAGCTGGCCTGACATATCCATACACGGATGAAAGAGAAGGATGATCATTTCCCGAAGGAAGAGGATTTGCTGACTTAAGCGTGTGGTGTCTACCGGTCAAAGTTAAATAACACGCTGTTCCGTGATCTAGATCATCATGACTCATCGAACGAAAGACACAAAACCGGTCAGCTAGATTGGCGAGACGTGGAAGATGTTCACAAAACCGCACCCCAGGGACCCGGGTTTGAATGGAGCCAAATGCCCCCCTAATCTCTACGGGAGCATGTGGCTTCGGGTCCCACGTCTCGAACTGACTTTGGCCGCCTCCAGCAAATAGAACCAGAATGGACTTCGCACGTGGTGCAGAACTCTTTGAGTAGATAGCCTCAGAACGAGCACCTATGACTCCACCCATAGAAATACCGTTGATCATCAGGGTGCCCAAAACATCCCTTCGCGAAAGGCAACCCAATCGATGAACCGAAGTATTCACAATCCACCCCATTATTCATGTTGAACAATTCCGCACTTCGGATCAAAAAGAAGAGGGAAAAATGTACCGCCCATCGTTTGCCCTTTGGGAACAGCAGGAACACCATGAAGCAAAGGTTCATTGCTGTCAGAAAATACGCCATCACGAAATACATTGATGACTGTTGCCCGACGCTGCCTATCAGTACTGTTGGCAAAAGAGCCGTGAACGAGTAAAGGATGATGAAAAGTGGCGTAACCTTTCTTAATTTCAATCGGAACAGGATTATTAAAATCATGCCACTGATCAGGTGTCAAAACCTCCTTGATGGCATCCATATCACCAGCCAAACCAGTAATAGGAAGTAAATCCCATCGATGGCTTCGTGGAACGTAATGAAGACAACCGTTATCAATAGATGCATCATCCAAAGCAATCCAACACGTCAGGTGCTCCATTGGCTTTGTTCGGGTCCAGTATGAGTAATCCTGATGCCAAGCAACAACGCCTCCATGTTTTGCAGGCTTGCAAAATAATTGATCGTGCCAAAACCGTACCGGACCACCCAACAATTGAGAAGCTGGAACAGTGAAAGCAGGATTCCACAGAATGTCATGAAAACCAGGAGAAACGCGCCATGCACCCAACGCATGGAAAAGAACGCGGGTAGGATCGACTGATTCGTTAGAATTGAATTCGTAAAAAAGACTGCGGCCAGAGCAGTCCGGGCCCTGAATGTCTGCAAGCTCATCAAGCAATACATCAACTTGCTCAGGCTCAAGAAGCTTGATTCCAGATAAAAAACCAGTGTCGTGAAAAGAATCGATCTGTTTTTGGGATATTTTGAATCTGTTCCAATCACCCTTTACCTGCTGATTGGTAATCAATGAACCAGCCAAACAATGCTTAGAAGCAAGATCATTAAGTGCCGACATCGAAACCCCCTCCGATCCGATCCAATCCAAAAAGATTACCAACTGGATAATCTTCTCGTGATCATAAACCCGTGTAAAGCCCACACAATCGATTGCGCGTACAGAAGGAAAGCAAGCTATTACCAATCAATGTTTGGCGAGAGGGCAAAACAAGGGAAAACTGTCATTAGGAACCGTATTGAAAACTGAAGAGGCAAAACTCATGGATGGATCCACCTACATCATGTTGGTATGCGCACTTGTCAACATGCCGATAATGCAACAAGAAACCGATACGCCACCCACGGCATTACCTCCATCGGTTATGGCGTCTCCCCCAGCATCAGTTGCACCACGTAGAAGGCCAATGGCCTTTACAATACCCGGTTTCCAACGAGGCTATCCACAAGGAAGTCTCGATCCATGGTGGTACGGCTACAACTTCGGAGACAATGCAGCGGGGTACTACGGTGGGGGAAATTACACTCGATACTATGCTTACACGCGTGGATTCCCAAGTATTGGAGATTTTCCTGGACCAGTACCAGGACCAGTATGGACAAACGATCCCAAGCGAACACCTTATTTGCATCAAATGCCCATGTTTACTCAGCGAAATGGAAATCTTGACAGTCCAGTAATGACAAATACTAAACCCAAAAATAATAAGGTTTCAGCTACTGAAGTAATTGAAAATTCAAAGCTGTCCCAGAATAAGCATGATAATGAAACGAATGTTGCCAAAATTTCAATTGTTATACCAGAAACAGCCAAACTCATTATTGAAGACGCTACAACAAAACAGATTGGGAAATTTCGGGAGTTTATATCGCCTCAACTAGAACCTGGGGTAGATTATGTTTATCATTTAAAAGCTGAATGGATAGGGTCTGATGGCAAAAACTCGACACGGGAAATAAAAGTGGCATTGCGCGCATCCCAACACCACAGAGTTATATTCAACAATAATAGCGAACAGGTTTCTGTAGAGTTATTAACATCAACGAATTAACTCAAGATTGTTGATTACTTATCCTCACTTGGATTACAATATGAACAAGAAAGCACCGGAGTATTTCAAAAATTTACAGGACGAAATCGTCGCAGGCTTGGAGAAATTGGACGGGAAAAAATTTCATGAAGACATCTGGGAAAGAAAAGAAGGGGGAGGGGGGCGAACTAGAGTTCTATCAGACGGAAATCTATTTGAAAAAGCTGGAGTCAATTTTTCAGAAGTTTATGGGGAATTCTCAGAAGATTTTGCCAAATCGATGCCCGGTGACGGATTGAAATTCATTGCCTCGGGCGTATCGCTTGTCCTTCACCCCCACAATCCCTTCATTCCAACGGTACATGCGAATTTCAGGTATATATCTCGAGGTACTCAAGGTTGGTTTGGTGGGGGTGGAGACCTGACACCATATTATCCATTTACTGAGGATGCGATTCATTTCCATAGAACATGGAAATCCGTTTGCGATCGACACTCATCGGTTGCTGATTACAGTGCATTAAAAAAATGGTGTGATGAATATTTCTATCTGCCACACCGTAAGGAAGCGCGCGGGATTGGCGGAATATTCTTTGACTACCTCAATGCTAATGATAAATCATGGGATTTTGTTCAAGATGCGGGAAAGCAATTCCTCAATTCGTATGTTCCAATCGCCCTCCGTCGAAAGGACCTTCATTTTACAGCACAACAAAAAGAGTTCCAAGAATACCGTCGCGGTCGTTACGTTGAATTCAATTTGGTAATCGACAGAGGAACAATTTTTGGATTGAAAACTGGTGGCCGAATCGAGTCGATTCTGATGTCACTTCCGGCCAAAGCTCGATGGTGGTACGACTTCAAACCTGAAGCCGGTAGCCCGGAACATGAATTAACAGAATTTTATCTCAAGCCCAAAGACTGGGCATCCATGACAATTCCAAAGGAGTCTTCGCATCATGACATCCATGAATGATCGGCCAGTCGCATTAGTGACTGGTGGTGGAACCGGAATCGGAAAATCAACAGTCATCAAATTAGCAAAACGTGGATATAGGGTTGCCATCAACTTTTCAAAATCGCGTGATGATGCCAATAACACACTCTCCGAGATAGTCTCCGAAGGCGGCGAAGGCCTGATTATTCAAGGTAATGTTGGCAATTCCGACGATGTGCGTTCAATGATTGAAACTGTCGTAAGTGCCTGGGGGCGTATCGATGTACTGGTATGCAATGCGGGAACCACTCATTTTGTAAATTATCCAGAACTCGATTTGCTTACAGACGACGTATGGAACGACATCATTCAGGTAAATGTTCTGGGTACATTTTATTGTGTTAAAGCATGCATGCCATTTCTGATCCAATCTAAGGGATCAATTGTTCTGGTCACTTCTGTGGCAGGTATTACTGGATTGGGTAGCAGCATCCCTTATTCGGTCAGTAAGGGCGCGTTAAATACGCTTACTAAGTCACTTGCTAAGACATTTGGCCCGTCAGTCCGTGTGAATGCAGTGGCACCTGGGCCCGTTTTAACACGATGGCTGGAAGGCCATGAGGAACGGGTTTCAGATTACTTGAAACAAACACCATTAGGTAAAGCATGCAGTGCTGATGATGTTGCCGATACAATTGTCTATCTAGCCATTGAAACTAACCTGACAACTGGCCAAATATTGGTGGTCGATGGTGGAAGAACAATGTAATAGGCTTTTAAAATTCAATCTAAATAAAACTTAGATGGCCACGAGTAGTACTCGTGGCCTCAATTTATTCAATTATCGCGACAGAGAATTATTTCCGGTGCCGGATTTTGGCGCGCATACGACGCTTCTTACGTCCAACTTTTCTGCGTCCACCGCCACGCCTGCGTCCCATACGACACCTCGAAAGGCCAAATATGTTCGACTACCAAAACCTTATCCTACAAACATCCTGTCCGGCCGCAAGCGTTGTTTTCGTTCAACCTAAATTGGACACGTTATTCATTGCGGCTTTAGCATTAATATTTGCGCTTCCGATCAATATGCCTCATTGACCTGAAAGACATTGCACCAACCCTCGATGCAACTGCCCACCACGCAGAACAAAGAACTTGATCGGATTCAGTGCTGGCAATTCATTGTGGTTGAGGACAAAGACCAGGTTATCGATGGTAAGCATTTCCCATTGGTGCAAGCCAATTAAGGTATCCCCTTTTATAATTCCCGCCTTAGCTGCATGGCTTTCAGGCTGCACTTCAGTCACATATAGGCCGCCGTGTAACTGCGGATGAATTTTAGAAACCTGCTCACCAGAAACAGGCGTTACACGAATTCCAATGCGAGACCACGCCAAATCATCTGGATTTGCAACAGTTACAGGCCTGTCAACG
>Ga0255132_1000770_pt1 | contig 12472 bp, 10 predicted proteins | sample Law_Law_RepA_8d_FD_188551 | JGI IMG/M metagenome (GOLD analysis project Ga0255132, IMG submission 188551) | Freshwater microbial communities from St. Lawrence River, New York, United States - Law_Law_RepA_8d | ecosystem: Environmental > Aquatic > Freshwater > River | place: USA: New York...
CTCCCCAACTCCCCGGCACGCCTGCGCACTTGGGGAGTTGGGGACTTGGAGTACCAAAACAGCCCGTAACAATCCCACTCCCCATTTCGCAAACCCATCCTGACATTTTCGCCAATCCCCATTTTTTCTCAACTTTGCAACTCTGCAAATTCCCAAGTCCCCAACTCCCCAACTCCCCGCGCGCCTGCGCACTTGGGGAGTTGAATAGTCAAAATCGGCCAACTCCCCAACTCCCCGGCACGCCTGCGCACTTGGGGAGTTGGGGACTTGGGGACTTGGAGTTCCAAAACAGCCCGTAACAAGCCCACTCCCCATTTCGCACAACCATCCTGACATTTTCGCCAATCACCATTTTTTCTCAACTTTGCAACTCTGCAACTCTGCAAATTCTCAACTCCCCAACTCCCCGGCACGCCTGCGCACTTGGGGAGTTGGGGAGTTGGATACCGCCTCAAATAAATTTTTAAAAACTGGGCTCTTAACGATGCCACACACCGGAACATGATGCAAAAACACCGCGCGATGGACCCCACACAGTTCAAAGGCATCGGGCTAAACGACAGACCCACGGATAGGACCTGCCGGGTGTGAACCAAGAGGATGCCCAGGCCCGCAAGGAGGCGGCCTAGGTGATGGCAAGAGACGAAGCAAAACGAAGGGATCGATCATGAGCCAACAATCACAGAATCAGCAAGCGAATTCCCAGCAAGCAAACTCCGAGCAAGTTAATTCCCAGCAATCTAATTCCCAGCAATCCAATAACCCACTCTTGATGAAAGAACGCTTTTATCTCGAAATACTCAAGAGGGGCGGCAAATTGCCACCAGGAGCAACCCTGAGCAGCGCCGCTTTGCTAGAAGCAGGTTCAACAACTCTGGCCACTGCAACCGCACCACTGCCCAGCACCCCGCCAGCACCCTCACCCCGGGACCGGGTGAACCCCTACGAATCGTTCGGCAGCACAAAAACCTTCTCACCCGAGCAAGAGGCCTTGTGGGAAAGTAACCGTAAAAAAAGAGAGGAAAAAGAAAAGGAACAAGAGAAACCAACTAGAAAGCCTGCAAATCCCAGCCGGAGCAGGCCCACGCCTGCTTTCACCGACAAACGCCGTCGCCATCTGGTCTCGGTGCCACTCGACCGCTATGAGATGACAGCCCCAGTGTGGGTGGCTCGCTGTCCATCGGGCAATGGGTTGCTCCCCACAGGCCTGAGCATGCTGGTTGGCGACCCAGGCTCGGGCAAGAGTACGCTCATCCGGGCCTTGGTCTCTTGCCTCTCCACAGGCGAGGGCATCTTCCAGGTAGACAAGCCCACGAGCACGCTGTTTCTAGCCTGGGAAGATGATATTTCCTCTGGCATCCTGCCCCATGTGGTGGCCTGTGGCGGCGATGCCAGCCGCGTGCACATGCTGCGCGAGGTGCGCGACGATCGCGGCGAAACCTCCCTCTGGACACCCACGCCTGACAACATCGAACTGCTCAAAGAATACCTGCAGGTTAACCCGGAGGTCCGACTGGTGGTGGTCGATGTGCTCAGCAGCATGCTGGCGATGGGTGGCATCGATTCCGCCGGGGCCGAAGAGGTGCGCCGGGTGCTCGACCCCCTGCACCGCCTGGGTCAAGAAACCGGCGTGGCCGTCTTGCTGGTGCATCACCAGAACAAGCGGGTGGGCGACAAAGCGCTCACACGGGTGGCAGGATCGGTCCAGGTGACTGGCACCGCCCGTCTGGTTTGGCTCCTCGCCAACGACCCCGACAACCCCTCGCTACGCAAACTGGCCGCGGTAAAATCCAATCTCCCGGGCCGGTCGCAGGGGTTCACCTTCCGTGAAATCCCCACCGACCGCGACGAGTTCTTCAAGCGGGCCCAAAGTCTGGGCCTGAAGGCACCCGAATCCCTGCCCGAGTGCTTGCTCCGCCGGCTAGAGGTAGTCGACACAGCCCCCACCTCTGTCGAAGACCTGCTGGCCCCAGCCAGCAAAACCATCCAAGAGGATTGCGAGCATTGGCTGAAGACGGCACTGGCCGCCCACGCCGGCGAAGTCAACTCAGGCGAATTGAAACAAATGGCTATCACCGATGGCATCGGTGAACGATTGCTCGAAGCGGCCAAAAGTCACCTGCGTCAGATTGGCCTCATTCACTACGAGAAGCGATCCGGTAGTTGGTGGATTATTTCTAGCACCCACAAAGAGATAGCCATGGCCAGCGAGGTGTTCGACGACTAAGCTCCGCAGTTCCAAGTCCCCAACTCCCCAACTCCCCATGCGCCCTGCGCACTTGGGGAGTTGGATTTCCCTCAAAAACAAGCTTCGCTCAACCACATACCCGCAATTCCAAGTCCCCAAGTCCCCAACTCCCCAACTCCCCATGCGCCCTGCGCACTTGGGGAGTTGGACCACTTGGCCAGCACACGCGCTCGCTTCTTCAGCACTGGGTTAAATTTCCAACTCCGCAAGTGCGCAGGGCGCTTGCGGAGTTGCGGAGTTGCGCACTTGAAACTATTCAGCAGGGCTCGGCGCTACCCTCAAGGCAGTTGCAACCAGGGGCCTAATCATTTCGGTCCCGCAATTTCTGCAGCCTTTTCGCCAGAAAACCCTGACGCTTTTCCTCATCTTGAACCAATCCGCCCAAGCCCCGCTCGTAGCCATATTCGTACTGGGTGCGAATGCGCTCGACAAATGCCTCGTAATTCGCTGGTGCGGTGTACACCACCCGCGGCCTGGGGATCAGATAGCTGCGCGAGCCATCCTGCTCCTGTTTCAGCATCTCCACCTTGAACCAAAAACTCGAATCTTTCAACACCTCGCGATTGTCTTCCATGTCCACCCACTTCGAGACCGACATCTCCTGCACTTCACGCATCCGCTTCTTGTTGCTGTATTCAAACACACTGCCAAACGCCAACTCAATGGTGCGAGACAGGTCGGGCAACTTGGGCAGCGTGATGTCGCCAGCCAACTCATGTGCTAGCTCAACAGGCCACAGGTCAACCGCCCCGCCAGTGTACAACTCCCCATTCAGGCTGGCGGGAACGAACAGGTACGGCTCGGAAATGGAAGCCAGCAAACCCTCGGCCACCGTGAACTCGGTGCGCACTTCGGCGTTTGCCTGCACGGCACTACGGCTGAAGCGCGCGCCCACAGGCGACTCCATACCCGACAGATACTCACCAGTTTGCTGGTCGGTGAACCAGGTCTCTGTGAACAGCTTTTTGCCTATGCGCAGTGCGTTTGCCTTGGAATATTCCAGCTTGGCAGCAATGATGATGATTTTGGGACGATCAGCCCCACTGGGAAAGGGACTATCAAATTCGGTTTGGTTGGACGGGATAGGCGCTTCAGAAAGTGGCTTGCGAAACAGGTTGGGAGTGAGCGGGGCTAACCCGTAAGTCCTAGGAACAAAGCGTGGCAACCGCGCCACAAACGAGGAGGGGCGTTTGCTTTTCACCTCCAAGTCGCTCATGAAATGGTAGAAGTCTTCCGATTCAATAAACTTTTTGCGTTCTTCTTTGTCGGGAAAGGCGGCAATGATGCCGGCAGCCACCGCCCCACCACTGGTGGCAATGATCAAATCCGGCTCATTGCCCGATTCAAGCGCCGCATCATACAGGCCAATATAGGCTGTGAAATCAAGTGCCAAGCCCGAAAAAATCATGGCATGCTTGAAGGGCTTGGCTGGCGGCAAACCCTGCTCTTGGGCCCGCGCTGTTGGCGCTAACCCCGCAGCGCCACATAGACTCACGGCTATCAATATAAATTTGTGCCAAAATTTATACATCTAACCATCCCGGTAGGTGAATCTATGGTGACCTCTCGTTAGTTCGACCCCGCATTCCGTTCTCAATGATCCAAACCAAGCCCCAATCGGCCCAAGCCTTATCCGCCGCCGGTAAATATGCCATTGCCTGCTAAATAGGCATAACCAGCCCAACAAATGTAAGTATGGGTAGAATGGCTAAAAAGAGGTCCGTGCAAAGAATTGGCAGCATGGGCCAAATATACCGGGCGCCCTTCGGCAAAATGCCCCAACCGGGTTTGATCGTTTTTCAATCCAATCAGTCAGGCTTAAGGAACTTGCCGGCGCAACCGATACAGATTCAAGAGAACACTGCCCACCCTACCCCGGGCAGTTTTTGATAAATCCCCCGCGCATGAACTGGAGCCCTCATTCTGATGCGAGTCGCCTCCGAGAGCCTTGAATCCTCCGCCCAGGAAGAAATTTCTTGGCTGAAAGATCAGCTACTCAAGGCACAACGCCTCTCCACAGTGGGCACGGTTGCCAGTGGTGTGGCGCACGAATTCAACAACATCCTCACCAGCATTCTCAATCACGCCAAAATGGCGCAAAAGCCCGCAGCCACCCCGGAATCAAAAGACCAGTCCCTCGAAAAAATTGTTGCGGCCTCACAGCGCGCCGCAGCTATCGTCCACGGCATGCTTGGCATGGCCAGGGGCAGCATGCGCCGCGAGAACACCGACCTGTGCAAGCTGGTCGAAGAGGTGCTGCTCCTCGGCGGCAAAGACCTGTCCAAATACCGGATCACGGTGGAAAAAGTTTTGCCCGGCCCGGTGATGGCCGAAGTCATTGCCATCCAAATTGAGCAGGTGCTGCTCAACCTGCTGATCAATGCCCGCCAGGCCATGAAAAACGGTGGCAAAATTCGCATTGAAGTGCGCGAAAATCAGGCCATGGGCCTGGCCGAAATCAGCGTCACCGACTCAGGCTGCGGCATGAGCCCCGAAGAACTGGGCCACATCTTCGACCCCTTCTTCACCACCAAAACACCCGATGCCGACAACCTCGGCGGCACCGGTCTGGGCCTGTCCATCTGCCGGGAGATTATCGACCAGCACCACGGCCGCATCCGCGTTCAAAGTGCCAAAGGCCAAGGCTCCATCTTCACTCTCAAACTCCCAGCCCACCAGCAAACCCTGCGCCAAGCCGCCTAATTCAGCCCCACTTTCGCACACGCCAAAATAAAAGGCCTCTCCTGGTTGGAGAGGCTTTTACGCTTGGCTTATTGCTTGGCTTTTAACGAACCGCACTAGCCGGTCAACTTCCAGGGGTGGTGGCACCCACAGCCAACTTACGCAACAAAAACTGCTCAAACTCGGTATCGCGTCCCACCGGTATCCAACTGATATCCACCACATTCGGGTCAACCACATCGTACTGACGCTCGATGGTGCTGCTCGAGCGGAATGATGCGGCCGCACCCAGCGTGCGTGCGGGGGCCGGCAGGTCTTCCAATTCTTTATACACCTTCAGGTCTACAAAATAGCCGCCGTCGTCGGCCGCCAAAATGGTCAGCACCGCCCGGTGCCTGAGCGATTGTAGCGACGCGTGTATCCGGTCACGCGGGTTCATATTGCCATGCTTCCATGGCTGGAACAGGCCAGGAGCCACGCGGGGAAAAGTTTCAATGCGCCCGTCATAGCGGTTGGCGTAGGCGATGTCGAAAACATCGTCCAACGTGTCCAGCGCCTTGTCGAACACCAATCCATAAGAGGGAGGGCCAACCGGCAAATAGAGAGGGTTCCCCTCGCGGTTGGCATCGCGAACAGGCCCAGCGCCCCCGGCACCCAAAGGCAACGGATTATCTTGCAAAGGACCGGTGGCACAACCACCCGCCATCAACAGTACGGCCCAAGCCAGCGATTTGCGCCCAAAGACCATGCGAGGCCCCAATCCACCCGGCAACACGACACCCCCCAAGGGGCTACGGTCCGAGGAGTGCCCTATGCCAAGGGGCCGCCGCCAAATCAAGAGCCTTTTGCCGAATCCTTCATCCAATCGAGGGTTTCTCGCAACCCCTCGGCCAGCCCCACAGTGGGTTGATAGCCCAAAAGGGCATGGATTCGGTCAAGATTTGCGCACGAATGCCGAATATCCCCCGCCCGGCCCGGGCCAAAGGCGGGCTGCACCTGCCGGCCCAAAACCTGCGCCAACAGATGCACCAGCTCCAATAAAGTGGTTGGCTTGCCGGTTCCAACCTGGGCAACCTGCCCCACCATGGCCGCCTTTTCACCCGCGGCCAACAGCGCTGCCACCACATCGCTCACATGCACAAAATCACGGGTCTGCAGACCATCGCCCAAAATAGTGGGCTGCCGGCCTTCAATCAGGGCCTTGGCAAACAGGGCAATCACCCCCGAATAGGGGCTATCGGGCCTCTGACGGGGTCCATACACATTAAAAAATCGTAGCCGTGCCGTTTCCAATCCAAAAGCCGCACCAAACGCCTGCAAGTACAACTCACCCGCAAGCTTGGCAGCCGCATAGGGCGACAGCGGCGAGAGCGTATCATCCTCCCGCTGCACCGGCCCCGCAGGCACACCATAAGCGCTGGCACTGCCGGCATAGACCACCCGCTTCACACCCGCCAAACGCGCAGCCTGACACACCGCCACCGTCGAGGTGGCACACGCCGCATGGCTGGCCAACGGATCATCCAGGCTGGCCTGCACCGAGGCCATCGCAGCCAAGTGGTACACATGGCTCACGCCCACCAAGGCCCCCGGCACTTTTTGGATATCTTGGGCCGCGATAGCATGAAATTCCACGCCCTGTGGCACATTCGCCTCGAACCCGGTCGACAGGTCATCCACCACCACCACACTATCGCCGCGGTCAACCAGCGCCCGCACCAGGTGCGAACCAATGAACCCGGCACCACCTGTCACCAGCACCTTACCGGAAAATTTAGTCATCTCAAATTCCCCAATAAGGCCAAATCATTCAAACAGCGCGGCAACAAAGGCGTCTGGGTCAAACGGCTCCAGGTCGTCCATGCCCTCACCCACGCCTATCAGCTTCACAGGCAATTGCAGCTTCTGCTTGATCGCAAAGACCGACCCGCCCTTGGCGGTGCCATCCAGCTTGGTCACGATTAGCCCGGTGCTGTTGATCACCTTCTGAAATTCCTGCGCCTGCGCGATGGCGTTTTGGCCGTTGGTGGCATCCAGAATCATGATCGCCTCGTGCGGCGCGCCCGGAATCTGCTTGGCCAATATCCGCTGAATCTTCTCCAACTCGCGCATCAGGTGGGTCTGCGTGTGCAGCCGCCCGGCTGTATCGACAATCAAGATGTCAAACCCCCTAGCCTGCGCCTTCACGCAGGCATCATGCGCCACGCTGGCAGGGTCGGCCCCGGTTTGCCCTTTCACTATCTCCACCCCGGTACGCTGGGCCCACAGCGCCAACTGCTCCACCGCGGCGGCCCGAAAGGTATCGCACGCCGCCACCAACACCTTCTTGCCTTCTTTGTGAAACCGGTTAGCCAGCTTGGCAATCGAGGTGGTCTTCCCCGAGCCGTTCACCCCGGCAATAAGAATCACTGTCGGACCCGATTCCGCCAGATGAAACGATCGGTCATCGTCGCCCAACAGCGAACGCAAGTGCTGGCGAACATGCGCCTCCACACCGCCGGTGATCTCGCGGTCGAGAAACGATTGACGCACCTGCGCCACCAAATCCCGGCTCACCAGGGCGCCCATGTCGGCCGAAAGAAGCCGTTTCTCCAACTCGGCCAAAAAGGCCTCATCCACCCGGCCCTTCAGGCGGAACAATCCCGCCACCCCGGTGAAAAGGTCACGGGTTCGGGCTAGCCCCGTTTTCAGCTTTTGCCAAATGGCTCCCAGCATGGCTTCTCCTCCGCATGCAAACCCCATTGGTGGGGCTTCCACCCCAGGTCCAAAAATTGTTCCAGCTCCAGCGACTTGGTACCCGGCACCCTCGGCCCCGGCCCATGGCAATCACTGCCACCCGTCACCTTCAGCCCGGCCGCCGCCGCATTCGTCTTCAATTGAAGGATACGCTTCTGCGAAAAATCCGGGTACTCCGCCTCAATCGCCGCCACCCCGGCATCAGCCAATTCCCGCGTCTTGGCCGCATCAATCCACTCAGGCGGGTGCGCCAGGCTGGTAAAACCGCCAGCCGCCCGCACCATGGCCACCGCCTGTTCCAGTGGCATCCCAAACGGCTCAAGCCTGATCCCCGCCCCACCCAATAGCCACCGACGAATCGCCACCTGAATGGAAGGCGCAAGCCCATGTTCAACCATATGCATCGCCAAGTGCCTGCGCCCCGGCACCGCCGGCAGATCCAAATCGGGCACCGCCAGCCCGCGGGCGCGCAACTGCTCCACCGCATGCACCAGCCTGCCAGCGCGCCGCTGCCGCAAATCGGCAAGCCCCTGACAATAGCCCCCGTGCGTGGGGTCGGCACCATAGGCCAGCAGGTGAAGGTCGCGCCCGTGCCAAGTGATCGACAATTCGGCCCCAATGATCACCACCGGATCACCCACCCGGCGTAGGCGGCTGGCCAGCAGCGCCCCATCGATGGTGTCGTGGTCAGTCACCGCAATGGCCGAGAATCCACTGCGCCTCGAAATATCGAGCAGTTGCGCGGGCGTGTACGAGCCATCACTCGCCGTGGTGTGCAAATGCATGTCCACACGCCCCGCATGGCGGGGCCGGCCCAGCAACTGGCACATCCGGGTGAAAGGCGACCCCTTGGGCATGGCTTAAGAATCGCCTGCTTTTTCAGGGGTTGGCGCAACTTCGTCAACCACCGCCGCTGCCACCGCCTCAACCACCGCCGGCTTGTCACCGCGGGGCGGCAGGCCCATCTCAGCGCGCAAAGCATCCATATTCTTGCGCACTTGGTCGAGCACCCCGTTGATAAATCCGGGCGATTCAAGCCCGCCAAACCGCCGGGCCATTTCAATCGCCTCGTCAAAAACGGTCCCCGCGGGAATATCACGGGTGTAAAGGATCTCGTAAGTGCCAATACGAAGCACATTGCGGTCCACGGTCGCCATCCTCTCCACGCGCCAGTTGTCGGCAGCCTGGGAAATGCGCCGGTCCAGATCGGCCCGGTGCTCAAGCACCCCGTTCACCAAACCGTTGCAAAAATCCCGCGAGGTCGCGTCGGCCAAACGGGCTTCAATGAACTTCAAGCGCAACACCGCATCGCGCCTGGGGCGCAAATCCTGCTGGTACAAAGTCTGGAGTGCAACATGCCGGGCCCGGGTTCTTCGCAAAGTCATGACTTACCTTGTGCCTTCTTCCAACGTCTTGCCATTCCATCCAAACCGCGTTTGTGGCTCTAACCGCATCTGCGGCCCAAATCGCCATCAGCGGCCCTTACTAATTATCCCCACCAAATCCACCAGTTCCAAAGTGGCGTTGGCAGCTTCGGCACCCTTGTTGCCTATCTTGCCACCCGCCCGCTGCAGAGCCTGCTCAAGCGATGCGCAAGCCAATATCCCATGCGATATGGGCACACCTGTCTCAAGCATCACACGCACAATACCCTGCGTTGCCGAGTCACCCACCTGGACATGGTGGTCGGTCTCACCCTGAATCACCGCACCCAGGCAAACCAGGCCCGCATAGCGGCCCGTCTTGGCCATGGCCTGCGCCGCGACCGGAATCTCAAACGAGCCAGGCACCCGCACCACATCCACACGCTCCGGGTCAACCCCCGCCCGACGGAATGCCTCAAGCGCCCCGCTCACCAGCGGATCCACCACCAACGCGTTGAATCGCGCCGCCACAATGCCCAACCGCTTTTCGCCCGGGGCCCGAATTTGCCCCTCAATTGTTGTCACCATCTCAAAACTCCCGCTATTTCCGTCTGGCCTCTTCAGTATCGATGCCAAAATCATGCTCTGCCAAAGCGCTAATTAAGACCCGCCAGAACCCAGGGTCGCCATGAATTCAGCATTGGTCTTGGTGCGCTTCAGTTGCTTCGACAGCCGTTCAATCGCCTCAACCGGGTTCATGTCGGCAAGGGCCTTGCGCAGCAGATAATTGCGCATCAAGTCCACCTCACCCAGCAGCAATTCTTCCTTGCGAGTGCCCGAGGCGTTGATGTTTATCGCGGGCCAAACCCGCTTGTCCACCAGCCGACGGTCCAGGTGCAACTCCATGTTGCCCGTACCCTTGAACTCCTCGAATATCACCTCATCCAACCGGCTGCCAGTATCCACCAAGGCTGTGCCCAAAATCGTCAGGCTGCCACCTTCCTCAATGTTGCGGGCCGCCCCAAAAAACCGCTTCGGTTTCTGCAGCGCACCAGCATCCATGCCACCAGAAAGCAGCTTGCCGGTGCCGGGCGACTCGTTGTTGTAGGCCCGCGCCAGACGCGTGATCGAATCGAGCAAAATCACCACATCGATACTGTACTCAACCATGCGCTTGGCCTTTTCGATCACCATCTCGGCAACCTGCACATGCCGGCTTGTCGGCTCATCGAAGGTGCTGCTGACAACCTCGCAGCGCGGCCCCTTCACCGTTCGCTCCATGTCGGTCACTTCTTCGGGCCGCTCATCAATGAGCAGCACAATGACATAGCACTCAGGGTGATTTTTCAAAATCGACTTGGCCATGCTCTGCAGCAGCACCGTTTTGCCCGTGCGTGGCGGCGCCACGATCAACCCGCGTTGCCCCTTGCCAATGGGCGACACCAAATCCACCAGCCGCATGCTCAAATCTTGCGGATCATCCTCCAAAAGCAGCCTTTTGTCAGGGTGCAGCGCGGTCAGATCCTCGAACATCACCTTGCGGTGCAACAGCTCGGGGTCTTGCTGGTTAATCGCTTCCACCCGCAACAGGGCGAAATAGCGCTCACTCTCTTTGGGTGGCCGAATTTGCCCCGCCACCATGGCGCCCGGGCGCAAGCCAAACCTGCGAATTTGCGAGGGCGACATGTAAATGTCATCAGAACAGGGCTCGTAACTGTGCTCAGCACTGCGCAGAAAGCCAAAACCATCGGGAAGCACTTCCAGCGTGCCATCCCCAAACATCAGCCCGTTTTGCCGCACCCGTTCCTTCACAATGCGGTAAATCAGGTCTTGCTTGCGCAGACCCGCATACTCCGGAACCTTTTCAAGCTCGGCAATCTCCTGCAATTGCGTCAGCGTCATCTGCTGGAGCTGGCTGATGAAGGTCGTGCCCTTCTTGATCTCCTCATAACGGGAGTTCAGCTCCGTCTCGATCACATCGCTGTTCCCCTTCCCCTCACCGTCTTCATCTCCGTAGTCGCTTCTGTTCCCGTTTGAATTTCCATCTACATCCGGCTTCCCGCGGACTATATCCACCCTCTCGCCAACTACATCCGACTTCTCGCGGACTACATCCGCCTTCCCGCGGACTATATCCACCCTCTCGCCAACTACATCCGACTTCTCGCGGACTACATCCGCCTTCTCGCGGACATCACCCTGTGCCTCCCCCCGCCCATAAGCAGAGCCATGCGCAATCGAATCTGTGTGCTGTCGCCTAGGCCGGGCAATCCCACGGGCCTCCTCAGCCTGCCTTCGGTGCGCCTCCTCTGCATCGTCGGACCTTTCAGCAGGTCGAACAACTGCTGGCACAACCTTCTTCTGAACTACAACCGGCTCGTGAACAACCACAGCAGGTGCAACCACCCGCGGTGCTTCCGCCACAACCTTCACGGGCTCTGCCGCAACTTTGATTGGCTCAGGCGCAACAGGGGCTTTTTTGGCCGAACCTGGCTTGGTGAAAACCAAGTCATCAATGTCATCATCCACCTCAGCTGGTGGAGGCGGAGGTGGAGCTATCACTACCTTTGCGGGAATTGCCGGTTTTTCTTCCATGCCATCTCCCCCGTTGGACGTGTTAGCCACATCGGTAGAAACTGATGGTTCAGCAAGTGCCGCCTTATCAGCGGCAACCTTCCGAACTCGCTTCACAGGCTTTTTGGGCACTTCCACTTCAACAGATTTCGCATCAGCCTTGCGCTGCCGCCCTCGAGGGGCAGCCTTGGGCTTCTTTTCGGCTCCAAGGCCAGACAGCGGGGCCTCGTGGGACTCGATTCCTTCCATAGTCACTTGCATTCCTAGATCTGCGCGTTGTGAAGGTAAGTTTCTTCAGCGAGATACTTCCAAAAAAATCAACCCGGGGAGGGCAGTGTAAAACGAGTTGCTTCAGCACTATTCTGAACAAAACGCCGCTAAACGGAGGGTTCTAATTCAATTATTCATAGCGTCCTGCCGTGAAAACGGCTCTTAGGCGGGATTGGAGCTAAGCGACTCCAACTCCTTAATGATATACGACAATTGCTTGCCAAGGGCATCCAAATCGCTTGAATTGATGACTACATCATCTGACATGCGACGCTTGTTGGTCAAGGGGAGCTGTGATTTTTCACGGGATTTCCATATTTCTTCAGTCCACCCGGGCCGGCTAAGCACCCGGGCCAAGCGCACCGCATCGGGGGCATGCACATAAACCACTCGGCTCAAGGTTGGCTTCCAGCCAGATTCCAACAGCACCGAAGCATCCAAAATCACCCACTTGGCGCCCGGTTTTTTCGCCTCAACCTCAAGCGCCATAATGGTTTGCTGCCGAATCCACGGATGGGTGATCTTCTCCAGCTCACGCAGTTTGGCAGCCTCGCCAAACACAATCGCACCCAGCTTTTTTCGATCCACCGCCCCATCC